>Ga0224547_1000025_pt1 | contig 40415 bp, 37 predicted proteins | sample 714P21014metaG_FD_179908 | JGI IMG/M metagenome (GOLD analysis project Ga0224547, IMG submission 179908) | Peat soil microbial communities from Stordalen Mire, Sweden - 717 P2 10-14 | ecosystem: Environmental > Terrestrial > Soil > Wetlands > Peat | place: Sweden: Norrbotten County, Stordalen...
CATCTCGTGTGTGCGAATTTGGATTTCGACCGGCTCACCGCCCGGGCCGATGACCGCCGTGTGTATCGAGCGGTACAGATTGTCTTTCGGCGTCGCGATGTAATCGTCGAATTCGCCCGGAATGAACTGCCATAGGGAGTGCACGACGCCCAGCGCCGCGTAGCACTCAGCGATGCTGCCCACGAGCACCCGCGCCGCGCGAATGTCCATGAGCTGCTCGAAAGCCAGCTGTTTCACCTGCATCTTGCGCCAGATGCTGAAAATATGTTTCGGCCGGCCATCGATGACGGCCTCGACACCGGCGCGGCGCATCTCGGATTGCAGCAGCGTTTTCAACTCCTCGATATAGCGCTCGCGCTCGGAGCGGCGCGTTTTCAATGCGGCGGCAATGCGCTTGTACTGCAGCGGTTCGAGATAGCGGAACGCGAGGTCCTCCAGTTCCCATTTGACCTGCCATACCCCGAGGCGATTGGCGAGGGGCGCATATACCTCCCGAGTCTCGATCGCGAGCTTGCGCTGGCGCGTTGTGCCCACGCCCTTCGCTGAGCGCATTTTTTGCAGCTGCTCGGCGAGCCTGACCACGACCAGGCGCACATCGTCAATCATCGCCAGCAACATCTTGCGCAGGGCTTCGGCTTGGGCCGCTTCGAGCCCTCGATCCGGCGTCCAGTCGGCCGGCAAGCCGAACTGCCCGAGTTGACTCAACGCGCGCGCCAGCCGCGTAGGTGTTTCGCCGAAGCGCTTCTCGGCGCCGGCTCGGTCGATGTAGCCGCCGTCCAACAGCGGCTGAATCATTGCGGCGATGACGACATCGTCGTCGGCATCCAGCGTGCGCACGATCTCGGCCACATCCAACGCCGTGCGGCGTACCAAATCTCCCTCCGGCGGCAGTGCTATGTCGAGCAGTGCCGCCATGCCGGTATGCAGTCGGCTACTGGCCGTCCGAGTGCTCGCGGTAGTTTCCATGTAAGCGATTGCTGCGGGTGGGATAAGGTGCCTATTGTCGGTATCATACTAGGGCCATGCCAGTTCCAACGACGAATCAAATTGCGCGCGCCTGAGATCGCGACCATTCGCGTGCTCGGCATCGACCCGGGTTCGCAGCGCACCGGGTTTGGCGTATTGGATGCCGCCGGATCCCGGTTGACCTACGTGGCCAGCGGCGTCATTCGCACCGGCCAAGTCGATTTTGCCGCCCGGCTGTGCGAGATTTTTCGCTGCATGCAAACCATCGTCGCGCAATATCAACCCCAGGAAATCGCCATCGAAAGAGTCTTCGTCAACCGCAACCCGGATAGCGCCTTGAAATTGGGCCAGGCACGCGGTGCGGCCATTTGCGGTACGGCGGATTCCAAGGCGGGCGTTTTTGAATATGCGACGCGCCAGATCAAGCAAGCTGTGGTGGGGTCAGGGAGCGCGGAGAAGAGTCAAGTGCAGCTCATGATGAGGAGCATCCTGAAACTCGACGGACCGGTGGCCGCGGATGCCGCGGACGCCCTGGCGGCCGCCGTGTGTCATGCACTTCGCGGACGCGCGATACTGCTGCAGGCGGGCTTGCGCGGATGATCGGTTTTCTCAAGGGCCGGCTGGCGATGAAGCAGCCGCCCATGCTGATGCTCGATGTGAATGGCGTGGGCTATGAATTGGAAGCCCCAATGTCGACGTTCTACGGCCTGCCTTCCACCGGGGAGGCGGTGGCGCTGTTCACCCACTTGGTGGTTCGCGAGGACGCTCACATCTTGTTCGGATTCGGCACCGAGGCTGAGCGGCGCTTGTTTCGCGGGTTGCTCAAGGTATCGGGCGTCGGACCGAAAATCGCGCTGGGAATTCTCTCAGGAGCGAGCGTGGAAGATTTTCTGCGCACCATCGAGGCGGAAGATGTGGCCATGCTGACGAGAATCCCGGGGATTGGGCGAAAAACCGCGGAGCGAATCATCATCGAGATGCGTGATAGCGTGCAAAAACTCTCGATGCCTGCGCTTGCGGGCAATCCGCTGGGTCCCGCGCTGATGCAGTCCCCGCAAAGCGAGGCCTTCAGCGCGCTGATTGCCTTGGGCTACAAGGCGCCGGAAGTGACGCGGCTGCTCAAGTCGGCCGATGAGCCGGGATTGTCGACCACCGAAATCATTCGACGCGCCCTCAAGTCAGCCGTGAAAGCCTAAAATCGCTTATGGGCATCGAACAAGACCGCATCATCGCCAGTACCGGGGGCCGCGACGACGAGATCGTCGATCGTGCCGTGCGCCCGAAAACCCTTGCCGACTACGTCGGGCAGGCGAATGTCAAAACGCAGATGGACATCTTCATCCAAGCGGCGCGAATGCGCGGCGAGGCCCTGGATCACGTGCTGATATTCGGACCTCCGGGTCTTGGCAAAACCACGCTGGCGCACATTATCGCCAATGAACTGAAAGTGAATTTGCGTCAAACATCCGGGCCCGTGCTCGAGCGCGCCGGCGATCTGGCGGCGTTGCTCACCAATCTTGAGCCGCGGGACGTGCTTTTTGTGGATGAGATACATCGCTTGAGTCCGGTGGTGGAGGAGGTGCTATACCCCGCCATGGAGGACTCGCAACTCGATCTCATGATCGGCGAGGGTCCGGGCGCTCGCTCGATCAAACTGGATCTGCCGCCATTTACTTTGGTCGGCGCCACGACGCGCGCCGGCCTGCTCACCTCGCCGCTGCGCGATCGATTCGGCATTGTGCAGCGGCTGGAGTTCTACACCACCGAGGAATTGACCAAGATCGTCATTCGCAGCGCATCGATATTGAAATTGCACCTGCAGCCCGACGGCGCGGATCGAATCGCGGAAAGATCCCGCGGTACGCCGCGCATTGCCAACCGACTGTTGCGCCGGGTGCGCGATTTCGCCGAGGTCAAAGCGGGCGGTCTCATCAGCGGCGAGGTGGCGCTGGCGGCGCTCACCATGCTGGAGGTCGATCCGGAAGGATTCGACATGCTCGACAGGAAATTGCTGCTGACGGTGATCGAAAAGTTCGAAGGCGGTCCGGTGGGCGTCGATAGCCTCGCTGCCGCGATGAGCGAGGAGCGCGGCACGATCGAAGATGTCATCGAGCCCTTCCTCATTCAGCAAGGGTTTTTGATGCGCACGGCGCGTGGACGGGTCGCCACTCGCGCTGCCTATGCGCATTTCGGCTTGGCTGCCCCCGCCATCGAGCGCGATCTAAATCTGCCGCTGTTCCGGGACAGTCAATAGTGTCCCCTACGCCGCGCTATACCCACACATACGCGGTGTACTATGAGGATACGGACGTGGGCGGCGTGGTGTATTACGCGAACTATCTGAAGTTCATGGAACGTTGCCGAACCGATTGGCTGCGTGCAATGGGTGTCGACCAGCAGCGGTTGCGGGCGGATCTGCAAGTGCAGTTTGTCGTGGTCAATATCGTTGTCGATTTTTTGCGACCCGCCGTGCTGCATGATGAAATTCTCGTCACAGCTACGCTTGAGCGTCTGGCCGGTGCGACAATACATTTCAAGCAAACCATTATGCGGGGCGGCGAGCAGTTGATTGATGCTACGGTGCGTGTCGCCTGTCTCGATTCGGGCACGTTGAAGCCACGTGCTATTCCTAAGGATCTTTTCACGGAGTGGCGGAATGCCCAATGACTTGTCGGTTTGGAGCCTGGTGCTCGAAGCGAGTCCCATCGTGCAAGGGGTGGTGGCACTGTTGATGGCAGCCTCGGTGGCTTCCTGGGCGGTCATCTTTCGCAAGAGTCAGGTGATCGGACGTTCGCGCCGCCAGGCCGAGAAATTTGAAACCGTATTTTGGTCGGGCGGCGATCTCGCCACTCTGTACCGCAGCATCGAAACCAAGGGGCGCGCCGGTACGGGCCTGCAGAGCATTTTCGAGTCCGGATTCGGCGAGTTCAGCCGCTTACGTCAACAGGGCACGCCAGCGGAACAGTTATTGGAGGGTGCCCGGCGCGCGATGCGCGTGGCGCAATTTCGCGAACTCGATCGCTTGGAGCAGCATCTGGCGATGCTCGCCACGGTCGGTTCCACCAGCCCGTATGTCGGATTGTTCGGCACGGTGTGGGGCATCATGAGTGCGTTTCACAACCTCGGCAATGTGCAGCAGGCGACGCTTGCGGCCGTCGCGCCCGGAATTGCCGAAGCCTTGGTGACAACCGCGGTCGGACTATTCGCGGCGATCCCGGCCGTGGTGGCTTATAACCGCCTTGCCGATCAAGTCAGCCGTTTGGAACTTCGCTTCGATACCTTCATCGAAGAGTTTTCGACGATTTTGCAACGCCACGGCTCGACCCGGGCCTAGGCGTAGCGCATGCCTAAGCCGTCTCGACGTCGAAGGTTGATGGCCGAAATCAATGTCGTGCCGTACATCGACGTCATGCTGGTGTTGCTGATCATATTCATGATCACCGCGCCCTTGCTCAAGGAGGGCATCAAGGTTGACCTGCCGGATGCAGGGGCCAAGCCCATCGATGCGGATTTCTTGGCCAAGCACGAGCCGCTGGTCTTGACCATTGACTCGCGAGGCCGCTTGTTCATCAATTTTGGCCAAAACCAGGACCAGCCCGTTGCGGAATCGACCGTGAGCTCGCGTACGTCTGCGCTCCTGCGCCGCGATCCGCAAACGCCGGTGCTGGTCAAGGCGGATACCACCGTGCCCTACGGTACAGTGGTGCGCGCCATGGTCCTGCTGCAAAAAGCGGGTGCGTCCAAGGTGGGGTTTCTCACGGACCCTGTTCGCACGGCGCCCCCGGTACGCGAGGCACCCAACGGAGCCGCCAACGGGGCGCGCTGATGCCGGGATTTCTGCGCGAACATTCGTGGTCGATCGCATTTTCCGTGGGGCTGCACGGACTGCTGATAGCGGCATTCGCGGCTGCGGCCCTGATCACCATTCATCAAGCGCTGCCCACCGCCATGCAACCGATTCCCGTCGATGCGGTGGTCATTGATTCGCAGGTGTTGCACGCGGCGCAACGCGCGTTGACGGAGCGCTCCGAGCAAGAGGCGGCGCGTCTGCGCGCGGCCGCGGAGGAGAAGGCCGCTGCACAGGCCGCCGAGGTGAAGGCCGCCACGAATGCGAAGTTGGCCGCGGAGGAAGAACGCGCGGCAGAGGAGACCAAGGCCGCCGCCGCCGAAGCTGAACTCATGAAGCAGTCGCAAAGGAAGCAGGCGCAGGCGGCGCAGGTGACCGACACGCAGAAAGCGGCGGCCGCAAAGCGTGCTGAGGACCTCAAGCGCGCCGACGAGGCCAGGCGTAGCGAGGACGCCAAGCGTGCGGAGGAGGCGAAACGCGCGGCGGACGCCAAACAGGACGACGATGCGAAGCGCGCGGCGGAGCTCAAGGCCAAGACCGAGCGCGAGGCAGAGTTGCGCAGGCAGCTCGCGGACGAGGAACATGTCAGTGCCGTGGAAGCCAGCCCGGCGCGCGCGCAGTATCTTGCGAGACTGTCGAGCAGCATTCAGAATGCGTGGATCAAGCCGCCGTCGGCGCGGGCCGGTCTGGATTGTATTGTAAACATTACACAGATCCCGGGCGGTGAGGTGACGGGCGCGCATGTGAGCCAGTGCAACGGCGATGCAGCGGCGCGCCAGTCGATCGAGAATGCAGTGTTGCGTGCATCGCCATTACCGCCGCCGCCCGACCCAGCGTTGTTTCAGCGAAATCTTGTCATTCACTTTCATCCCGACGAATAGAGTCAATCAATGAATAAGCAGTTGGTATGTGCGGCTCTCCTCGCGGTGAGTTTGATGTGCCCCTGGCGCGCCCACGGCGAGTTCGTCGTTGAGGTCACCAAGGGCCAGACCGAGGCCATCCCGCTGGCCGTCGTGCCCTTCGCGTCCGCGCAGTTGGCGGCTGCTTCATTCGACGTGGCGCAGCTCGTGAGCGATGACCTTGCGCGCAGCGGCCGGTTCAAGACCATGGACCGCAAGGACATGATCGATCAGCCGCACAGCGGCGCTAACGTCGCATTCGATGATTGGCGGCGCCTCAACAACGACTATATCGTCGTGGGGTCGATGCAGTCGGACGCCACGGATCACTACAGCATCACGTACGAGCTCTACAATGTCCTGACCAAGCAGCGATTGCTGGGTTTTCAGATCAGCTCCAATCGGCCGGGCTTGCGGTCGGCGGCCCATCAAATCGCGGATGCCGTGTTCGAAAAGATCTTGGGTATTCGCGGTGCGTTCTCGACGCGGATCGCCTACATTTCGGTGCTGGGTCAAGTGCCCAACAGGACTTATCAACTCATTGTGGCGGACGCGGATGGCGAAAATCCCCGCGTCGTCATGCAATCGCGCGAGCCGCTGATGTCGCCCTCTTGGTCGCCCGACGGCTCGAGCCTCGCCTACGTGTCATTTGAAGACCGCGTACCCACGATATACGTGCAGACCTTAAAGACCGGCGAACGCCAGCGCGTGTCGGCGCATGCCGGTGTGAACCAGGCGCCGGCGTGGTCGCCGGATGGCAAAAAAATGGCGTTGGTGCTGTCCACGCGCGACGGCAATCTCGATGTCTACGTCCTGGATTTGACGACCCAACTGCTGTCGCGAATCACCGATGACCCCGGAATCGACACCGAGCCGCAGTGGTCGAAAGACGGCCAAAATCTCTACTTCACGTCCGACCGGGCCGGCGGGCCGCAAATTTATAAGGTCGGCATCAAGCCGGGGGACAAACCCAGGCGACTGACGTTTCAAGGCAGCTACAACGCGATGCCGCACCTCTCGCCCGACGAATCGCAATTGGCCTTCGTGACCCAGGAAGAAGGGGCATTTCGCATCGCGACCATGGACCTGCGCGGGCGCGGCGAGGTCCAGGTGCTGACCAAGGGTCATTTTGATATTTCACCGAGCTATGCACCCAATGGCGCGGTGCTGATTTACGGAACCCGCGATCGCGGAAGAGGCGTGCTGGCGCTGGTCAGCGCGGACGGGCGGGTGCAGCAGCGTTTGGTCTCGAGCGAAGGGGAGCTTCAGGCACCCGCGTGGGCTCCGTTCTAGTTCAATGAAATTACACAAACAGGCGCATCGCCGGTACCCTTGCAAATAACCGGTCACTCAAGGACCTTTGGATGGAGAAATAAATGAAACGAATCATATCGATCGCTTTGCTCATCGCCGGAGCGGCGCTGCTGACAGGCTGTCCCAAGAAGCACAACGTCAATGAGCCGCCGGTCGCCGGTAGCCAGGTCGACTCCTCCGCCTCAACGGCCGGAGAGGGCGCATCGACTTCCACCAGCCCGTTGGGCGGCGATGCGGACAGCCGCGCTCGGGGCTTCGGCGAAGGAACCGGTCCACTGGCGCGCAAGGTCATTTATTTCGATTTCGACAAGTCGGAAATTAAAGCGGAATATGCCGACATTGTGACGACTGCCGCGCACAACTTGACCAGCAACCCCAAGATGAAGATGAAACTCGAAGGGAATACCGATGGGCGGGGTACGCGCGAGTACAACATCGGGCTAGGGGAACGGCGTGCTCAGGCAGTGCGTCGCGCTTTGATGCTGCAAGGGGTCGCGGAGTCCCAAGTCACCACGGTCAGTTTCGGCGCCGAGCGCCCGGCGGTCGAGGGCGACGACGAGGCGGCCTGGTCGAAGAATCGGCGCGTGGAAGTGGTTTATCTGCCGTGAATAGGCGCCTCTCTTTCTGCTTGAGTGCGCTGTGCCTGCTCAGCTGGAGCTTGAGCGGGTGCGCGTCCACGCCGCCCGAGGAGGATCCGGTACAGATCAAATTGAAGGAGCTGGACACCCGGCTGGCGCGCATCGAGCGAGTGATGGCGAATCAGAGCTTGCTCGAATTCGGCAATCAACTCGAGGCGCTGCGCAGTGACGTGCGCGCCATGCACAATGATGTGGATCAGATGAGCAACGCGTTCGAGGCGGCCCGTAAGCAACAGCGGGATATGTACGCCGACTTGGATCAACGCTTGAAAAACCTCGAACGGGGCAGCGCCGCGTCCGGAACGGCATCGGCTGCGGCGAGCGCCGCTGTCGCGCCGGCGAGCGCGAATGCGCCGGACGCGTCGAACGCGGGCGATGACAAGGCAAGCTACCAGGCCGCGTTCACTATGCTGAAGGATGGTCAATATGACCGCGCCATCCCCGCATTCCAGAAATTTCTCGCCAGCTATCCGGACAGCTCCTTGGCGGACAACGCCCAATATTGGCTGGGCGAAGCTTTCTATGTGAACAAGTCCTACCCCGAGGCACAGGCGGCGTTTCAACGCGTGATGGATAAGTATCCTCAGTCGCGCAAGATCTCCGATGCGCTGCTCAAGATCGGCTATTGCCGCTACGAAATGAAGCAATGGGATTCCGCCAGGCAAGTGTTGGGCCAAGTGGTCGCCCGTTTTTCCGATACACCGGCGGGGCGATTGGCTCAGCAGCGCCTGGAAAAGATGGCGGCCGAGAAACATTGAGCGAGCAGGCGGTCAAACCGGAGCGATTGCGCGTCAATGAAATTTTTCATTCGTTGCAAGGGGAGGCCGACTGCGTCGGCTTTCCGACGGTGTTCGTGCGGCTGACGGGATGTCCGCTGCGATGTCAGTACTGCGACACCGAATATGCCTTTCACGCCGGCGATTGGCTTGATCTGGAGGCTATTCTGGGCAAGGTCCAAAACATCGGCGCATCGCACGTGTGCGTGACGGGCGGCGAACCCTTGGCGCAACCAAATTGTCTGACACTGTTGGCGCGATTATGCGATGCCGGTTATCAAGTGTCCTTGGAAACCAGCGGTGCGCTCGACGTCGCCGCGGTCGATGCACGAGTATCGCGCGTGATTGATGTAAAGACGCCTGCATCGAACGAGGCGTCGCGCAACCGGATTGAGAATTTCCGGCATCTGACGCCGCGCGATCAATTGAAGTTCGTGATCTGTTCCCGCGATGACTATGACTGGTCCAAGGCGTTCTTGCGGGAACATCACTTGGGCGAGCGCTGCCGCATCCTTTTTTCTCCGAGTTATAGCCAGCTCTCGCCCACGATGTTGGCGGAATGGATTTTGGCGGATCGCCTACCCGTACGCTTCCAAATGCAGCTTCACAAGATTCTGTGGGGCGATGTGCCCGGCAAGTGATGCGTGGTTGCTAGACGCGCCATCGTGTTGCTGTCGGGCGGTCTCGATTCGGCCACGGTGCTCGCGATCGCGCGCTCACAGAACTACGAGTGCTACGCGCTCAGCGTTGAGTACGGTCAGCGTCATCGCGCTGAGCTTAAGGCCGCGGAGCGGATCGCGGCGGCTCTTGGCGCTCATGAACATCGAACCATGCGGGTCGATCTGGCCGGCATCGGTGGATCGGCGCTGACGGACGCTAAGCTGCCGGTACCGGAAGTGATCGCGCCCGGAATTCCGGTGACCTATGTCCCCGCACGCAACACCTTGTTTCTGTCCCTGGCACTCGGTTGGGCTGAGGTCATTGGTGCCGGTGATATTTTCGTGGGCGTCAATGCGGTCGATTATTCCGGATACCCAGACTGCCGTCCGAGATTTATCAAAGCATTCGAACAGTTGGCTCAAGTCGCAACCAAGGCAGGTGTGGAAGGCGGGCGGTTCCAAATTCATGCGCCGCTCATCCAGATGTCGAAGGCCGAGATCATCCGCGCGGGCTCAAGGTTAGGCGTGGATTTCGGCGCGACCGTTTCCTGCTACCAGGCCACGGCCGACGGCAGGGCCTGCGGTAAGTGCGATTCCTGCCGCTTGCGCGCAGCCGGTTTTGCTGCCGCGAATATCCCGGACCCCACTGCCTACGCTTGAAGCGCTTTGGCCATGATCTGCGGCCGAAGTTCGGCTATGATGCGCGCCTGCAAATGGGACGGTAGCTCAGTTGGTAGAGCAAGGCCCTTTTAAGGCTTTGGTCCCGGGTTCGAGCCCCGGCCGTCCCAACTCCATAGACTTCCGGCGACTTCCGGTGGCCTCTGGAAATCGTAAAAATTCCTGAGAAAACGCCTAAGAAAACGAGGTCTCGTCGTCCGGCCAGGTCGAGGGAGTTTCAAGGTGATGCCCGCAAATCGTTGAATATTGATGGAAAATGGGCGGCAGACTGACTCGGAGTGCCGCAAATCACCGCGGCGCCGCGATCCTAAATCCCGTTAATGCAAGATCAATGAGGAGGCGTTCGCTTTTTGAGCGAACGCCTCCCAATGCCCGTCGTAAAAAGTCTTACGGATTGCTGGGCGTCTGCGGTAATCCGGCCGCCGGATAATTTTTCAGACCAAAGAGTTTGCGTACATCCGGACTACCATTTCCGTAAATGTAGTCATAGTTGTAGCTCGGGAAACCTGCATCCCAGTAACCATCATTGCCAGGAATGTTCCGATGGTAGAACTGGAACTCGGCCGGAGCGCGGACTCCGCCGAACAGGCTTTGAATAGCACCTTGCGCATAGAGGAAGTAGTTCACGTTCCCCTGCCGATGATGCTTGCCGGACTGCTGCTCGTAAATAGCCAGCGAGCCGACAAACTCCGGCGAGGACACCGAGGTGCCGATCGTGAAGTAGAATTCGCCGTCATAGGCCGTGAGCACTGAGCTATCGTCCGGGCTGCAGCTGATGGCAGTGCCGTTACAAAAACCCGGAACTTCGCCGGCAAGACCGCTGAAGCCCTCGCCTCCGACCTGCATGCCCACGTCAGGGTTGGTACGCCATGCCAACGTGCCGGTATTGGCGAGGAATTGGTACAAGGGTTTTTTGAAGTACGAACTGACGCCTCCGCCCGCGCCCCAGTAGCCGCCGGAAACGAGCTGTCCAACGTTGTAGATATCGTACGGATATAAGGGGTCTGCGAAAGCGCTCTCTCTCACATAGGCCGAGTTGAGCGTCCCGTCCGCGACGGTGATCAAATTGCCGCCGCCGACGGCGGTCACAGCCGGGTCATCCGATGGGCTGCTGATGCCGGGCCCGAAGGTGTTGTTGGTCGCGCCCGGGTAGCCGTAATCCGGGCTGGGACAGGCGGGACCTCCCTGGTCACCGGAGCTGGCTACAAAGGTGATGCCCTGCGCATTTCCTTGCGCGAAAACTTCGTGAAGCGCTTGCAGAACGTATCTGTAATCTGTTCCCTCGTTATAGGCTGGGAAGTACTCAAGCTCGCAGCCGCCGAAGGATGAGTTGACGATGTCAAACGTATTGTTGTCGACGATATAAGTGTAGCCGTCGAGGATACTTTGATTCGACAAGTTAGGAATACTGACCAGCGTGACGTTCGCTCCCGGAGCACCGCCAAGCACCTGCTGTACGTCGAGGCTGGCCTCGAATGAGCCATAGCCATTTACCACTCCGCCGCCATCGACCGTCACCGTAGTTACGGTAGGCGCTGGTTTGCCGGTTATTGCGGTAAATTTCTCATGCTTGAAGGCTGCAGCGAGATCGCCCGGAAAAAGCAGGTCAGCCATTAAAATGGCCACATTCACGCCCGTGCCGTCGGTTTTGGCGCTGTAGGCGGGATAGTCATAGGCTTGCTTCAAATCGTCAAACCAATAAGATCCAGTCTCCGTGTAGCGATTGTCCACAATAGGGCCGGCAAGAAGTTTTGTTGCACGAGAGTGCACATGGTGCTCCGGGAGCGCATCAAGTCCCACAACCCGCGCGTTGAGCGCCGCAAGTTCGTTAGGAATCTGCAATTCACCGCTCGCCATGAAGCGCGTACGGCCATTTTGACTGCGCGTTTGGACGCCTACGCCGAATGTGCTCGACACCGCGCTGACGGGACCCTGGACACGCAGGCCATGCGCGTTGCTTTGTATTACATTGAAGCCATGGGATGTGAGAGAAGTGCGTAACGCCGCAAGGTCTGCCGCACTAGGACCGAAACGCTGCAGAAAGTCAGACGGCTGCAGCCACTGCTGATATTTGGATGAGCTTTGATCGTGAAGCTCGGCCAGTAGACTTTCGAGTTCCGGTTGATTCCGCAACGGCAGATAGACACTGAATGCGACCGTCGCTGCCGGCGAAGCGGCTTGCGTCACCGCCGGTGCAGCCTGCCCACCTCCCATGTTCGGCGCCGACAGCGCAGCATAGGAACCCAATGCCAGCGTCAGCATAATGCCGACGCCGGCCGAATTAGTTCTCCTCATTAGAATCCCCTTTTAGTTGGTTTAAATCGATCTCCGCACTGTGGACGATAATAAGGCGGCGGGGAGACAGTTATAAAGTCGCGCTACGCCGCGTTATGTAATCAAAATCATTTTATTGCTATATAATCAATATATTGCGATCATTTTCTAGAATTGATATCGATCCGTAACGTCATGGTCTGCGGAGATTGATTCGACACGCCGAAACTCTGAGCGTATCCGTGATGACCGACGCGGAGCTACGATTTGGCGCAGAGAAGGCGGGTCGGCCGAAACTCGCCGAACTGGTCGAGGCGTACTTGGAACGACTTGCGATTCTCGACTGGACCAACGAAGTCAGCGGCCACTATGCACGGATTCGTTCCGAGTTGGAGCGTTCTGGCAAACCTATCGGGAATATGGATCTTCTTATCGCGTCACACGCGGTATCCCAGCGAATGATTCTGGTCACGAATAGCCTCAAGCATTTCTCGAACGTGCCCGGTCTGAAGGTGGAGGTTTGGAGTTGATCCCCGGTCGCAGCGCGCGTGCGCCCAGTCGGCGGCGGATGATATCCTGCCGGCGTCTGTCGATCGGAAAGCGCCACATCAATAGGCCAGAGACGACGTACAGCGCCGCAGGGATGAACAGCAACGTGAGGAGCAGACCGAACACGCCCCAGTGACTGTTTGATGGCGCTGCAGGGTCGTAGCCGAATTGACCGATCGTGAGGAACGCGAAGCCGCCACCCAACGCGATATTGCCCTTCGTGACCAGCGACTTCAGGGCGTAGTAATTGGCGGCGCGATTCTTGCCGGTTCTTAATTCGTCGAAGTCGACTATATCTCCGAGGATCGCATCGGAGGCGACTCGGCTGACGGCATCCGCAAAGCCGCTAATTGTAATTAGCGCAAGCGCCGGTGCGTAGCTCGCGGGCCCGGGCGTTAACGGCGCCAGAAACGGGTAGATGAGTGCATCCCCGAACACCCCAAGCGCCCAGGCCCGGTGCTTGCCAATCTTGCGGATGATCCGGAGCCAGATTGGGACGGAAAGTAAGTTGGCGACCGCGTAGCTCAGCAAGATGACCGGAAACGCCTGTGGCAACTTGAGGTAACTAACGACGTAGATGTAGGACAGCGCAAGAAACACTCCGAGACTGACGCCGCTGATGCTATAGCTCAGCAGGAACAGCACCATCGGCCGATTGTTTCGGACGTTGGCAAAAATGCCCCAGAAGTCGATCGGACTGCGCGCCTGGCCGGGGCGTCCACGCGGCCCGTACCGAAACGCAATCGGTACGGTGATCGCAAACAACACGGCCACGAGCCCCGCGTTGAAATGCAGCACGTCCGCATTGAAGGACACGTCGCGCGACACGCCGAGGAACGGGGATACAAGAAAAAGTAAGCTGCCGAGGTAGTACGCGGTTGCTCGATACGTAAATATCCGCGTCCGTTCGAGATACTCGCTGGAGATGTCCGCACCCCAGGCATCGTAGGGAATGATCGCCATGGTCCAGCCGAAGTACAGGCAGATCGTCCAGCCAAGGTAGTATCCGCCAGCAATGCCCTTGTGCGGCGCATAGAGAAAAGCGACTGCGACCGACGAGACAACCGCCCCGGCTGCGAGCCAGGGCTTGCGGCCTCCCCAGAGGTGAGCGCTGCGGTCAGACAAGTACCCGATGATCGGATCGATGGCGGCGTCAAACATCCGCGCTACCACCATTGAGATACCGATCACCCTCGTGCTGAGACCCATTTCGGTGGCGTAAAAGCCGGGAATCACGAGCGCGGCACAGTAAAGCAGCATCGCCTCCGGCACGCCCGGCGCTGCGTAGGCTGATAGGGCGGAGATCCGAGTGGTCCGGGCATCGGTCGCGGTGACCCGCGTCATTGTCCCTCGGCCTGCAAGCGTTGCGCGCGACTCTGCACGATTGCGTCGCGGGTCTCTCGGACGACGCGGCTCACGACCGGATCGGCCTGCACGCTGCGCCAATACACCGAGAGTTTCGGAAACCGCTGCAACGGTGGGATCGTGCCAAATACCGAGGGCGCCCACTCTTCGGCAAGAATGAGCATGGGTGCGAGCGCACCATCGGCCACGGTCAGTGAGCGGCCTATCGCATAGCCGTTGACACCGATGTAGACCTCAAGAGCGGCAAGCGCCTCGGCGACCTTCTCGACTGCCGCGTCGATGACAGCCCGGTCCCACTGTGAGCGCTTCGTGCTGAGTGTATCGAACAACGGCACCATCGCCATGACTAGGTAGATATCGCTGATGCGCGTCACGAGCCGCACTTGCGCACGCTGCCACGGATCCGCTGGTAGCAGCGGGGGGGCCGGGAATATCTCTTCCAGGTACTCGCAGATGACTTCGGACTCCGGCAGCGCCCGCCCATCGTCGAGGACGAGTGTTGGCACGCGGCCCAGCGGGTTGAGCTTCAGGTAGTCGCCCTTCGGCAGCTTCGAGTTGCCAAACCCCGGCGGTTCGACAATCTCGAACGGAATGCCTTTCGCGTACAGCATCAGGCGGACGCGCGTCGGAAACGGTGAGGCGAAAAACTGGTATAGCTTCATGAAGCTGCCTTCGACACCAAATGCGGCGTGTCAGTAGGGGCGTTTGAGGAAAGTAGACAATAGAATGCAAATTCTGGATTCTACTTCCGGCGACGTCCACAGGCATCTGGAAATCGCGAAAAATCCTTAGAAAGGCCTTAGAAATCAGCATTTTGTCGTCCGACCGCAGTCTCCGCCCTACAAATCCATGAGGCCCGTTGAGCGCTCCTTCATCTTCATCCGTTCCCTCAGAGACCTCCAAGCGCCTTTTACCGTGGCTCGTTGCGGTCGCTTTTTTCATGGAGTCACTGGACACAACGATCCTCAATACGGCGGTGCCCGCCATCTCCTCAGCCCTCGGCGTCGCTCCCCTCAGCATGAAGGCAGTGCTGGCGAGCTACACGCTGAGCCTTGCGGTCTTCATTCCAATCAGTGGTTGGATGGCCGACCGGTTCGGAACCCGTCGCGTATTTGCATCCGCGATCGGCCTATTCACGCTGGGTTCCTTTCTGTGCGGAATATCGGGCAACATTCATGTGCTCGTTGCGTGTCGAATCCTGCAAGGTTGCGGCGGAGCGATGATGGTTCCCGTAGGCCGGCTTACTCTGGTACGAACATTTGCCAAGTCAGATCTGCTGCGCATGATGAGCTTTGTTTCCATGCCAGCCTTAGTCGCTCCTATGCTGGGACCCATCGCCGGTGGCCTCATCGTCGGTTATCTTCATTGGCGCATCATCTTCTTCCTAAATATTCCAATCGGACTGGCGGGTTTGATCCTCGTTTATATACATTTGCCCGACTACCGCGAAAAGAATTCCCATCCGCTCGATGTTGTCGGACTTATCCTCTTCGGCTCCGGGATCGCATTGCTGTCATATGTGCTGGAGATATTCGGCGAGCATTCTCTGAGTACATTGGAGATGTCCGGCCTCCTGGCACTGTCCGCTGCCTTGCTCGCGGGATACGGACTTCACGCCAGTACTCTTTCATTCCCTTTGCTGGAGCTCAAATTATTCGGCATTCGTACCTTTCGGGCCGCCGTGAGCGGCAGCTTCTTCACTCGTCTCGGCATCGGCGGGGTTCCCTTTCTGCTGCCACTCCTCTATCAGGTCGGTCTGGGCTTCACGCCGATTGAATCCGGTCTGCTGGTCATGCCCCAGGCAATCGCCGCCATGAGTATGAAGATGATCATGCCGCGGCTTTTGAGTCGTGTTGGGTATCGTGGCGTGCTCATCTCCAATACCTTGATTCTCGGTATTCTTCTGATGGTATTTGCGACCATTGGACTGCGAACACCTGTTTGGGTCATCTTATTGCAAGCGTTCCTCTATGGAGCATTCACGTCGCTGCAGTACACGTGTATGAACACGCTTGTGTACGCTGACATCACGGAAGATGACACCAGTGGCGCAAGTTCCATCGCAAGCACAATGCAGCAGATGTCGATAAGCTTCGGCGTCGCGGCCGCGGGGCTGGCCACGGCGTTGTTCGTCCCCAGCAGCCACTCCACTCCGACCGAGATGATTCACGGAATACATAAGGCTCTCATCGCGCTAGGGATATTGACGATTGTATCGACGGTCGTCTTTCGTAGTTTGAAGAGCGGAGACGGCGACGATGTTAGTCAGCATAAGGTTCTTCACCCGGGCGGCTGACTTGTCCAGCCAACCCCGATCACCGGCGATATTGACCACGATTTCATTCGTGCTATTGCTGTCGTGCGCGGCTCGCGCGGTATCGCAGTCGGCGCCCACGTCCGCGGCACCGGCTGCGCTCCATCCCCAGGATCCCATCGAGGGATGCGCCAAGCGGTCCGAGAACCAATCCGTCCTCGAACGGCTCGTAGAGAGTTACAAGACCCACTTGGCCTGGAATGGCGGCGACCCGGCTGTGCCTCCCACGAACGTGCTGGGCGGCTCGGAGGTTCCCGAATCCAGCCCGCCTTGGCCCTACTCGACCTGGAATATCGGCGGCACACCCGCAATCGGCGTTGAGAATCTGTACTCCAGCGCACTCATGGACGCGCTGTACTGCGGCAAGGATGGACAAGAATTGAAGGACAGCCGCTTCACCGTGTACGGATGGTTGGAGCCGGGCGCGAACCTGAGCACCTCGCACACGAAATTTAACTACCAGACCGGCGCCGGAGGAAACGCTCCTGCCGCTTACGACTTCGAGCCAAATACCGGGCAACTCGATCAGGCCACTCTGTACTTCGAGCGCACGCCGGATGAGATCCAGCGCGATCATTTCGATTGGGGCGGCCGGCTCGCCCTGTTATACGGCACGGACTACAGATACACCTTCAGCCAGGGTGTCTTTAGTAACCAATACACCGACAGCGCCAAGCGCTATGGATTCGATGTGCCGATGTACTACTTGGATTTCTGGTTCCCCGGTGTCGCCATGGGCAGCAACGTTCGCGTCGGTCGCTACATCTCGATTCCCGACATCGAAGCACAGCTTGCGCCGAACAACCTGACGTATACGCATTCGCTGCTGTACACCTATGACCCGTTCACGCAAACCGGCATCCTCGACACCGTCAAGCTGAGCAAGAACTGGCAGATTCAGGCCGGTGTCAACGCCGGCAGCGACGTGGCGCCCTGGGTCAAGAGCGAACGGCATTTGACCGCCGTGGCGTGCGTGCAATGGACATCGGACTCGGGCAAGGACAGCCTCTATCCCTGCATGAACGGTGTCAACGGCGGCGACTGGGGCTGGGACAATGTTCAGCAACCGGTGCTGACCTGGTATCACAAGTTCGACGCGCACTGGCACACGGACACCGAAGCCTGGTACATGTGGCAAAGTCATACGCCCAACGTGCAGAACCCGCAGGGCGTGGCCATGATCGCGGAGCGCTACTCCTATCTCAGGGTGGGCGCTCCGTTCGGCGCCATTTGTAATCCCGCGGTGGTGACCTGCTATTCGTATGCGTGGGCGCTGGTCAATTACATCAACTATCAATTCGGCCCGCGCGATATCGCGACGTGGCGCACCGACTATTTGGACGATGCGCGCGGTCAGCGCACTGGATTCAAGACGCGTTATTACGAGTTCGATTTGAGTTACACGCACTGGCTCGGCGATGTCGTCGAACTGCGTCCGGAACTGCGCTTCGATCACGCGCGCGACGCGCAGGCTTACGACAATCCGTCCCTGGAGCCGGGCATGGGCAAACATTCGCAAGCGATGATTGCCGTGGACGCGATCTTGCATTTCTAGGGTAACGCCGCTGTTGGGATGGCATTGCGGGAGCGCATCTCCTCCCTCCAAACGCCTCATGTACATCCATGAAGTGCCTGCGCAACCCTGCGTGCCTCATTAGCAAACTGCTCACGTAGGCAGGCCCCTACGTTGCTTCGCGGACGATATCCACATACTCATCGCCCATTCTGTGGTCTTGTGGTAATCCGACAGAGATTCCCGAAGGAACACGCAAATGATGGCTTACAAATCCGCCGCCGGCATTTTAATGATGATGGCAGCAGTAGGAGTCACAGGCTGCAACGGTCACGATCGAGACCATGATCGAAATCACGTCGACGAGCATCCCGATCAGCAGCGAGATGCGCGACCTTGTGACCGTGACCACGATCCTCATTGCGACGACAGGCCTCTATAAAAAAGTGAATTAGATTGCGACACTCGGTTGAAACCCCGATCCAGAAACCCATCGCGCCGGCAATGCTCGGCCGGTTACTGCTTGGGATGTTGCGGCTTCGCCGGTGAGGCGCGAGTGAGTTTCGGCGCGGCCGGATGCTGAGGGTCGCCTTCATCCTGTGTGTGCGCTGCAGTGTCCCGCGTGACCGGTCGCTGAACGGTGCCCTGCGGGTGCAGCGTAAGCTGAACATGGGTCCGGCTATGCGCGCCGCTGGCAGTCGCTGCAGTAGTGCCGTCGGCTTTTACGACTCCCCGCGGTTCAACCACGGCAGCACTTTTCGTAGCTGCTATGACGGGATGAGCGCTGTTGGTCCGCGCCATGAGTTCGGGATTACTGGCGGATTGCAGCACAATTTGGCGCTGCCGCGGCGTCGCCGACATATGCGGCTCCGCAGCTGCTGCTCTCTCTTCAGCCGTGCGAGTTGCCGTGGCACCGCCCGGTCCGCCGTTGTAGCTCACACCTTTGCCGGCGGCATTCTTGACCACTGTCTCGCTATACGTATTGTTCATTAAGCGCGCATTGACGTTGCTGACAGCTTTATTGTAGGCGAATGAGCTGCCCACCCATCGCCCACCCACAAATCCGGAACCAAAATAACCGTAACCATAATTGATGCCGCCGTAGTAACCGATGTGCGGACCCCAATACCCTGCATGGAGCACATAAATCCCGCCCATGAATTCCCAATAGCCGGGTGTCCACAGTACGCCCACTCGCGGCGGCTGCACCCAAGCTCCCGGCACCCAGTAATATCCTGCACTACGCCAGCTCCAATAGCCCGGAGTCCAAAGATATCCTTGTTCCGGACAGGGGGCCTGCTCGTAATTCAGCAGCGGTGGTGGCGCTTCGGCGGCGCTCAAATCGACATTGACTGCAGTCTCTAAGTCGTTTGACGGCGATTTTGAATGTACCGCGAGCGCTTGCGCCTGGGCCTGCGCTGATTGTCGCCGATCTCGCTCCGCATTGCTCCCCGGCAGCGTCTCGAGCGCGAAGCCCCATGCCAAATTGATATCGGCCACGGGGTTGCCATTCACTGTAACGCTTGTCAATCGGTCGTTTGATACTTGGCCTTGATAAACCACGTCAGCACTAAAGCCGTTCCAAGCTGCAGGGACACCGTGGCGGTGCAAGACGACCGTTCCTGACGTGAAGCGCTCGACAGTCCAAGTCTCATCCGTGCCATCCGTGCGTCTATAGACTCCGCTGTCAAACGTGAGCGTAAAGCAATTTGTCCAGCAGAAGTGCATTTCGTGGGGTGGGGTATGAGCGTCCTCAATTTGTTCCGCGGAATTCTGTCCCGTCGACGTCTCAGTCTGGACAGAGTTGCCCGCTACATCGGCGGATTGGTACGTCTCGTCGGCCCGCAGCACCGAGGCAGGACATAGAAGTAAAACGATCGCGATGAGAAGCGCGTCGCCCAGTCGAGCGGCTGATTTCGTCCGTGGCTGTCGCAGGGAGTCTCCGTACATCAGCATAATCTAACGTGAAGCAGTGGTTATCCTGGGTGAAGCTCGTCACAAAAAAGCTGTAAATCGGGACGCGTCTAAAATCACGGTTCCGAAAATAGGGTTCTGACTCCGCGTATCCGCCGCGGCTAAGCGATGAAAATGCGCCCATCGCTCCAATTGATTGGTCGCAAGTATCCAACGCGATTTGGTCGCCCGAAAGCGGCCCGTCGTGATGGGCCGCCGAGGGTACTCGCCCCGCAAGCTGACATACGGTAAGGTCCGATACCGTCCTTTCCGCAATCCGATTGACAATGAGGTAGCAGCACCATGAGCCTCCGTCCCGAACCACGTCGCTCCATCGTTGCCGAGAGCATCTATGGCCTTCTCAATCCGATCCCATTCGGTTGCTTCGTCGCTGCCCTGATATTCGACATCATCTATTCCGAGACTGCCGTGATGCTTTGGGACAAAGGCGCCGCGTGGCTCATCGTCTTTGGCCTGCTGTTCGCTGTGGTGCCTCGCCTGGTCAACCTGACGCAGGTCTGGATCACTTCCCGGCGGACCTCGACCCGCTCGGACAAGCTGGACTTCTGGCTCAACCTGTTTGCGATAGTCGTGGCTATCGTCAACGCGTTCGTGCATAGCCGCGATGCCTATGCGGTAGTTCCGACTGGCCTGTGGCTCTCGGTCTGCACGGTCATTCTCCTGTCCATTGGCAACATCGTCGTTGCCGTGGAGCGCGCAGCCCGGGGAGGATACGTCAATGAGTGAGACCGTCGTGCGAAGCGTATTGGCACTTGCACTGGTGGCGACCTTAAGCGGATGCAGTGAGAAAGCATCGCTGGAGCCCGCACAGCAATCCGGCAACGCGCCGCCGCTGCCAAAGGCGCAGAATTTCTTGCTGCCGCCGATGCAGGTTCCCATTGGCGTCGGCTGGGCGCAGGGACAATCCCCCAAGGTTGCGCCCGGCCTCAAGATCGAAAAGATAGCAAGCGGATTGATGCATCCGCGCCAGGTCTACGTCCTGCCCAATGGCGATGTGCTGGTCGCGGAATCCAATGGGCCCGGCACCGAGCCTGTGACGACGCCCAAGCAACTGATTGCCACCAAGGTGAAGAATCGGTCCGGAAAGGGCGGCAAAGGCGGCAACCGGATCACCCTACTGCGCAAGAAGGACACTGCGGCGGGCGAATGGGAGAAGCACGTGTTTATCGAACATCTGCACTCGCCGTTCGGCATGCAGCTGATCGGCGAATCCCTCTATGTCGCGAACACCGATGCCATCGTGAAGTTTCCCTACCACTCGGGAGACACTCAGATCACTGCGCCGGGCGTTGAGTTTGCGGACCTGCCGGGGACCGTCAACCATCACTGGACCAAAGCCCTATTAGCGAGTCCCGACGGCAGTAAGCTGTATGTGGGGGTCGGCTCCAACAGCAATGTCAGCGAGAACGGATTAGAGGTGGAATACCGGCGTGCGGTGGTACTGGAGGTGGATGTCGCCACGCGCGGTAGCCGAATCTTCGCGTCGGGCATCCGCAATCCGACCGGCCTGCAATGGGAACCGCAAACCGGCAAGCTCTGGGCCATCGCCAACGAACGAGACGAGATCGGCGCCGACCTGGTGCCGGATTACCTGACCGCCGTGCAGGAGGGCGGATTCTATGGATGGCCGTATAGCTACTTCGGGCAGATCATCGACCGCCGGGTTGAAGCGCAGCGACCGGATCTCGTCGCGAAGGCGATCGTGCCGGATTACGCGATCGGCTCGCATGTTGCCCCGCTCGGCTTGTGGTTCTCCGAAAAGAATGCCCTGCCCGAGAAGTATCAGGGAGGAGCGTTTATCAGTGAGCACGGCAGCTGGGACCGCTCACCCTTAAGCGGTTACGAAGTGGTGCACGTCGCGTTCCAGCAAGGCAAGCCGGTCGGGAAACCGGAGACTGTCGTTTCCGGATTCTATTCGGCCGACGAGAAAAAACTGTTCGGCGCTCCGGTCGGACTTACCCAGGATCAGGACGGTGCGTTGCTGATTGCGGACGATGTGGGAAATACAGTGTGGCGCGTTACGGCGGACTCTCACTGAGCAATCACGCCGTTCGCAACGCGAAACATAGAGGAAGACCATGTCTGACACGATGAGCCTGGCCGCTCGCATCACGGCCCCCGCCCAGCATGCGGTTGCCATCGGCGACATTCCCGGCGTGGTGTGTCTCGTTTGGCGGCGCGGTGAGTTGCTGCAGGTGGATTCGGTGGGACTGCGCAATATCGAGGCTCGACTGCCCGTCGAGCGCAATACGATCTTTCGCATTGCGTCCATGAGTAAACCGGTGACGACTGCGGTCGCGATGATTTTGAGGGAGCGTGGCGTGTTGCGGCTCGAGGATCCCATCACCAAGTGGGCCCCGGAATTCGCCGAGATGCAGGTGCTGCGCCGCCCTGATGGTCCCTTGCAGGACACCTATCCCGCGCCGCGAGCCATCACCATCGAGGATTTGATGACCCACCGCTCGGGTCTTGCATACAGTTTCACCGCGAGAGGGCCGCTCGCTCAGGCGCTGAAAGAGAGATTCGGATTCGAATTCGACAGCGCCCGCACGCCGGATGAATGGACGAAAACACTGGCCTCGCTTCCGTTGAGCTATGCTCCCGGAGAGCGCTTCAATTACAGCCACTCGACTGATCTGCTCGGCGTCATCATCGGCCGGGCGACGGGCTTGGGTACGCGAGCAGCGATGCAGAAACTGCTGTTCGATCCCTTGAAGATGGTCGATACCGATTTTTGGATTCCACCGGAAAAGCGCGACCGTGCCGCGGTCCTTTACAGATCATCGGCGCCCGGAAACTTCGTACCGATTGATCTGCCCGGCTTCTTGGATCAAGCACCGCCTTCCTTCAGCGCCGGCGGCCAAGGACTGGTCTCAACCGCCGATGATTACCTCGTCTTTGCGCGCATGCTGCTGCAAGGCGGCGAGGTCGGCGGCACGCGGGTGCTCACGGAGGACTCCATTCGATTGATGACCACCAATCGATTGACGCCGGCGCAGCGACGAAACCTGCAATTCGGCATTCCCTTCTTTATGGGTCAGGGGTTCGGCCTGGGACTGTCAGTGATTGACGATGCAAGAAGAAACGCCTGGATGGGCGCGGGAAGGCCAGGCGCGTTTGGCTGGCCGGGTCTTTTTGGAGGATGGTGGCAGGCTGACCCGGCGGCGCAGTCGGTGATGGTGTGGCTGCAGCAAACGCTACCGCCCCAACCCCCGCCCGGGAGCGGCGTAAAAGGGGATTCGCGCATCACCGAAACATTGCTGCGATGGCTATTCTCCTCGCCGCGACTGCTGTCGCTGATGAACAAAATGGCGCAGCGTTCGGGCAAGGCGCCGCGCATGCCGGGTATTGCCGCCACGCAGAATTTCCAGAAAGAGGCTTACGCGGCGCTGAGGTCCTAACGGTTTAGCTTGGCTCCCGTAGACCGATTTAGGCCTTGCCCATCAGATCTTGGCACCTTTGAACTGCCACAATGAGTTGTTTGTGTCACTAAGGAACCCCCCATTAGCGCGCTTATACGAAAAAGCCTGTGCGCCATGGCATCTCTCGGAGTGCTCGCGTTTTGGGCAGGCTTGTGGATGGCCGCCCGGCGATATCCTTCGGAGTATGACTGGCGCTACATGAGCATTTCCAATTTGGTTTACGCTGATCGCAACCCCAATGGTTATCAGTTGGCATGGGGCGGTCTCATGCTGTGTGCGCTCGGCGGGCTATGTTGGACAACAGTATTATTTCGGGACGCAAGACGAGAGGGCAGTGGACGGCGCCCCGTCGGAATTTTGTCGCTGTGCCTGGGCTACGTCTGCATGGTGTGTGCGTTAGTGCCGCAAAGGATTCTTAGTGTTCCGAAGGGCCATGAAATACTGGCCCTATTGGCCTTCTTGGGCATTTGCATTGGGATAGTGCAGCTGACCTTCCGAGCCGCTGAACGGAACTTCCGGTCGCGGAGGCGCCCTTTTTCGGCCGCTCCGGGGCTCTACGCCGGTTTGCTGGCCGGCGCTGCGCTGTTACCAATCGTGATGGCGGTCCTCGCACCGGCGTATGTCTCCTATGCTTTACCGGAACTACGGTGGGTAGGCCTGGAATGGCGAGCGCGAGGAGTGCCTCTGTACTTGAGCTTTACTTTCTGGGAGTGGATCACCTGCGTCGTTTTCTCTGTGTACACGGCGGGCCTTTGCCTGGCTTCCTCGGCATCGGCAAGCGCGACAACTTAAGCGCTGCATACCGTGACTCGAACCGCCCATTGATGATTAAACCGAAGATGTCGACAGGCCGCGTAGCTGCGAGCGATCCTAGTAATGCTCGTCGGCAGCAACAATCCTTCGTTTGGAGGTGTCGGCAACTGCGAGGGACTATTCCCTAGGCCGTTTGCTGCTTGCATAATAGTCCGCTGAGGATGAAGCGCGAGGCACCCCCAACGCGCGGCCAGATTGCTACCTACAACAAGAGGAAATTGCATGCGTGAATACCTGATGCCAGTTTTCGTATTTGCTGCTCTGGCGCTGGCCGGCTGCAACCAGTCGAAGTCGCCGGAAGATGTGTCGAAGGATGTAGCCAAGGCCGAGCAGAAGGCGAACAACGAGGTGACGAAGAGCGAAGAACGCGCGCAGAGCGCGCTGGATAAATCGTACGAGAAGGTCAATGGCGAGGAGACTAAATTCAACAACGACGCCGCACACCAAACCTACAATGTGGTCATCGCAAAAGCCGATGGCAACCGCAAGGTGGCTCTGGCGACTTGCGAATCGCAGAGCGGCGATTCTCAAAAGGCGTGCAAGGACCAGGCGGAAGCCGACTACAAGACGGCGCGCGCAGATGCCAAGGCCAGCGCCGAGGCGGCCGTCCAACAGAAGTAAACATCTAGTGTACGGCCCACGAACCTTGAAATCTCAACTCAAAGGATGATTGAGGCTCATGGCTTTCAGCCCTCATAAGTGACAACCACAGACAAGCACTCTTCAATATTCGCCTATGGGTTGCCGAGCGGAATCAAGCTAATGGCATGAGCGGCGCGTTAAGCATATTTGAACAGCGCCATAAAGCCAAAATCCATGTGCAACTGTTGATGACAGTGAAACAGCGTCAAGCCTGGATTATTGGCGACAAAGTCAAATTCCGCTTCTTGGAAACCGCCGAGCATCACCACGTCTTTCATCACGCCCGATGTCGGTTTGCCGGCAATGCGGGTCAGCTCAAAGCTGTGCCGGTGCAGATGCAGGGGGTGAATATCATCGCTGGCGTTGCGAAATTTCAGGCGGTAGCGCCGCCCCTGGTGCACGGTGTATAGCGGCTTCATCGAGGCCATGGAGAAAGCCTCGCCATTGAGCGTCCATTGGTTGAATCCGTCGAGCGCTGCATTGTTCTTGACGATGAGCGTCTCGATCGTCTCATCGACTGCGGTCGGTGCAGGGGTAGGGTGACCAAACACCGAATAATCCCATTGGAAGGGTTTGGGTTTCTCCCACTTGGGTGTGCCACTTTGTCCAGCGTATTCGACGACGATGCCCAACCCGTGCTTACGGTCATCGTTATCGAGATCACCGAGCACCCACACCCCCGGATGCTGCATCTCAACGATCGCTGAGATGCGCTCCGCGGTTCCCAGCCACAGCACCGGTACGTCGGCCGGGGTGGGCACGGGATTGCCATCGAGCGCGACCACATGAAACACGTGCCCCGGTAAGGCGAGGCTGCGCACCTCGCCGGCGCTCGCATTGAGGACGTGGAACAAGACGCGCTCGCCGGGCTTCACCCGGATCGGCTCACCGAACCCCAGCATCTTGCCGTTGATGGCAAACGATTTGTAATTGACCTCAAAGCCCTTCTCTTTGTGCTGCTTGTTTTTTTCATCGGCGGCTTTACCGATCGCCTTCAACTCTTTGCTCGGCTCGCCGGCGAGGAATTTCATATCCATGTCCCCGCCATGGCTGAAGGAGGGCTCGAATTCTTTGAGCACCAAGAACACTTCTCGATCGTAGGCACCCACATTCGCTTTCGGATCGATGTACACCGGCGCCGCCTGACCCGAATAAGTTCCTTTACTCAGATCCGAGCCGGCGATCACATGCGTGTGCAAAAAGCGAAATCCCGAGGGCTTCGGGACGAAGCTGATGCGGCGCATGCCGTGAGGAGGAATTACGGGAGTTCCTTCCTCGATGGCACCATCAACCTCACTCGGGATCATCTGACCGTGCCAATGCGCGACCTCGGGGATATCCGTATCGTTGTAGATATCGACGATCGCCCGCTTGCCCTCCGTGAAGCGCAGCAGAGGACCTGGGAATTGGCCGTTATAGAGGGTGGTCGATACCACATGGCCGGGGGCTAACTCGAGGTTGCCGGCCGCGATGCGCAGCGTGTAGTCGGCTTTCGGGCCTGCTGGCGGTGGGGACTGCGCGTTCGATGACGAGAATACACCCATGCTCGGTGCGAGCGCGGCGAGACCCGAAAGCTTTAGAAAATCACGCCGGGGGAGCGTCGTTTTAGATGGCATGGGAATTTGCTCCGATTACTAGACATACTTGACGAGATTCATGAATCCGAAATCCATGTGCTCCTGCATGTGACAGTGCAGCAGCGTGAGCCCGGGGTTGTCCGATAGGCAGTGAAATGTCGCCTGTAGCCCTCGGATGGTTTCTCAACAGGGCGACGAGGGTCAATCGGGCAGCTTATCGACGATGGCTTTGATCGACCGCATTGCTGCTTGCACCGAGGCTGTCGCGTCACCCGCCTTGAAGGCAGCTAGCGCAACTGCCGCTGTCTTTAAATGCCCGATCACAGCGTCGTTTTCCGTTTCCTGATCTATTGCCGTGCGGCACTCGTAAAGAATCCGCGCAGCCATTTCGAAATTCACATAGCCTTTCTTCACCGCTGTCGCGCTTTGTGCTTTTTCTATCGCCTCGGCCGCCTCTTGCAGCTTCAGGTCGACAAATTCGTGCGAGGCCGGTGTCATCATTGCCATAAAAACTTCTCAGTTCGGACGACAATCTAGTCGCGAAGGTTCTCGTGCGACCTTGAAGGAAAATGTGACGAGGTGGTTTTTGAGATTGGAATTGGATTGTTCATAAGCCACCGCAATCCTTGCAAAGCCGAGCGTGAAGCAGTGTGGCGTTAGACCACATCCGAGTACCGTCTGCTAGCGTACATAAGCCCGCTAACTCAGTGGCTCAAAGCAATTCGACGGAAGGGGGTTTTAATAGTCCATAATGGCCGATGGCGCTCCCTCATCGCAGAGACATGGCGTGAAACCTCAGATCCTGAACCGCGGCGTCGCGTACTCCGGCGACCTGAAGGTTAGCAAACAAACCCTCGCGCACACTGCTCACTGAATTGATTCACCGGCAGACTGGACAACGCGGAGACCGGTAACTTAAAGAACTCCCCCGGGGCGCTTTACCAAGACGGCCCGGGGGAGCGATACGCCGCCGGGTAAAGGCCAACAACGTTGGGAGGGAGTGTGACTCGTTCGCAAAGTGCAGTCTGTCCGAAGTTACCCTTCGTGTAGCGTAGGAAAACTGAAACTCAGTTAGACATAATCACGCGCCAAGTTCGGAAGTGTGCGCGCCATCAAGCCCGGTGGGGGCTCGCCTTCCTTTTATACGCGGCGTGGATGTGGATTTAAGTTATTCCTTCGACATCGGGTCGCTGGGGAAAATCCGCACCGCCCTCGTTGGCACCTATGCCGTTTTCACTGGACTCAATTATCCTTTCTGACGGCTGCCGTTCGATGATTTCGTACCAAATGGCGTTGAGCACGGCAAACGAGAGCGCCAGGCCGGTGCCGAGAATCCAGCTGAAGTACCACATCAGTATCCGCCCTCGTGTCCGTGCATGTTCTCAAGAGTGACGCGGCCGCGTACTACTCTGAATACCCAAGCGGTGTACACAAGAATGATCGGCAAGAATATGAGCACTGCGCCGAGCATGATCAGCAGCGTCTTCGCGCTGCTGGATGCGTCCCACACTGTCAGGCTTTGATTGGGAAAGGTGGAGGAGGGCATCAAGAACGGAAACAACGCAAAGCCCCCCGTCAATATCGTGCCGCCCTGAACTACTACGCTGGCCATGAAGGCGCCGCTGCCGCGCCGCAGGTGCAGCATGACATGCGCTGCCAGCGCCCCTAGCACGGCACAGACCGGCGCCGCCCACATCCAGGGCCACGTGTGAAAGTTTTTGAGCCAGGCGCCGGCGGCGATCACGACTGTCTTTCGCGTCGGATCGGACGGTCCCGCATGGTCTACCAGGCTGGTCATTTCGTAGCCGCCAAGCGCCGAAGACACCCAGAAGCCCGCCCCCAGAAATGCGACGAGAAAAGCCGCTGAGGCGATGCGCCCGGCCACGCACGCGCGAGCGGCCATCGGCTCACCGACCTTCATGGCAGCGTAAGCATTGCCATGCAATACCAGCATGGACAGGCTGATGATTCCGCCCAGTAACGCGAAAGGATGCAGCAGGCTGAAAAATCCGCCCGTCACCACCGGGCGTTGCATGGCGTCGAAGTGAAACGGCACGCCAAGAAACAAATTCGCAAATGCGACGCCGAATAACAGCGCGGGAACGCCGCCGCCCAAGGTCAATGCCGCATCCCAGACTGTCCGCCAGCGAACATCGGTCAATTTGTCGCGGTATGCGAATCCCACCGGACGCAGTATCAATGAGACCAGCAGCAGAAACATAGCCAAGTACAGCCCGGAGAACGATGCCGCGTACAAGAGTGGCCATGCGGCAAACACTGCACCGCCGCCCAACACAAACCACACCTGGTTCCCTTCCCAAACAGGTTCCACCGATGCGAGCAGGGCGCGCCGCTCGGCGTCGGTTCGGCCAAGATACGTAAAGCTTGCGCCCACCCCAAGATCAAACCCGTCCATGATCGCGAACCCCATGAGAAGCACACCAATGATCAGCCACCAAATCACCCGCAGGGTTGCGTAGTCAGAAAACGCTGAAGTCATGGCGAATACCCCAATCCGTCAGGCCCACGCCTGATGGTGCGCGCGAGCAGAAAGGCGTCCACCGCGGCCAGAGCTGAATAGAAAACCGCGAATCCCAGCAGCGAAAACCACACGTTGCCCGCAGCTGTCCGCGACACGCCGAGGAAGGTCGGCAACACGCCATCAACCACCCATGGCTGGCGGCCATACTCGGCGACGATCCAACCCAATTCGACGGCAATCCACGGCAACGGCAAGCTGAAAAAAGCCAACTTCAGAAACCACGGATGCCGTTCAAAACGGTGCCGCGTTGCCAGATAAAACGCAGTCGCGAACAGCGCAATGAAAAATATGCCCAACGCCACCATGAGCCGAAAACACCAAAACAGCACCGGTACATTCGGGACGGTGGACCATGCAGCCGCATCGATTTGCTGAGGCGTCGCCGCTGCGGGGTTATCCGTAAAGCGCAGCAGCAAATACGCATAGCCGAGGTCGGCTTGATTCGCTTCGAAGCGCTGCAGTACCCCCGTATCAGCTGACTCGGCAGGTCCAGCGCGAAGAACTTGCAATGCCGAATAGGCCTCTATGCCAGACAGGATGCGCAAGCGAGCCCGGGCGACGAGATCGTAAATACCCAAAACGGGTTGATCGATCGAGCGTGTCGCGATTAGTCCCAGCAGCCAAGGGATTCTGATTTCGGCGCGTGTTTTGCGTGCGGCGACGTCGGGAAATCCAAACGCCGTAAAACTGGCCGGAGGCGTCGCTGTCTGCCATTCCGCCTCAATCGAGGCGACTTTCATCTTTTGGTTCTCGCCATCGAGATATCCCGATTCGTCGCCCAGTACGACGACGGAAATCGAGCACGCCAGCCCGAAACTTGCTGCCACCGCCATCGAACGCTTGGCGATGGCGAGGTTGCGCCCGCGCAGCAAATACCAGGCGCTGATGGACAGCACGAAGATTGAGCCCATGACATAGCCGGCAGCAACGGTGTGCACGAACTTGGCCTGTGCAACCGGATTGAAGAGTACTGCGCTGAACGAGGTTAGTTCCATGCGCATCGTGTGGTAGTTGAAGTGCGCGCCAACGGGATGCTGCATCCAGCCGTTTGCAATCAGAATCCACAATGCGGAAAGGCTCGAGCCGAGCGCGACCAGCGCGGTGATGATGAGGTGCCCGATTTTGGACACCTTGTCCCAGCCTAAGAAAAATAACCCTACAAAGGTCGACTCGAGGAAAAAGGCGACGAGGCCTTCCAGAGCCAGCGGGACACCGAAGATATCGCCCACATAGTGTGCGTAGTAAGCCCAATTGGTGCCGAATTGAAACTCCATGGTGATACCGGTTGCGACACCCATGGCGAAATTGATGCCGAACAGAACCCCCCAGAATTTGGTCATCTGTTTCCAGATTTCACGTCCCGTCATGACGTACACCGACTCCATAATGACGAGAATCATGGACAAGCCGAGGGTGAGCGGCACGAACAAAAAGTGATACATGGCGGTGAGCGCGAATTGCAGGCGCGAGAGCGTGACGACGTCGAAATCGATCATGGACCGTGCCCTCGGAAGAACAGAGACCAAAGCAGGATCAATCCCAGCAGCTTCGCGGCAAGAGCCCACACGATTTTGACTTTTAGTTGCCGCTGCCAGGCATCGACTACAGGCTGATTCTTTTCCACGCGCGACGCTCCGATCGCGTTGGGGTGCGAACGTGCAAGTTCCGGTGAAAAACTACGCCATTCTGGAATCCTTCGCAAGATCGCGGCAGGGTTTGCCGCCGCGCCGTGTAGGTGAGGCGGCGCGCGCAGTTAGCGCATAATCGCTCGCATGACTGAATCTCGAAGTACGCGCCTGAGGGAGAGCATAAGGAACATTAAGACAGCCTCTCGGCAGGGCTCCTTCGCTGACTCAGACAAGAGAGTTGCGGGTGTCATCTGCACGAATATAACGTTCGAGCGGACGGAAAAATCAATAACCAACAACGATGACGGTTGGCAATACGTTTCCGAGCAACACACCGTTCAGCCAATAGGAAATGCCCAGCGATGCCGCGCGCCAGGCAAAGTCACCTCACGGCGCACGAAGCCCAGATGCTGCTGATTGCGGAGACGCCTGCCGTGCCTGATTAAGGGACCCCCGCCGCGCGGTCGATCAGTACGGGTTCATGACGGTGGTCGAAGCCGAAGGAATAATGGTGCCGAACACACCATCCGTCTGGTCCTCAAACCCGGCCGTGTAGAATAGGGTCGTCACCGGCTTGTCAGAATCGCCGTTGCCAAACACCAGCGCCCACAGGCCCGGGATGGCGACCGTGCCGCCCGAGTTGACCGCCAGGGGACCCACGCTAGCGCCTGCAGTCGTATAAGCGTTGATGTGCCCGTCACCGAAGTTCCCGATCAGGACATCCCCGGCGAGCGATCCGAATCCGGCCGGCGCCACCGCGACGCCCCAGGGGGCGTTGAGCGCACCCTGCGACACGAAGCGGCTGACAAAGGTGCCGTTGAGGTCAAAGGTATCAACGTAACCGAGACCGGCCCCGGTAACCTCACCGTGCTTGGCGGTGTCCTGCATTGCATAGGTGACATACAGCAGAATGTTGCCCTTACTATCAGTCACGGCCGTGATGCCGAACGGCGCAAAGCCGGCAGGCAGCGACGGATCAACGAACAAGCCTTGCATGGCGGGGGGCAGGGTGAAGTTCGTGTCGAAGACGTCGACTTTGTTGTTATGCAGATCTGTTGCATAGAGGAAGGTCGCGCCACCCACCGTGCCCATGGCGAGGCCCTTGTACACGGCGTGGTTGGTTGTGTGGGCGATGCCGTCGTCGTAGGCGGTCACGGCCGAATCCCCGCTTGCCCAGCCGGCAATGGTTCCACTTTCGCCAGCGAAAATGAACGTCGCTGACGCCCCGCCGACGAGAAATCCACCGCCGCCGTTGAAGACCTGGCCCGTCGGATTGGCCGGCCCCTGGGAACCCGCAGGAATCGTGATTCCCGTAGCGTTGGAGCCGGTAATAGCGCCAGTCTCCACCGTGCCGGTACCGGAGTAAAGAGTCGTCAGGTTGCTGGCATTATCGGCTATCCAGAACGGCGACCCCGGCGCAAAAGCAATCCCCCAGGGGTTTTGCAGGTTGGCATCGATGATGGTGGTCGTGGCAACCACGCCGGCGGCGTTTGACACCAGCGCCGTGTCGACAAATCCTGGCGGCGGCAGCGGAGTACTCATGGTCGTCCCACCGCCGCCACCGCCGCCACAGGCGGCAAGTCCTAAGGCGAGAGGCAGCGCAAGCGCGCGGAGCATATGCCGAACGCGGCGAGTCGATGTGCAGGTTTGGTCACGCATAGGTCGGGTCCTCAAGGTTAAGGCGTCTTCTGACTGGAGCCTGGACCGACCACACGCGTGGCCGCTCTCTCTGACTGTATGTACCCGGCCGACCGTGCGGGGTTTTACGTTCTGAGAAATTATTCGAATGGACACACGCGGACAGAACCGACAGCCGCGCTGCGCTGCGACGATGTGGCAAAGCTCCGCAAGCACTTCGTATCAAAAGAATCGGCTGCGGCGATACCGTGAATGTGAGCCGCCCGCGTTGTAGGTTAACCTGGCATCAGCATTGGCGGCGGGAGCGGAGGCCCAAAAGGAGGGGAGCAATACCATGTCAATACGACTCACGAATCAACGCCTGAGACCCGCACCACAAGATCGTCCGTCTCGGTACAATCGGATAAACCATTCCGTCCGAGTTCCTCAGGTGGCGAGTTCGTGAGCTGATCCCGAGTCATCATCGCGCAATCGGAGAGTGTGGCCGAAGATATCAGTCAGGAGGCGGCTTGAGAAAGGCGGTATTCGTTGGAGCTCTGCTGGGACTTGTGTTGCTGACCATTCTGTTGATGCGTGGAGACTTCTCCGCGATGCTTCAGACCCTGAAATCGGCGCGCTTGATGCTGCTATGGTTGATACCTTATCGCGCCCTTTACTTCCTACTTTACGCCATTGGCTGGCGGAGCCTCCTTCGCCCTTACGATCCCCATCATAGCGCCAGGATTGGCTACCTATTCTGGGCAACCAGCGTGCGCGAAGCGGTCGACCGCTTACTGCCAGTTGCGAGCGTGGGCGGCGGCGTCATTGGGGTTCGTCTACTGCGCTGGAGAGGCATTGCAGCCGGACCCGCCGGTGCTAGCGTGATCGTCGAGATTGTCTTGACGCTGATCGTTCTGTATGCGTTTACTGCCTTAGGTTTGCTGCTGCTGGTCGACATCAGCACCACGGGGCACGAATACCGCCGTTTTCTACTCATCTTCTTGCTTACATTGCCGGTGCCGGGCCTGATTGTGCTCCTCCTTCGCCATGGATCAGTATTTGAGCGCCTGCAAAGAGTCTTTCGTCCGCTGATAGGGGAAAGCGCTCTGTCGGAAGATGCACTATCCCTCGATCGAGAGCTTCGCGCGTCTCTCCGGCGAGGACGGGCTTTGTTGTTGGCCGGCACACTGCAGTTTGTGGCGTTTATCTCGGCGTCGCTCGAAATCTGGTTTGCCTTGCGCCTCTTTGGACACCCGGTGGGCGTCAACACCGCCCTCGTACTCGAAAGCATGACTCAGGCGATGCGACATATAGCATTCGTCGTACCGGCTGGTGTCGGCGTACAAGAAGCCGGCTTGATCCTGTTTGGCCACGCGCTCGGAATCAGCGGCGAACTGGCGCTGTCCGTCTCCATGGTCAAGCGCATTCGCGAAGTGCTATGCGGCGTGCCGCCATTGCTGTCCTGGCAATGGGTGGAAGCTCGGCGCCTCCAAAGACTTATCCGGAATGCAACTGAATAAGCAGGCGACAGCTTTCCTTGCGCGATGGCGACGGCAGCTGGGACATGATCACGCGGCGATTGCGCGAGGGAGTCGAGTTTTGGCGCTTCCTGCGGACTCGCGTAGCATAGGGAGGTTCAGCCGTCGAAGTCGTACGCGTCAATAGCAGAGTCCATTCAGTTAAGATTTTATCAGCCATCGAGCAACAACGCACTGATGCTTTTCATTCCCAAGATCATGTTATTGATTGGATTCGCAAGCTTGGCCATAGCAGCCGGTTATGCTGTTTTGAATGCTCTAGCCGTCCTGATCTGGCGACTGCCGAGAAGGAAGCTTCACACTCCTTCGCAGCCGCCGGTCACGGTGCTCAAGCCGTTATGCGGATTAGAGCCGGATTTGTATGAACGTTTACGCTCGTTCTGCCAGCAGGACTATCCGCAGTTCGAGATCGTATTTGGTGTCCGCGATCAAGCCGACCCGGCCTGCTCGGTGGCCTATCAGTTAGTGGCTGAGTTTCCGGAACTACCCTTGAAGGTCGTCATCAATCCCAAATTGCATGGCGATAACTGCAAGGTCAGTAACTTGATCAATATGCTCCCGCATGCCACCCACGATTTGCTGGCCATATCGGACAGTGACACCGCCGTGACCCGTGAGTATCTGACCACGGTAACAGCGCCGCTGCTGTTGGATAACCTCGTGGGACTCGTCACCTGCATATACTGCGGCGTACCCACTCGACCGATTTGGTCACGCCTGGGCGCCATGTATGTCAATGAATGGTACATGCCCTCGGTCGTACTCGCATGGCTCTTCGGTCACCAGGGATATGTGTCGGGTCAGACCATGTGCCTCCGGCGAGACACTCTGGCAGCGATCGGAGGCCTGGAGGTCTTGGCAGACTACCTTGCAGACGACTATCGGTTAGGTGAGCTCGTGCGCCGCTCGGGACGGCGCATTGTGTTGTCCCCGTACCTGATCAGCGGCCAGCATCACGAAATGTCCTTCGATTCGGTCATTCGGCATGAATTACGCTGGATGCGCACATTGCGCACCGCAAGTCCGGCGAGTTTTCGAGGACTATTTTTGACTTTCAGCCTGCCTTTGGCGGCCCTAGGTATTGCGATCACAGCTCGGAACTCAGGTTCCGGCATCGCGTGGGTGCTTTTTTCGGCCACACTGTTTGCCAGACTGATATTGCATTTTGTCCATCGGCTTCGCGGCGATCGGCATTTTCTTGCGGATGTCTGGCTCATACCTGCCCGAGACCTATTGATTTGTTGGGTCTGGTGCCGAAGCTTTTTTATCTCGAGTATTACTTGGCGGGGCGGCGACTTCGACGTCGACAGGCACGGTGTCATGCATCGAAGGCTCGGACGCCCGGCTCCCCCCAGAGTCGACACGTTGCAGCTCTAGCGCTGCTTGATGCATCGATGATTTACGCATTCATTCCTGTGCTCTGTTATCCGGCGAGGGCCGGGCGGTCGAGGGCTCTGTAGGTACGGCATCATCGAATGACGGCAGATTCAACGGCACGCCGCCGCCGTCGATTTCGCCCTGCTTGTTCTGCAGATACACTGATCGCAGAGTTGCGTAGGGATCTACCGCATCACTTAACAGGGCGTTTAGCTGATCTTCCGTCATTATCCGGGTGTCAAGGCCGCTCACGACGAACCGCGCTTCGCCGACTTGAGTCCGATTCGGATAAGTCAGCCAATGCGCGGGATCGATGAGAAAATCGACACCGCTTGCCAGGAGATCGCGCACGGTGGTGGGTCCCACCAATGGCACATACATGTACGGCCCTGGGTGTACGCCATAACGCCCCAGTGTGACCCCAAATTCATTATTTTGGTGGGTCATTCCGGTGCGCGCGGCGACATCGAACAAGCCAAGTAGGCCAAAGGTGGAATTCGTGATGAATCGTACACCGGCGACACCGGCGCGCTTGAAGCGCAGTTGCAGCACATCGTTGAAGAAGACGACGGGTTCCGATAGATTTACGAGGACGTTGTGCACCCCGCGGCCGATCGGGCCTGGCGTCAGCGTATGGTAAATTTTCGCGAGTGGGTGAATGAAGTGCTTATCTAGAGCGCTCTGGACAGCGTAACCGGTGCGATTGCTCCGTTCCCAAGGATCGCCGGGTGTTGGCTTGGTCACTGCCCGATCAGTCCCAGCCCTTGCAGCGGGCCATGCGAACGCTAGCAATACGGCGAGTAACGTGGTTGAGCCGTAGCGAGAGGCGAGCGTTGCATTCCCGATGAGAGGACGTATTCCGAACTTGACCAATTGTGCGAAAACCTCGACAGCAAACGTAATTGCTAGGGCGTAAACCAGCGAGTGAGTGACGTATCCGTGGAGGATAAAGAGCGATCGTCTTTGATCGCACGCCTGGTGAGCGCCTGCATCGACCGCTCGTGGCTCATCCTCGCAGTGGCGACCATGTCTGTCGCAGCGCTTACCGCGTATGTCATAGGCCATTTTGCCATGAGTACAGATACGTACGCACTGCTTTCGCCGAAGCTCCCCTGGCGAGCCCGCGAGACGGCGTTCAACGTGGCGTTCCCGCAAAGAGGTTCCAATATCGTGGTGGTAGTCGACGGTGAGACGCCTGAGCTGAGCGAAGAGGCGGCGGCTTCTCTCGCAAAGAGCCTAAGCGCGCAGTTCGAGTTCGTGCGGCGACCAGACGCGGGTCCCTTCTGGGACCACAACGGACTGCTTTTCGCCTCGACCAAGGACGTGCGGGCTGTCACGGCGCAACTGATCAAGGTCGAGCCGTTCCTTGGACCGATGGCATCCGATCCATCGATACGCGGGCTGATGAATACGCTGTCCATCACGCTGCAGGGAGTAAATAGCGGCCAGGCCTCCTTGCAAGATCTTCGCCTTCCCATTCGGACGCTGACCGAGGCACTCGGAGGCTTGACTACAGGGAAGGCTTCCTATTTTTCGTGGCGCACGCTGATCACGGGACGCGCGCCGGACAAGCGCGACCTGCGACACGTCGTTCTCGTTGATACGGCGCTCGACTTTGCCCAGCTTGAGCCGGGCAGATTGCCAACGGAGGCTATCCGAACGGCAGCTAAAACTCTTCAACTCGATAGCGGCCATGGTGTTCTCGTGCGACTCACGGGCAACGTGCCGTTGCAGGACGAGGAGTTCGCCACCTTGGCCGAGCGCGCCCCGTTGATTGCCGGTCTCGCGAGTTGCGCAATTATTCTGATGCTTTGGATGGCAGTCCGGTCCGCACGGCTGATCGCCTCCATCATTGCAACTACCTTGGTGGGTCTTGTGGCGGCGGCTGCATTGGGGCTCGCCGTGTTCCATCGGTTCAATGTCATCTCTGTGGCTTTCATACCGTTATTCGTGGGCTTGGGAATCGATATTGGGATTCAGTTCAGTGTCCGCTATCGGGCCGAACGGGGGACTGCATCAAGCGTGCGCATGGCGCTCATCGCCACCGGAAAAGGGATGGGCAGCTCACTGACCCTGGCTGCCACCGCCATCGCGGCCGGTTTTCTCGCCTTCGGACCCACGGCGTATTATGGAGTCTCTCAACTTGGAATTATAGCCGGCCTCGGCATGTTCGTCGCCCTACTGCTAAACTTTACTTTACTACCTGCTCTGATTTATCTCACCCGGCCGCCCGGGGCCCCAGTACGGCCTCCGAGCGCGCGACTGACATTGATCGAGAACTTCGTGCTTGACCACCGGACCATGGTGGTGACTATCGGTATCACGGGTGCAGCAGTCTCCTCCGTCCTGCTGCCGTTCCTACACTTTGACTTCAATCCGATCCATCTGCGAAGTCCCCAGGTGGAATCGGTCGCGACGTTGTTTGATCTGATGCGCGATCCGGACCAGTCGCCTGACACTCTCGAGATCGTCCGTCCGACCCTCACACAGGCGGACCAACTTGCGGCCAAGTTCGGAGCACTCCCGGAGGTATCAGGTGTGCGCACTTTGTCGAGTTTCATCCCTGCCGATCAGGCCGAAAAGATTGCGATCATTAATGACGCGGCGAATCTTCTCGATCTCACACTGAACCCGCTTGTCGTTGCGGCGCCACCAACGGACAAACAGGTTGCATCCAGTCTGAACCGCACCGCCGTCAATCTCCGGCAATCGCTCACCGACGACGCGCCGCTGCGCGCCGATGTCCTTCGGCTCGCCGACGAACTAAGCGATCTGGCAAAGGACGAGCCAGAAGCGCGAACCAAGGCAGCGCGGTTGCTGATACCCGGCTTTGTCACGGTACTCAATCAAATCCGCGATTTATTGCAGCCTGGACCTGTCAGCATTGCGACACTTCCGCCCGAGGTGGTACGCGACTGGCTGATGCCAGACGGGCGCGCACGAATCTCGGTTACACCAAGAGGAGACTCGAACGATAACGTTGTGCTTAGCCGATTCATTGCGGCTGGGCTCCAGGTGGCGCCGGATGCCACAGGCACGGCGATCAGCATTCATGAGGGCGGTCGAGCGGTGGTTGATGCGTTCATCGAAGCGGGTGTACTCTCGTTTGTCGTAATCACCGGTTTGTTGTTGCTCGTGTTACGGCGCGTGCGCGATGCGGCCATCACCATGGTACCCATCGTTTTAACCGGGCTCTTGACCATGGGCACCTGCGTGGTGATCCACCAACCGCTAAACTTCGCTAACATCATCGCCCTGCCGTTGTTGTTCGGAATCGGGGTCGCCTTTCATATTTATTTCGTGATGTCCTGGCGTTCGGGTGGCTCGCACCTTTTGACCTCAAGTCTGGCCCGAGCCGTGTTCTTCAGCGCGCTTGCGACTGCCACCGGTTTCGGCAGCCTCTGGGCCTCCAGCCATCCAGGTACCGCCAGCATGGGTGAGCTGCTCATGATCTCTCTCGTGTGGACCTTGGTGTCGGCACTGCTTTTCCAGCCTGCCTTGATGGGACCGCCTCCCGTCGACACCGAACACATCCTCACTTCATAAGATCGTCGCTGAGCGAATTCAAATGAGTGACTAAAGCCTGCGCTCCCCCCGAAGCCAGCGGACCGGCAAAATCAGATCGGCGCGTCGTTAGCTGGCTGATCGAACCATAATAAACATCGATTATTTTCCAGATGCCGCCTGACTCGCGCATTCGATAGATCAGACTCACGGGCTGATCGTGACGGGGAATGAGGTGGGTCTGGACGACTTTGTCAGTGCCGCGGCTCACGATGTTGGCGTCAATCTCGAATCTTTCCCCGTTATATACGCGGAAGTTGTGAGCATAGCTGGCGATGGTCAGTCGAGTGAAAGCCGTGATTGCCGCCCGCTGCTGCTCGCCCGAGAAGCTCGCCCAGTCCGGGCCTACTGCTAGACTTGTCATGAGTGGCAAGTCGAAAGCCTGTTCGATGACGGGTTCGAGTGCGCGGTAGCGATCGCCGACACTTAAGGCCGGACCGGCTTGCATGGACTCAAGGAGTGCGCTATCTAGGTGCTGTATGTGAACCGCCGCGGAGTCACCGATCCCGGCATCCGCGTAGTTAAGCCGCGGCATGAAAAACAGTACAAATAGAAGCCCGGCATACCGCAGTAGCGTCGACATTGGCGTCCTTTTAGCCACTGACATAAATTCTTTCGACAGTTGCACTCTAGTGATCGTATCGTATGAGGCTCATTCCTTCCACAGTTGTCTAGGACAGGGCGCGACTCCTTTGCGTCGATACCCCGCCGTGCAAGGCATGCCTATACCTATTGGGAGTGCTGCTGCGAGAGCTGCTGATATGTTTCTGATGTCATATCAGGCATTTTTCGCACGAATGCCACAACGTCCCAAATGGTCTCGTCGTCCAGGGTCCTCCCCCACGCCGGCATCGCACTCATTTTGATGCCGTGTTTGACAATCCAGAATGCTCGCTGCGCTTGCTGCAGTTCTCCCTGCGCAAGGTTCGGTGGATGAGGATAAAGGCCTTGGCGGATGTCTGACTTCGTTACCCCCGGGGCCAGGTGACAACCAACACAGAGCGTCGCGTAGCGTTGCGCGCCGAGGGCAATGCGTTGGGGATCCTCTACGTAGTGCGCATCGACCGAGTTGGAGCGAGCCGCGATTGAACGATCGCGCAATTGCTCGATGATGGCCAACACGATTTTTGTGTGATGGTCATCGGCGCCGATGTTGTAAACCCCAGAGCCGATAAACGCAACGCCGCCCAATGCGAGTACCGCGAGTGCACCGACCAAAGTCAACGCGAATGTTTTGCTGCTGTTCATGGATCATTGAACGACGATTGTGCCGACCATGCGTGGATGAGACACAGTAACTGTTTACCGCGTAGCAATGACCAGGATCGATATCGGTCGGAAATCATGTTGGTTCTCCTGGTTCGACATATCGAGGAGCTCAAGCGAGCGCCGTGTCATTGAGTGCGAGCGAGCGAGGATGCTTCACCACCGAAATGCTGGTGATTCCAAGCATCGAGGCCAACTGATCCGAAGGCACTTTGAGCGGCCCGGGTCCCGATCCCACGCCTGCGATTGGTTGCGGATAAGAGGTCGAGCGTGCCGTATGGAAGGTCATGTTGCCTTCAACCTTTTGTACAATCTGATGGATGTGACCATTGAGCACCGTCACGGAGCCGAAGCGGCGCAACTGGCTCATCAGCTGATCCGCGTCTCCTGTTCCCCAGCCCCAGGGCTCGTAGATTGTCCACAGCGGCATGTGGGCAAACACGACGATCGGCGTGCTGGAGGATCGTCCTTTTAGGTCGGCGGCAACCCAGGCGAGCTGATCTGCGCCCAAGGTCCCGAGGCCGCCCGGCTTGAACTGCAACACGTTGATGAGCGCGACGAAATGTACGCCGGCGTGATCGAAGCTGTAATACCCCTTGTTGTCGGAGGCCTTACCAAAGCGGTTGAAGTATTCGGTGACGGTCGCATCCGTGGTGTCGTGCA
>Ga0224547_1000026_pt1 | contig 39549 bp, 32 predicted proteins | sample 714P21014metaG_FD_179908 | JGI IMG/M metagenome (GOLD analysis project Ga0224547, IMG submission 179908) | Peat soil microbial communities from Stordalen Mire, Sweden - 717 P2 10-14 | ecosystem: Environmental > Terrestrial > Soil > Wetlands > Peat | place: Sweden: Norrbotten County, Stordalen...
TGACGACGCGCAAGTGGACCTCAATCAAAGCCAACAGCTGATCCACCAAATGCGTCTGGAGCTGGAAGAGCTGATTAAGATTCTGCGCCGCTAGGCCCAAAGCGGCACTCAAGATCTTGGAGCCCAATTGGGCTATCATTCTCGGTCTCGGTCGGGGCGTGGCGCAGCCTGGTAGCGCACTTGCATGGGGTGCAAGGGGTCGCAAGTTCGAATCTTGTCGCCCCGACCAATTTAAAGCAATCAGATGCTTCGCTAAATGAACGACGCAATCACGTCTAACGTAGTTCGAATATTCTTTTTTGCATCGAATCTCGCCTCCGCATCCTCACGCGCAGCCTCGCTCATTCGTAGTCTGGCCACCGGATCGTTTATTAGCATGCTGAGACTGTCATCCCAGCGCTGGGTCTGATCAATAGGTATTGCAAAACCGGTCACGCCCTGTATGACGAACTCAGGAATTCCGCCGACATCGCTTGTCACAACTGGCAAACCAGAAGCGAGCGCTTCAGCGATTGCCGAAGGGCTACAATCTACAAGACTAGGAAGTACAAATAAATCTGCAGTTGCGAACAAATCGGTCAACCTCCGATCCTGCGGCGCTATTCCATTGTGGATCACGATCCGCGAATCTGTCGTTGACACGCGATCTTGCGTCACAACGTCCAAATGCCAATTGTGATCTTTCGTACGCGCCGTCCAATCCAGTAACGTGCGGCCACCTTTTCGTAGAAATGCCCCCCCAACAAATAAAATATTACAAATTTTACTGTTGGTTTCTCTTCTCGCCCGCTGTTGCCAGCGATCTATCACCGCCCCGTGCGGTATAACGTGGACCTTGCCAGAATCTACACCGTAGTCTGCGACCAGCGACCGCTTTGCCCAATCAGAGAAGGAAAATATACCCGCGCATCGCTTGTATGCGCGACGACGTAGATTGTGCTTGAGACCTTCGAGGTTGCTGGACTTTGACGGGTAAATGCCGTATCCCGAGCCGAAAGCTTGCAACTGCTTTTGCGTAGCGTCCAGCATGGTAAAAATCGGAATTCGGCTACTCATCCGGACCAAATTGAGTGCCATGTTTCCGATAAGAGCCGCGTCAGGTCTGACATCGCGCAGCTGCTTGTTCACAGTCAGACTCATCTGCACACGTTCGAGGACTCTCCGAATTTCTCTATACCTGAAATCTCTGCCGAATACAGGCTTCACCCGGTCGATATCTATCCAATCTGGAATCAACGATATGTCGCACGGGTATAAATCCTTCCAGTTTTGGCGGACGGTCGTCCAGCCTAATGAAGTGTCAAGTGCAATCGATAATCTAGAGCAATGTTGCATCAGCGAATACTGCCATAGATGCTTTGGCCCAAGCTAATGACGGCAGCCGCCTGCCGGACCGGCTGCGAGGGCATTTAAAGATGAAGCGTGGTTGGGAAACCGGCAACGTGCTGGATGGTGCCGGGAATAGCCCCAGTGTGAGGATGCGCCGCTTTCCGTCCCGCTGATAGCGGTAACGAACGATTTTTACCCAGTTGGGAATACGCGTAGCATGAAGCCAGTGCGGTTCGTTTCCGTGTAATCTGCGCGTATAGAATCGGGCTTGAGTTTCTGGATCCAGGGGTTGCAAGTTAGTATCTTGTCGCGCAGACCAGTTTACCAAATGCAGATCATGGGCATACAAACCTGGCGTCGTTCATTGACGCTTGCATCATGAACACAGAAGTAAAGCTCGAGGGATCGATCGCGCAATCGGCGTACGCCGGCCGCAGCGCTCAGATGTTTCCGCACCTCACGCCGGTGCAAATCGCTCGGCTCGGCGCCCACGGACATAAGAGCGCAATCCAAAAGGGCGACGTGCTGGCCGAGCCCGGCGATCGGCTGCCGATGTATGTCGTTCTTTCCGGAAGCATCGAGATCGTACAGCCAACCTTAACCGGGGAGACACTCATCGTTGTCCACACCGCGGGAAGTTTTTCCGGCGACGTGGGCACCCTGCGCGGCATCAGCACGGTGGTGCGCATGCGTGTCCGCGAAGGCGGCGAGGTGCTGTCGATTGACGAGGCGCATCTGCGCACGATTTTTCAGACCGACGCGGAGCTGAGCGAGCTTTTCATGCGCGCTTTTATTTTGCGGCGCGCGGCCCTGATTTCGACTCAGAGCAGTGACGTCGTGTTGCTGGGCTCGACGCACTCCGCGGGTACCCTTCGGCTGCAGCAGTTCCTGACCCGCAACACCTTTCCGTTCGTGAATCTCGATGTCGACAGCGACTCAACGGTCCGCGAATTGCTGGACCGCTTCCAGCTCAAGGTCCAAGACATTCCGGTCGTGGTCTGCAGCGGTTCTGTGGTGCTCAAGAATCCGAGCAACGAAGAAGTCGCCGCCTGCTTGGGGATGAACCAGCAGATCGATGACGACCGCGTTCGGGATGTCATCGTGGTCGGTGCAGGGCCAGCGGGGCTAGCCGCGGGAGTCTATGGCGCATCAGAGGGCCTTGACGTATTGGTGCTTGAAACCGGCACGCCGGGCGGTCAAGCCGGATCGAGTTCGAAGATCGAGAATTATTTGGGATTCCCCACGGGGATCTCCGGGTTGGCCCTCGCTGCTCGCGCCCTGATTCAGGCTCAGAAATTTGGCGCGGAAATCAGAACTGCGTACTCCGCGCTGCACTTGAACTGCGATGAGCGGCCCTACGCAATTGAATTTGCGAATGGCCATGCCGTGCGCACGCGTACCGTGATCATTGCAACCGGCGCCGAGTATCGCCGGCTGGCGCTGGATAACGCGTCGCGTTTTCTGGATATGGGAATCTACTACGCTGCGACGTCCACCGAGGCGCGGCGTTGCGGAACTGCGGAAGTCGTGGTGGTGGGCGGCGGCAACTCCGCAGGTCAAGCCGCGGTCTATCTAGCGGCCACTTGCAAGCGCGTCAATTTGCTGGTCCGGGCCAACGGCCTGGGGGACAGCATGTCGCAATATCTCATTCGCCGCATTGCAGACACGCCGAACATTTTTTTGCGTACTCGAACCGAAATCACATCACTTGAAGGCCAGGAGCAACTTTCCCGCGTGACCTGGAAGACCGCGCCGGGCAACGTGCCCGAGACCCATGATATTGGTCACGTGTTTCTCATGACGGGCGCGCTGCCTTGCACCGGTTGGTTGAATACCTGCATTGCACTCAACGAAAAGGGATTTGTCCGCACCGGCGCTGATTTGCGCGGCGAGGATCTGCCGGTGTCGAAATGGACGAATTCCCGTCAACCCGGGTTTTTCGAGACCAGTATGCCCGGGATTTTTGCGGTCGGTGATGTGCGCTGCGGTAGCGTCAAGCGAGTTGCGGCTGCGGTAGGCGAGGGTTCGGCCTGCATCCAACAGGTTCATCGGGTGCTTCACGAGTGATTGGGTCCAATGACCCGACTAGAGTTCAATCACTTTCTCGGGACGGCAATCACCGGATAGCAAATGAGCAAGGCCGACCAAATTCCCATGCAGCCGCCCGCGTCGATCGATATGGTTCGCGGGCAGCAGCGATTTCGTGATGTTTCCGATTAGGGGCTTCATAATATGGACCGAAGCCTCACTCAGCGAAAACGCCCCCTTTTTGTACAAATACCAAGCGTTCACAACTTGCGAATAGCCGAACCGCTTACCGGATACTCGCCCTGACTGCAGCCCCAGATGCACGCCGATGAGCGAATTACACTCGACCAAGCGTCCTTTTTTTGCCGCTTTCCGGGAGAATTCCTTGTCCTCGAGCCAACTATAGAGAACCAGCCGTTCGTCGAATTGCAAGTCGTCGATAGCAGACATTCTGAACGCCATGTTGCATCCATAGAGATCGGCGATATCAGACAGGGTGCGCGGATCGGCCGGGCGGGGCGCTGCGATCAGATGCCGCGCCTCCTGCCACGAGATGGGCTGTGTTTTTACTCCGTCACGAATCACGGTGCCATTCACGCCCGCAATATTTGAGTCAGAAGAAAACACTCCCGCGCACTGTTCAATCCAATTTCCAGCAGGCGCAAAATCATCATCGAAAAAGACGGCGATGTCGGCGCGACCTCGCACCCGCTCCAAGCCGGTGTTGCGCTGCGCAGCGGATCCGACCGGGCCGAAGACGTATTCAACGTTCAAGTCGGTCGCAAGCGGAATCTCTATATCTGAGACCGCCGTTGCAGAAATTACAATCGTCGATGGGGCAAGGGACTGGTTTTCCAATAGACCGATCAGTTCGGGAATTGCTTGCGGTCTACCCTTGGTGGCAAGAATGACTGCTACCCGAATTGGTGCTGCAAGACGTCCATTTTCGGAACCGGAGATCATTCGATAAGTTACTCAACAAGGATTTCGCAATGCTGCCGATGTTGACATGGAATTGTTGTGAATGCATGTCCGACACCAGCGGTAGGATATGTCCGACTGCAATCGTTCGCTGCCCTGATATTTAGCTTAAGGGCGCCCAAAGTGACATGCCCGCATTCCGTATGCTATTACAGCTCTCATTCACATGACGGCAACAAGTTATGGTTTTGGCTCGTGAGCACTTCTGGTATTCGAAGCGTCCGCATTTATCACAATAATCTTTGGGCCAGATATAAGGGCGCCATATTCTCCAAGATTTTTGCGAATAGCATCCGCAGCGGAGTGTCGACCGCATTCATACAGGTGGGAGAAACGGACTTCTATCGGAAGGATATGGGCGGGGTGGATCGCTCCTATCACCAATACCCGTACAATCTTTTGTTCTCCGGGTCATACGATCAGATCCCGCAGTACAAGTTGATCGCATCGCTATCGGCGGACTTGATCAAGAACCCCAGCGATTTGGTTATTCTGCCCGGCTATCACCGCCTCGAGTATTGGGCGATGTTGATCATATGCATCTTGCGGCGTCGTAGGCGAGCGGTATTCTGTGATTCAACTACCTTCGATCGTGCGAAGGATCCTTGGAAGGAGAAGGCGAAAGCCATTTTCTTTCGGCAGTGCGACGGCGTTTTTTGTTATGGCATCAGAAGCAAACAATACGTTGCGAGTTATGGGATCGACCCGCAAAAGATCTTCGATGGTTGCCAGGCGTCCGCACTCGCGCGCGACTATGACGCTGTTGCGATACAGTCGTATTACGGCAGCAACTCATTCAGCTCCGCATCGTCCTCTAAATTTCTATACGTGGGTCGCCTGGCAAAGCAGAAGGGTCTCTTCGACTTACTTGACGCCTTTTGCCGCATCCGCGAACACAATCCCGAAGCCACGCTCGACTTGGTGGGGTCTGGATTGCTGGAGGAGGACTTGAGGCAAAGGGCGAGGCGGCTCGGAATCGAATCCGCTGTGGCGTTCCTAGGTATCAAAACCCCGGAAGACATCGGGAGATTGCTGATGAGCAGTGCCGCGATGGTTCTTCCCAGTCATACAGAGCCTTGGGGGCTGGTGGTCAACGAAGCACTCAGTTTCGGCTGCCCGGTGGTCGTGAGCGACGTCTGCGGCTGCGTGCCGGAACTCGTTCGCGACGGCGTCACTGGATATTCATTCCCCGCCGGCGACGTGGATGCGTTAACCAATGCCATGATGAGCGCCGCGCAGCTGTCTAAAGATCGAAACGACGTCGCTCGTCGGTGCCTGGAAGTGATTGCAAATTTTACACCGGAGCGAGCGGCCACGCAGATCCTGCGCGGTTGCGTTTCCATTTTGAACACACCACAATAACTCGCTGGTAGCGCTTTTTGGGTCCTTTTATCTATGGGGCGGAGATTCGCCGCCGACCGACCCTGTCGCGCGCCAGATCCAGAAGGCCAATCGATTATGAATAATTATAAGGGGACGCCTGATGCACAGTCGTGGCGTTCATAGTACCGCGCAATGAGGCGGGTTCTAACGTACGGCACGTTTGATCTATTTCACGTCGGCCATATACGCCTGCTTGAGCGCGCGAGGGCGTTAGGCGATTATCTTGTGGTGGGACTTTCTACTGATGAGTTTAATTTGGGGAAAGGAAAAAATAGCGTTTTCAGCTACGCCGAGCGGTTCGCGATACTAAGCGCAGTAAGACACGTTGATAAGATAATTCCAGAGGATAACTGGGATCAGAAGGTGAACGACGTCCTCGTCAACGAAATCGATATTTTCGTAATAGGTGACGATTGGCAAGGCAAGTTCGATTTTCTTAAAACGCATTGTGAAGTTTCGTACTTGCCCCGGACCGCGGGCATTTCAACAACTTACATTAAATACCTCATTTCAGAGCAATGATTAGACGGGCCGGCGCAATTAAAGTTGGTGCTCGCACGATTGCGGCTGCCGTGTTTCGGCTCTGCGACTATCTCGTCCCCAAGGATAATCGGATTGTGCTGGTCACTCTACCCGATGGGGATGATCAGGGCGTTTCCTTGTGTCTGGCGCTGGAGAAATTGCTGTGGAAAGGGGAAATCCATTGGCTGGTGCATCAAGACGCGGCCCCGTTCGGTGAGTGGCAACAGCGGCGCGGTTTGGGCAATGTCTCTATTTGCTTTTCGCATCTGTATTCGCTTCGCGGGATTTGGGCTTACTTCAAAGCGAGCTACGTCTTTTATACCCATGGCGCATTGTTCAACTATGCTCCTCCGAAGGGCAAGCTGGTGGTCAACCTATGGCATGGCATGCCGATCAAGAAGATTTGGCGCGGGGTACCTGGCTCTGAATTGCCGCTGTCTACGTATCTAATCAGCACATCTGTTTTTTTCAGCAATGTGCTCATCGAAGCGAGCGGATTCAGCTCACATCAATTACTCGTGACCGGGCTCCCGCGAAATGATTTTTTGACCATGGCACGCCCAAAGTCTGTGGAGGTTGTGACGCGGTTGCGCGGCGATGCAAAGCGCCTCATCTTTTTTATGCCCACCTATCGGAATTCGGCGCGTGGATTCATGACTCACGATGGGACGGAGACCAATACGGTATTGGGGTTGAGCGAAGCGGATGCGCAGCAGCTGCATTCCTGGCTGAAAATAAATCACTGCAAATTGATTGTTAAGCCGCATCCCATGTCCATCAATTCGGGAAAGCCATTCGAGGATGATGCCCACTGGGCGATGATAGACGAGCACACGCTTTTCGAAAATGGTCTCGGCCTTTACGAATTGTTGGCTCAAGTAGACTTGCTGGTGACCGACGTTTCGTCCGTTTACGTCGATTTTTTGATTACCCAGCGCCCGCAGATCCTCTATTTCCCCGATATGCAACGCTATAAGGAAACGCGCGGACTCCTGCTTCATCCGTTCGAGGACTATTCACCGGGCCCAATCGCGCAAACGTTTTCTGAGCTTCAGAATTGTCTGGATGTTTGGTTGTCGGGTGATGATGGTTGGCTGGCGCGTCGCACGCAGCTTCGAGATCTCATGATACCCGGGTCGGCGCAGTCCGCCGCGGAAGCATTGCTCGCCGCACTCGCTATCCACGCTTCCGAGTGAGTTCATGGTGCGGGCCGCTCTAGGATCCAGAAGGCCGAGCTAGGCGCGAATTTTTTTGCGAAGGTATCGCGCCAATAGTGTTCGTTCCATCGAAGTGCCTCGCTTAACAGCCAATCCACCATGACCAGTGGCATCACGGCAAAGGGCGAAGGCACGCCGAGTTTTTTTGCAATCGCCGATAATGGGTTGAACATGCACGCGCGACGGGCCAAGACTTTGAATCCAATCGTGCGCACCAAGGTTTCGAACCATTCGATCGGCAGGCCGCGCTCATTGGCGGTCAAGCCGGCTCGTGCCTTGCGCCAGTCGCCCATGGAAGAGATCGGTTCGCGCAAAACGAATAGTCCACCGGGTTTCAGCACGCGGGCGATCTCTGCGACGACATGACCAACATTGGGAATATGGTGCAGTACGCCAAATGATGTGGCCAGATCAACCGTGTCCGAATCGACTCCAATATCGCCGATTGCGGAGGGCTTCATATAGCGAGCCGGCCTGCCGCCGATGTCGTTGTGCCACCACTTTTCTGCCGGTTCAATCGCTATGAATCGTCCGACGACGGGCGCAAGGGGAGCGATGTCGTCGCCGGCAGCGCATCCTAACGCCAAACAGGTGTCGAATTGCCGCTTGAGAAGACTGCCGATCGCATGAAATTGGTTCAGAGCGTCGTACTCATAGGCATATTGGTTATCCGCATCCGTAATCCTGTAGTGATCGGATAGAAGATCGAAGTATCCGGTGACCTCGCTTTCGTACCACTCGCGGATCTGATCTGACGAGAAGCTGTCCCCATAGAGCGTTCGGCCTGAGATTTCCTCTTCGGTCGCAGGTGGAATCGCCATTTACGCAATCCTCTTGCTCAATACGACGTCGGGGTAATTTACACCCAATTGCGGGCCGGCCGGCAAGCACGCGCTAGGCAGCGGGCGCTTGCCGCAACACGAGTCTACGCAACACGCCGGACACTTCCTTGATCACCGGCCGGTCTATCGAGTAGACCATCGCGGTGAAAACGCCGATCGCCGCCAATGTGCGCAGGGCTGAGAAAACCGCGGAATGGATATCGGACGTCAGCAATGGCTGCGTGTGATTCAGAGCCACGAGCGCTGCTGCGGGTAGCCAAAACGGCATGAACGCACGGGCGGCAAAACCGGCGATATCGCCTGCCCGGCCGCCTAGAATACGAACCGCGAAGGAGAAATCGACCATGCCGCTGAACAATCGTTGCAGCGCGACGGCAATCGATGCCCCCTGCAAATCGTCGACATAGGCTCCAACCAAGGCGGCCAGCATCATGCTGCCCGCATCCAGCCCCAGGAGTCCGGTGCGCAATCTCAATTTACCAAAGGAATCAAGGGTCACGGAGCCAATGGGCGACAGCATGCGCATCGGCAGCGTTAGCGCGATGGCGACTGCAGTCACGATCGCCATGTCCCATTTGCCGCGCCATACGAAATGCATCAGCCACGGTGCGAAACCAACCACACCCAGGCACAGGACGCTGCATGCAAAGTGGATTACCGAGCTCGCGCGCAAGAAGGCGCGGTTCAACGCCCGCGGATCCTGCCTCATGGCGGTAAAGATCGGGAATAGCGTGTTGCCGATACCTTGCGCCAGCAATTGCCCAATATTCGCTGTGAGCTGGAAGCCGAAATAGTAGTAGCCCAAAGATTCCGCACTGATAGCGCGGCCCAGCACGAAATAGTCCCCTTGCTGCGAAAGGCCGGTCAGGAAACCGGTGACGATCAGCCACTTGACCTGACCCAGGATCGGAAGAAAACTCGCCATGGATAAGCCAAAGGACGCGATTGGTGTTGGAGTAATTCGGCGGTTTATAAAATATCTGACGATGGTTGAGACGACCAGCCCCAGGCCGATGCTGTAGTACCTGGCACCCAAAAACGCAGAGAAGAGAACGACGGCGACGTTTGTCGCGGCAACATAGAAATCGATCATGCACATCTCGCGAAAGCGCAGATCGATGCTGAGGCGCGCAAACTGGATCGAAATCAGGGACGCAAAGGGGACGGAGAGCGCGGAGAGACCGACGACATAGATGAGTTCTGGGTTGCGGTAGAAGCTGCCGAAGATCCATCCAAGAGCCACAAGGACGCACCCGCCAATGAGGCCCATGTATAGGGCAAAATCGGTGTAGTCCCTCACCAAAGCCTGGTATTGGTCCTGCTTCTGTATGAGCATTTTTGACGCGCCGGTGTTTTGCAGCGCGCCGACAAAAGTCACTGCGACGGAAACCACCGCAAAAATGCTGTAATCCCGCGCGTCGAGGATAAAACCCAGGACGATCTGCATGATGAATAGCAGCGCCCTTGAGAACAGCACGGACATCGACATCCACATCATTCCAGATGTCGCCGAGGCGCCGAAGGATTTTGTTTCGTTCATGCTATCTTCAGCGCACTGGCAGCGGGATTACGATGCATGTTCAACAAGGCGTTCAATGCGGAGGTCGGGGTCGCCTCTGCCGCCGCTCACGCACTCGCGGAGAAAAACGCGCCGATTCGTTTGCGCATATCATTCGCCAGCGCATCAACGTACGGCTCGTGCATCATGCTGATGTGGGTGCCGACAATTTCGACAATCTCTGCCTGCTGAGTGAATGCCTGCCAAATCCGGCCGATTTGCGGCAGGTGCAATAACGGCTTCACTGTCGCCTCATATACAACGACGTTTCCCGAATAGCTCTTCGGCACGTGGGTAAATAGGGCCTGGAACAAGCGATTGACAAACGATTTGTGGACCGGCTGATAGCGCGAGACATCCATGATCCCGTCTATCGAGTAGCCGCCGCCGAGCTTTTGTCCTCGCTTCAGGCCGATGGCTCTCTTGCCGATCGCCGTGGCATTGTTCGTGATGCTCCACAGCAATGAGTGAAAGGTTCGGCTCCTCATTAGGTCGCCGTGGTTGGCCCAACCACGCACGTTGCGAGTGAGCTCAGACCAATAGCTCGGCTTCCAGCGGGACAATGTCACGCCGGTGTTTTCCGGCACACCGTCGATGACGAGGAGTGGTCCGACTACGCGCCCCAGGATTCGCAATTTGTCGGCCATTGCGAGCGCGATGACCGCGCCAACACAATATCCACCCAGCAATAGAGGACCTTCCGGCTGGAATTTGTCCAGGGCCGCGGCGTAGTAATCCGCGAGGGATTCCACCGAGCTGCCAAATTCGATATCAGGCATCCGACTCGGCGGCGCTTGGATTCCGTAGAAGCGAATCGACGGCTCGAGACGTCGGCCCAAATCCAGGAAATCGGTGCCGGCCACTCCCGATGCGGAGTGGACGCAATAAAATGCCGGACGCGGCGCGTCGGTCGATAGAGCGCAATCGTTGATCGGCACGATTGTCCGCTTCGAGGTGCGGGATGCGTGAGCGAATAGGGCGCTGGTGTTGCGAGGCACGGCGGTGCTCAATGGTAAACTCATCAACGAGCCCGCGCCCGCGGTTGAAGATTGTCAAAGCCAGTCTTGAGGCTCGGGTCCCAATCAATGTAGTTTATTCTAGACATATTGCACCGCATGCGCGGCTTAGAACGTCGCTCATTTACTCTCATCCAGGCCACCCTGAATTTAATATTACCTATTTATTGTCGGCGTTTTATTTATACCGAACAAACTTTTTAGGAGCGACTTCAGATGGTGTAGGACGATTTGAAGTGTACGGTGCGGCTTGCGCCGACAAGGCCGGCCCTATCCCCATGATAAGTTGTCAGAAATATGGCAGTTAAAACCTCGATCACGGTGGGGACGACCCCCACAAATTTGGTGCCGAATCCCATTCATTCCAGTTGGATATTGGATGGTCAGCCGGTGGCGCGCCTGGAGCTCCTGTCGAGCAGCGCGGATGGAACCGCCAGCACTTATTTCTGGGATTGTACGGCCGGGCGGTTTAACTGGTTTTATAGCTTCGATGAGACCTTCCATATCCTGGAGGGCGAGATCAAGCTAAAATACCCCTCCGGGGCATCCCACAGAGTGGTCGCCGGCGATACCGTCTTTTTCCCGGCCGGCTCAAGCGCTGAATGGACGGTGGATCATTATGTGCGAAAACTGGCTTTCTGCCGGACACCGATCCCAAGATATCTGGCTTTCGCCCGGCAAGTGGCTCGCCGGCTCAAGCGCGTTGCCCGCGGTGGCTCTGCTAAGGACGGCGGCTCGGGTTTGCTCTAGAGGGTACAAACGCCGGCCGTTGAGGCGCTCCCGCTCCAGTAGGTCAAATCCTGAATGCCCGACGGCAGGCCGGCCGAGCCATAGATTTCAACTCCCCCATTGAAAGAAAACACGTCCGCACCGCTGCGCGATAACGTGAACAACGGAGTTCCGGCCTGAGAGGGTACTGTGAAGGAAACGACCCCGGCGGCCGCGTTCTGGGTGTAGGTCTTTCCGCCGATGGTGATCGTCAACACGCCAGGACTCGTCAAAAACGCCAGCAATTCGATGTTGTTTTGCGCGACACCGTTGACGATGCTGACTCTCTCGGTTTGCGCAGGGCTTGCCGCAGTCGTCGCTTCACGGCGGTAGAAATAGTACAGGACGTCATGCGTGATTTGGGGTTGCTGGCCGTTCAGGAACCATGTGGCATAGTAGCCGGTAAGATTGTAAAAACCCGTACCGATGGTTGTCTGCAAAGTGGCATCGGTAATGGGTGAAATCGCGCTGGTTTCCGTAAAGTCATTCCAAGTGACCAACTGGATCCAGTCTGCATCCCCTTGGATCGAACTGTTCCACGCATCTCGGAATGCCCCGCTGTTTCCGGCTTCCCAATAGACGGAATCCTTGGGGCGGTATTGCTGCGGATCGACCGGCATCATGAAGATTTTGCCGTACGTCTTATGAACGATTTCCGGATCGCCCAGCTGCGCGCTGGAGCTGCCGACCGTAGCCGTTCCCCAATCGCCAAACCCATAGGAGAAGGGCGCGAATGCGTCCGCGCTGGCGGCCCATCCCAAAAATGTCGGTACGAAGGCGATGTTAATACCTTCGGAGGTTAGCCGGCTGATTACCGATTGCCACCAACTGGGCGGGTTTAGGCTGGCATCAAATGCCGTCACGACGAGGCGGCCGTCGCTTAACCGGTAGGCGGCCGGGCTGGCGGCCGCTGTCGCGATGATCTCGACCACGGCATCGCTGTCCGAGCCGAGCGCGGTAATGTCCGGCATGACCACAATTTTAAAGCGAGAGTCGACGGCGTTCGCTGCTGCGAGCATGAGGTGCAGGGTGCTGTTGCTGTCGGTCGCATCGGTCGCCGTCATCGAGTCGAACGTGAATCCGGTAATGCCGCGTGCAATCGCCGCGCTTACCTCGCGCTCCATATTGAGCTGCCGCCAATTCGTACTGGTGCTTACCGGAACTCCCATGGGCCTTTCGCGAAGGAAGCCGCCTTGGGCCGCCCATTTGCTGGACTCGCCGGTTATGCTTAGATAGTTCCTGTTGTAGTAATCATCCACCGATGCAACATCGTCGATCGAAACTGGGTCGGGATTAAAATAGTGCGCAAAAACCCGCTTCGGTGCATTGAATAAGGCGGTTGTCGAAGGCATCGCCGCAGGCAAGCAAGCATCCCCACTATTGGATGCCGTTACGAGAGTCGAGGCTGTCGAGGGCGGCGCCGGCGCCGGGGTGGTCGGGGAAGCCGTAGTCGATGTAGTTGGAGGCGTCGGTACGCCGTCGCTGGAGTTACTGCTGGATCCGCAGCCGCTGATTGCCGAGACCAAGAACATCAATGTCAGCGGAGCAAATGCCGCGCGCGCGTTCGACCTGTATACCATAGCCACCCGTTCCTACGAATTTCGTGATTCCCGGAACGCGGGCAGCTATAGAGTGAGTTCACAAAGACGGCTCTGATGCTATCTTCGGAAACCCCGCTATCTGTGACCCACAGACCGGAAGCTTTGCGTCACCGGCTTGCGCCGGGTATGCCCTTATCGAGATGGCAGTACATCACGAGAAATAAAAACTAGCACAGTGTCTTAGCGCACAGACAGGCAAAGAAATGGAGGGAACAAAAATGTGACGCAGTACCACCCACCGTGCGTGCGGCGGTGATGTCGAAGCGATGCGCAAATTGACGATTTGAGAGCCGAAAATACGGCGTTTACTTCGCGTGCTGCTTTTATGGTCGCGCTGCAGTGGATCGCGGTTCCGCCCGGCGGCAAAAACCGCGGGATGTCAAGTATCGATTCTCGAGGATCGATTCCGCCATTCGCCGCCGCAAAACCCTCTCGAACCGACGCGCGGGTCGTTGGCTACATGTCGGCAATCGCCGACGCCGATGCAGTTTCTACCGGAGGTTAAAGCGCCGATTGCTTGACTTCGGTGCGGCGCAAAGTCTTTGACGCGCCTTGGCGGTGCGGAAACCGGCCAAATTCACTGGGTGAACCCGGCGTGTCAGACCACACCTTACGTCGAGCAGGGCGGATATCTGGCATCATTGTTCGCGCATGTCTGGCGAAGTACGGTTTTGAAGGATCCGCTTGGGCGGGTTTAGGGGCGATTAATGCGAATATTGATGTACAGTGCCAATTTTGCGCCTGAGCCGACCGGCATTGGCAAATATTCAGGTGAAATGGCCTGGTGGCTCGCCGAGCATGGGCACGAAGTTCGCGTGGTGTGCGCGCCGCCCTACTATCCGGCGTGGCAAGTAGATAAAAAATATCGTTGGCCGCTCTTTCGTCGCGAAAAGTGGCACGGGGTCGATGTCTGGCGTACTCCCCTTTGGGTTCCAAAATCCCCGGGCGGGCTCACCCGAATATTGCACCTTCTTTCGTTTGCGATTACCTCGTTTCCTGTGATGCTGTGGCAGATCGCGTGGCGGCCCGATGTCGTGCTGACGGTCGCCCCGGCATTCATGTGCGCTCCGGCCGGCTTGTTGACAGCATGGTTGTGCCGCGCAAAGCGATGGCTGCACCTGCAGGACTTCGAGGTCGACGTCGCATTCAGCATGGGGCTGTTGAAGGGGAGGCTCTTGCAGCGAATAGTCTTGCGCGTGGAAAGATCGCTTTTGCGACGATTCGACACCGTATCAACGATCTCCAGCCGGATGATTGAGCGCCTGCTTTATAAGGGTGTGATCGTCGACAAAGCTCGGTATCTGCCGAACTGGGTAGATCTTTCCCGAATCAAACCTCCGAAGAATGGCAACTACCGCGCGCAGCTCGGCATACCCTCGGACGTGATTGTCGTATTGTTCTCAGGGACGCTGGGTGGCAAACAAGGACTGATGGTGATACCTGAAGCCGCCAGACTGCTTGAGTCGCGCCCCGACATCGCCTTCGTCGTCTGCGGCGATGGGGTCATGAAGCCGCAACTCGAATTCGCGGCGGCTGGCTTGCGGAACGTTCGCTTCATGCCGCTGCAACCTGCTGGGCGTGTCTCGGACTTGCTCGGGATGGCGGATATTCACCTGTTGCCACAGAGCCCCGACGCCGCAGATCTGGTGCTTCCTTCGAAACTGTGCGGCATGCTCGCGAGCGGGCGGCCGGTGATCGCGACATGTCGTCCGGAAACCGAAATCAGCGAGATTGTCTCCAAGTGCGGCTTGGTCGTGGCACCGGAGAACAGCGAAGCACTTGCGCTCGCGATTACTGAACTCGCGGACAACCCGGACAAGAGGATCTTGCTAGGCGGACGGGCGAGGAGTTTCGCGGAAGAACATTTCGAGCGTGACGCCGTTTTGAGCACCATGTTTGCACCGCGCGCAATTGAAAATGAGAATGAGTTAGCCCACGTGCCCGATGACCTGGCTGCGTGAGAGCAAAGACACTAATATCATCTCGCTAAGACAGGATGTCGGAGTACTCTTGAAGTACTTTTTAGGTAGGGATTAGCATCAGCAAGAAGTAAAAATTATGAGCGCAGCGTGTACGCAGCAGTGAGTCCTAAAACCCAAAACCCAGAGCGTCTTCGCCGCTGGCTTGGTCTTTTGACGTTTTTGTGCGTCTGCGCGCTTGGGTTGGGTGCGGCACCGGCGACCGCTCAGCCGGAATATCTTTTGGCGCCCGGCGATATCTTGAAGATCAGCGTGTTCAAGAATCCCGACTTGAGCCTCGATGTTCGAGTATCGGAGTCTTGCGCAATCGGTTATCCGCTCATCGGCTCTGTGCCGGTGAAAGGCCTGACTCTGCCTGCAGCAGAGAGCAAAATCGCGCAAATGCTGAGAGATGGCGGTTTTGTCGTCAATCCGCAAGTGAATATACTGCTGACCGAAGGGTTTGGGAACTTGGTTTCCGTGATTGGCGAAGTCAATAAGTCCGGCCGATATTCAGTCGATGCGGCGGGCGGCCATGTTTCCGGCATGCTTGCGGTCGCCGGGGGAGTCTCGCCGACCGGTGGTGAGCTGGTCTCGGTATCCGGTGTGCGCAACGGCAAACCATTTCGACGAGACGTTGATATTGTCAAAATGTCGTCGACCGGAAATACAGCCGATGACATTGAGCTTTATGGCGGTGATACGGTCTATGTCAATCGTGCCCCCATGTTCTATATTTATGGACAAGTGCAAAAGCCGGGTCAGTATCGGCTCGAGCGTGCAATGACGGTGATCCAGGCGCTCGCTACCGGGGGTGGCGTCACCGGCAAGGGGACACAGCGCGGCATCGTTCGACACCGCCGTGACGCCAATGGAAAAGTGAAGGAAGAGGGCGTTTCAATGGACGACGACGTCCAGGACAGGGACGTGATTTATGTCAAAGAGAGTTTGTTTTGATCACGTTCAACTTACATAGTTGCCGCCACGGAGGCCGCGCTTAGCATGAGCTTCAATCAATTTCTGGTGATTCTGCGCGCCCGGTGGCGGGTCGCCGTGGGCGTCTTCTTCGCCGTGGTCCTGTTGGTTGCATTCGCGAGCTTGGTCTGGCCCAAGCAATACACGGCGATTGCTTCTATCGTCATCGACGCCAAAACCGACCCCGTTGCTGCGGGGGGTGCCGCGGGCATGGGTGGGCAGCAGCCACTGGCCACGTACGTCAATACGCAAGCCGACATCATCGCCAGCGAACGCGTGGCACAGCGAGTCGTGAAGACGTTGAAGATGGACCAGCAACCCGAGGCTAGGAAGCTGTGGGCGAAGGGCACCAACGATGATATCAGCGTTACCATCGCGAACTTTCTTCTCGAGAAAAAGCTTCTTGTCGCGCCCGCTCACGACAGCCCGACGCACGCAAGCAACGTTATCGATATATCGGTCCAGTGGTCAGACCCGGCCACAGCCGCGGCATTGGCCAATGGTTTTGCGCAGGCCGCGATCGAAACCAATATCGAATTGAAAGTGGAGCCGGCCAAGCAGTATGCAAGCTGGTTCGATCAGCGTGCGCGTGCGCTGCGCGCGGATCTGCAGGAAAAGCAAAAGCTGCTTTCCGACTTTCAAAGCAAGAATGGGATCATTGCGACCGACGAAAAACTGGACGTCGAGAACACACGCTTGACCGAACTGTCCACCGACTTGGTCAATATCCAGGGACAGCGGCAGGACAGCCAATCGCGCCAGCATCAGGTCGGTTCCGACATCAATTCGCTGCCGGAAGTACTTCAAAGCCCGGTCATTCAGACGCTGAAGGCCGCCTTGTCGACGGCCGAGGCCAAGCGGCCGGATATCGCCTCTCGCCTGGGCAAGAACCATCCTGACTACCAGGCAGTGGAAGGAGAGATTTCCAATCTGCGCAGCCGCATAGCGCAAGAGAGTGCCAATATCGCGGCATCCCTCGGCAGTACGACCCAGGTTAATCTGCGGCGTGAAAACGAAGTGCGCCAAGCGCTGGAGACCCAGAAAAAGCGCGTCCTCGAGTTGAAATATCAACATGACCAGGCAGCGATGTTCCAAAGCGACGTGACATCGGCGCAGCGTGATCTGGACGAAGTGTCCCAGCGGTTGGCACAAAGCAACCTAGAGAGTCTTACGCAGCAGACCAACGTTGTGCAATTGAGCACCGCATCGGTGCCCAAGGAGCCTTCCAGTCCCAAGCTCATCATCAATTTGATTCTTGCGGTATTTTTGGGGGGCGTGCTGGGAATCGGAGCTGCTGTGTCAGCCGAGATGCGCAACCGCTGCGTGCGCGAAGACGAAGACATGTTGGAAGTTCTAGGAGTGCCCTTGCTTGGCAAGATCCCTTTCATCCAAGTGCGTCCAATCGATGCTCGGGCGCCGCAGACGGCAACTGCTCGACTCGAACCATCGGTAATTTGAGTTTATTCGCCGTTCGAACCAAGAGCTTCAAATGAATAAAGTCATTGATAGACCCATCAAGCGCCGGGATGCTCCACAGGATCGCGGGCGTGCGATAGGCGCAATACTTGTGGAGCAGGGCCGACTGAATGCCCAAGACGTGGACGACATTCAGCGCTTTGCCAGTGCGCACGGGGTGCGATTTGGCGAGGCGGCAGTGCAGATGAAGCGCATCTCGGAGCACGACATCGAGTCGGCGCTTGCGCAACAATACAATTATCCGGTATTGGCACGGGGCGGGGTGGGCGGCGTGGCCGATGATGTTATCGCGGCCCATCAGCCGCAGAGTGAAGCGGTTGAACCGCTGCGCGCGTTGCGCAGTCAATTGATTCTGCGTTGGTTCAATGGCGCCACCCGCAAAGTGTTCGCCGTCACCAGCGCTGAACGAGGCGAAGGCCGGAGCTGGCTCGCCGCCAATCTAGCGACGATGTTCGCGCAGCTCGGAGAGCGAACGCTGCTGATCGATGCCGACATGCGGCATCCGCGCCAACATCGACTATTCAATATCGACAATTCGGTGGGCTTGTCCGCTCTGCTGACGGGACGCGCCGGCCGGGAAATCGCCCGCCGGATTCATCCTCAGCTGCGGTTGTACGTGTTGCCGGCGGGTATCATTCCGCCCAACCCCCAGGAGTTGCTCGCGCGTCCGGTCTTCGAAGTAATTCTCGATCATTTTGCGGCTCAATTTAGCCTGGTAATCATCGATACACCGGCGGTGTCGGAAACCGCGGATGCGCAGATCCTGGCGGCGAATGCCGGCAATGCAATAATGGTCGCGCGCCGCAATCAGACACGGCAGTCAAAGTTGGCCGCGGCGATGGAGATATTGGCCGACACCGGAGTCAACGTTATCGGCAGCGTTCTCAATGAGCATTGAGCCGTAAGATTGCTGTTGCTTCGCGAACCTCAGTTTGCATGTTAGCTTTGGCCCAAGATGAAGACAAAGGCATCGATCAACATTTTTAGCTTACAGATGCTATTTGCACTGGTGATAGTGCTGATCGAAGTGGTGTTCATCAATAGCTTGGCCTCGGCTGGAATGGAACTCATACTTTCCAGCGTCGTCGTGACGATAGCCTTACTTATACAGCTGAGATTCGGCGTGCGACAGGCCGCCGATGCACCGGCGGACATCGTCGTTTTCATTTTCAATTGGTTGTTTCTGGATTTAGCGCCAAAAGCCCAGTTGATGAGCATGCCGCAGCGACTCATCAATACTTCCACCGTTACCGTTGACGGTGTCGCACTGACGAATCTGGTTTGCGCGCTCTTCATGATCGCCTTCACGTTTTTTTACGCATTCTTGAGCAGGCGTGACGAGAACCTAAAGCGCGCGGAGCCCGTGGAAGTCAAACCTCCGCAGGAGTTCGCGGCGGGCGCTGTCGGGTTGGCGCTGGTCCTGTGCATCGCCGTCGTCGCGGTGGCGGCGCCGAACGCGTACAGATCGGTTGAGAATGCAGAGGTGGCCTCGCCGGCTTCATTGGTGATGAACAGGTTTCTGCTGTTTCTTCCTTCTGCGACCCTCTTGATCCTTCTGCATGAAACGGTCCGATCTGGCCGTAAACTATTATTCAGCCGCGTCTGCGTGCTGTTGATGCTGTTTCTTTTGGTGATCATCACGGAGAACCCGTATACCGAGAAGCGCAATGCGCTGGGCCCCATATATCTCGCTCTGCTGTTGGTTTTATTTCAGAACTGGTTTGCAACCGGGACCAGACGCTTACTATTGCTGGTCGGCAGCATGGTTTTGGTATTTCCGGCGATCGCCATATTCACCCACAATCACCAGCAATCGCTGGCCGACGTATCGTTCAGCCAAATTTCCGATCAAATCGCGGATCATTACTTTTCGACCAACTATGATTCCTGGGCCAATATCTATACGGCCGTGGAAATCGTGAAGGTACACGGCATGCAGTGGGGCCACCAATTGCTGGGTTCCCTGCTGTTTTTTGTGCCGAGCTCGATTTGGAGCGCGAAACCGCTGGCGACGGGAATCTTTTTGGCCGACTACCTCATCACAAACTACAGCATGTGGTTCACCAATCTGTCCGCGCCCCTCGCCGCCGAGGGGTACTTGGACTTCGGGCCGGCGGGCGTCATTCTTTATGCGTATATTCTGGCTCTATTCGTAACGTACATGAATAGGCTTGCCATGCGGCGCGACAGATGGGTCGGCTTTCCGATGGCAATTTACGCCTCCGTGTTTTTGATGATTGTATTGCGCGGTTCGCTGATGATTGCACTGGGCTTCGCCAGCGCGGCTTTCCTAGCATTCCTTTTCGCCGCCGCGCTGTTGTCGGCGAAAATTGGCGTGCGGCACCGGATTTCCACCCGGATGGGCGCCCGCCCCACGATGGTAGGATGACGCGCTGCGTGTCGTTTGTCGGACCGCTGCCGCCTCCCGTCAATGGCTTTTCAAGCGTGTGCGGGATGATGTTGCAACGCCTGAGAACAACAATGCCGGTAGAGGTGTTCAATCGGGCGCCCAAGTTGCGTGCTCGAGCATTTGGCGTCCTGGAGCAGCTTGCCAAACCCGCAAAGTATTTTGGCATGTGCCTTGGACGGCGCGACTTGGTCTGTTATCTGGCGCTGTCCGGCGGCCGCGGTCAACTCGTCGATTTATTCTACGTGCTCATCAGCAAATTATTTCGGCGGCCAATCTTCGTTCATCATCATAGTTTTGTCTATATCAATTCGCCTTCATGGTTCAACCGATGCTTTTTTGCTCTCGTCCGCAACGAAGCGCATATCGTGTTGAGTCAGAATATGGGCGAAACGCTGGCGAGGGTATACGCTCTGAGTCCTGCCGCGGTCAGGGTGGTATCGAATGCCGCCTTTTACGATGCGGATGATGATCCGCGCCCGCCCGGCGACGATGCAGCGCCGCTGCACTTGGGCTTCCTGTCAAACATCACTTTCGAAAAAGGCATCGTTGAGTTCTTCGGTATTTTAGAGAGGCTGAACCAATGCGGCGTGGAATACCGAGCGCATATCGCCGGCCCGGTGGCACCTGAGGCGCGGCAAACATTCGACAAATTGCTCGGGGCGGCAAGAGATGTGGAATACGTGGGTCCCCTATACGGCGCCCAAAAGGAGCGGTTTTATCGTCAGTTGGATGTTTTTCTATTCCCAACCAACTACGCGAATGAGGCTGAACCGCTGGTCATTTACGAGGCGATGCGGCAAGGGGTACATGTCATGGCGTGCGATCGAGGCTCAATAGCCGAGATGCTCGGCAATGGCGCCGGTCTCGCCTTTCCCAGGGAACACATGGTGGAATCAGCGGCCCTGCATATCGCGAAATTCAACGAAGATCGGCAAGCGTTGCAGGCCGCGAAACGCATGTCGGTGCAGCAAGCGCAGCGAGTTCGCTGCGCGAGCAAAGTGGCGTTGCAGAATTTGTTGGCTTGCATGCAAGGCACGTATGAACCCCTGAGATTATCACTGTGAAAAAATATCTGTGTCGGATGGTGTTTGCCTTATGTATGGCGGCATGGGCGTCGACTTCGATGGGCGGGGCGATTGAATACAAAGATCCGCTTGATATCGCCGTTGCGCCACTCGACGAGGTGGCCGAGCTGCAGAGAACCAACCGGCTGATTCTGTTTGCCGCTGATACTTTCAAGTACGACGACAATGTTTATCTCTTGCCCGCTTCGGTCATCGACCTGACCCCGCTGCCGGGTATCGGGCGCAAGCCCAGCCGGGAGGACGATATTGAATCCGTGACGGGTGGGCTCGACGGCGAATGGCTGACGGGAGCCAGACAGAGCGTCGATGTGGATCTGCGCGCCGACTACAATCGATACATTCGAAACACCGATCTCACCGATGTTTCAAGCCTTGACCGTGTGGCGTGGAATTGGGGATTGGGCACCGCGCTCTCGGGCAAGGTGGGCGCGGACTACACCCGCTTGCTCGGCGGATTCTACAACACGGCGGTATATACGACCGACATTGTGAACCGATCCGATTATTTTGCTTCCCTGCGCTATCAGGTCGGGCCGCGGTGGGGGATATTCGGCGGTCTGATGGATTCAGACTACACAGTGACGCCCTCGCAGGCGACTTTCAACAATTCGAAATCGAAGAGTGTCGACCTCGGCGCCGACTACACCATTGAGATGAACCGGCTGGGCTTCGATTATCGGTACAACGACTCGCGTGCTCCGAATAGCGCCCTCGTGAACGGAGTGCTATTCGATCCGGACTACCGGGAAGAGCGGGCCCGGGTGCTGGTCAGGTATGCGCTGACCGAAAAGACGATTCTCGATGCGAGTGCCGGATATTTGAAGCGCGAGTATCCCAGCAGCGCCATAGGCGGTTTTTCGGGTGAGATCTGGCGTGCCGCGTTGCAGTGGCAGCCGACCCCTAAGACCCAGCTGCTGGTAGGGGTGTGGCAACAGCTCGATGCGGACTTGACTTCCCAGACAGACTACTTCGTGGATAGGGGCGTCAGCCTCACGCCCGAATGGATCGCGTCGGAAAAGCTGACGTTCTCGGCCACCATCTCGCGGGACACCAATAACTATCTTGGCTCGAACCCCGCCAGTGCCATCACGGTTGCTACGACGCAGGCGCGGTATGACACGCTGACCGGGGAGACCGGCAGCCTGGTTTACACGCCCATTCAGGCGATCGTGCTCACTTTCTCCGCGGCCCATGTAACACGCGACTCGAATATCCCGCAGTTCCGATTCAACGACTTTCAGGCCAGCGCCAATATCACTTATCGATTCTTTCGTTATGGCGATAATCAACAATGATGGGCGCCAAGCCGCGTCGGGTCTCTATCAGAAACAAGCCTCCCAGAAGCACAGCCTGCAATGCGCAGCCCAACAGCCTGATCAACGTTCCTTCGTTAGGGTTTAGCTGGGTAAACAAGCAAGTGGCGACAATCATAAACGCCGCGCCTGCTGTTGCGCTGATGATTTCGCGCGACGCCTTCAGCTCCGAAAGAAAATAGAGCGAGAACGGCGATTTCACGATCTGAAATGCGGCCGCGATCGAGGCGATGAGGCCGGTTTCAAGAGCGACCGCATAACGAGGGGGTAGGAACGGAATTCCGAGCCGCAGCCCGACGAACACCGCGCCGCACGCGCACACTGAGATTGCGGTGAACAGGCGCAAGCTCTGAAGGCAGATCTTGCGGCGAAGTGCCATGTCGCCGTGCGCGGCGGCAAGTTTGGTAATGATGATCGGCGTAATGATCAAAGGGATGAAAGTCATCATATTGAATATTTGATTGCCGATGCTATAGATGGCGTTTTCGGAAGCTCCGCCGTTGCCAAATATTATTTTCCGTTGAATCAACCACTGCGAAAATGTGACAGCCGAGACGACCAAGATCTGCTTCGCTCCATAGGCGAACAATGTCTTGGTCTCGATCCATGCGTCGGGCAACAGGTGTTGAAAGGAACCGGCCGTTTGCGAAGGTTTGGGTTTCAGATGCCGCTTGAGAAGTGCGATTGCCATGTATGAAACGGCCACTACCTGTGCGCAGATCAAGAAGAACATGAGGTCGACGCCGGATGTGGCGGGATTTGCGAAGACGCCGAAGCAAACGAAAATGAGCGACGTGGCCATGTAAGAAATGCCGACATTGATGCTGGCATCCAAGGCAAATGACATTGCTGTCAATAGCGATGTTGAAATCATGAATGAGGAGTAGATGCAAACAAACAGGATTGCAAATCCCGGGGAACTCGATACCTTGAGCTGCGAGGCAAACACGGTGCAAATGACGATGCATGCGAGAATAGTCCCGGCAAGTGCCAGGGCACAGCCCGCGCCAATCGTCGGACCCAAGGGAGCCGCTTCTTTGAGTTTGCGCGTCAGTTGCGCGTTGATCGACAACTCGATGCCGAATGAGCAGAAAGCGACGGTCGACACGGCGGTCGCCGTCAAGTAGCTCATCTCTCCGAAGCTGCTGGGTGCAAATCGTTTGATGGCCACGAACATCCCGGCGGCGTTGAGCACCCTCGCGATGAGCGACAGGGCCAGGTAGATGCCGTTTTTTTGGCGGACTTTTGCTGCGATCTTACCGAGCGCGAGTCGGTAATTTTTAAAGCCTTGCATGGATTGGGCGTGCGGGGGATCCGACACAGACCATCATTTCCGGAAGGTTACTGAACACGGAACTGCGCGAGCCGACCACCGCGCCCTTGCCCACCGTGACGCCCGGCGCGACGAAGACATCGGCCGCCAGCCATGCTTCATCTTCGATGACGATAGGGAATGCCTGGATGTCGAAACTGGGCGAGCGAAAGTCGTGGGTGCCCGCGCAGAGATAGCTCTTTTGCGAGACGACCACATTCTTGCCGATTGAAATTTCGGCGAAGCAGTACAGGACCGCGTGGTCGCCTATCCAGGAATGGTCGCCGATTTGCAGCTTCCACGGATACGGAATGGTCACGCTGGGGCGAATAATGACGCCCTTGCCGATTCGAGCGCCGAATTGGCGCAACAACCAGCGCCGAAATCCATACATCACTTGCGGCGAGCCCCGAAAGAGAGTGGCTTGAACGAACCACCACAGCTGCACTACGAGTCCGGATCGGCCCCTGAAGTTGGGCGGCAGTCGAAAGGTCTTGAGGTCTTGTATTTCTGGGGTTCTCACAGAGAGCAAACTCCGCGCCGGGAGGCGCTTCCGCTCCAGTAGGTCATGTCGATCACACCCGAAGGGAGGCCGCCGTGGCCGAATATTTGAATGGGACCTTGGAACGAGAATACCTCGGCCCCGCTGCGTGAAAGCGAAAAGAGCGGCGTGCCCGGTGCCGTATGCACCTTGAAAGAGGTCATGCCCGCAGGCGCGTTCTGCTCCGAGGTCTGACCGCCGATCGTGATCTTCAGTTCTCCGGGGGCGCTTAAAAACGCCAGCACTTCGATATTGTCCTCGGGGGAGCTGTTGACGATTTTATTAGGCGCAGATTGCGCCGGAGCGGCAGCGTCGGTCGGTTCGCGCCGGTAGAAATAATAGAGCACATCATGGGTAATAGGCGGCTCTTTCCCCGTTAAAAACCAGGTCGCATAGAAGGCGTTCAGGTTGTAAAACCCGGTACCGATATCCCTCCGCGATGTCGCATCGGTGTACGGCTCAATTTCGCTGGATTCCGAGAAATCGCTCCATGTAACCAATTGCACCCAATCGGCATTGCCGCTGATGGCACTCATCCATGAACTGCGGAAAGCCGCACTGTTACCGGCTTCCCAATAAGCCGAATCCTTGGGCCGGTATTGCTGGGGATCGACCGGCATCATGAAGATCTTTCCATAGTTGCGGTGCGCCATTTCTGGATCGCCTTTCATGCCGTCCGAGGCACTTGCGGTGGCTGTACCCCAATCGCCAAATCCGTAGCTGATGGGGGCAAAAGCGCCGGCTTGCGCTTTCCAGCCAAGAAACGTGGGAACGAAGGCTATTGCGATGCCTCGCATTTTCAGCTGTGCTACGACTCCGGCCCACCAATCCGGCGAATTCGCGCCCGCATGGAAGGCAGAGACCGCGATGCGCCCATCATCGAGCCGGTACGCGGCCGGGCTGCGCGCGACCGCGGCAATGCTGTTCACGACCCCATCGGCATCCGACTTCAAGGCGGCGATGTCGGGCATGATGAGTATCTTAAAGCGCGGATCGACCGCTTGGGCCGCGTTTAGTAATAGCTGCAAATGCGTATCGCCGCCGCTTGCCTCTTTTGCGGACAAGACATCGAAGGCAAAGCCGGTGATGCCGCGGGCAATCGCCATCCGCACTTCACGCTGCATATTTAACAATAACCAATTACGGTCCGAACTGACTTCCACCGGCAAAGGGCGTTGGCGAAGGAAACCCCCTTGAGGGGACCATTTTCCGGATTCCCCGTTCTTGTTCAGGTAGTGGACGTTGTAGTAATCGTCTGACGCTGACTTGTTCCCCACTGACAACGGAAATGGATAAAAATAGTGCGCGAAGACCTTTTTTGAAGAGCCAAAGAGGGCGTCAGCGTTGGGCATCGCGAACGGCAAGCAGGCGTCGTTATCGACCGTGTTGGCGTTTTGCGACAGCGAATTGGCGACGCTCTTTGACACTGAAAAGACGGCGACAAAAGAAAATAGGGAACTTACTATTACGGTATTATTTCGGCCCAACATGTTTCACTCCGTGCCGGTACCACTGTGCGATCACGAGGTTTGTAATTCTGATCAATGTTAACTCCTACAAGCGTCACCAGCTTACAACATCAATGCCCCGGGACTATGATCGAAGAATCGTCGGGACGTAAACCCTTGGAACAGCCGCTAACACGCGAACAGATCGATCAATTTTCTCAGGAAGGCTTTCTCGTCATCGAGAAACCTCAGATACCGGCGGCTGAGCTCGAGTGGTGCCGCGACATTCTGATGCGCATGATCCTTGGCGGCGAGCGGCGCAGCGAAGGCAGGAATCTGGATCTCACCGCGAAGGACGGTGCGGGCGATATGAGCTCGCCCAGTGTGCTGCAGCCGTCCCTGTACGCGATGGAGCTGCGAAAACTGTCCTATAGAAAGACAGCGCTTGCGACCGCGCGGCAACTACTTGGAGCGAATGCCGAATTTGCCGGCGACCACGCGATATTCAAACCCAGTCACCGCGGCCATCCCACGCCATGGCATCAGGACGAAGCATTCCGGGAACCAGGCTTCGACTATAACGAATTGAGCATCTGGATCGCGATCACTGAAAGCACCGTCGATAACGGTGCCATGGCATATATACCCAGATCGCACCTATTGGGATTGCTCCCACACCGGCTGCATGGCAGCACGAAAGGCGCGAATACGATCGAGTGCTACGATGGATTTGATCCGCAGGCCGCGGCCGTGCGCCCCATTCCGGCGGGCGCCATGATCATTCATCACGGCCTCACGGTGCACGGTGCCTTCGGCAACAAAACCGACTCATCGAGGCTTGCGTATATTTTGCAGTACACCACGCCGGTCAAAATGAGCAAGCACATCCGCAAGTCTCCGTGGCTTGATCACTTGCGTAGTGGTAACCAACAACAGCGTAAAAGCTACTTGATGCACGGTGGTATTTTTCCGGAGTTGTGGCGGATACTGCGATCCGATCGGCACTCGCATCGTCATTTCTTGTCATTTTTCTGGCGCCGTCGAGTCAATCAGATCCGCAGCTTGTTCATGAGTTAGCCTGGAGCCTGACTCAGGCACGCTCCGAGTTTCATCTAAGCCGCAACCGCTCCCCGTATCCGGTCAATTCCAAATAGCCACGGCCCACGAGCTTGTTTTGCTCGTAAGCGCGCACCGCGCCTTCCCAGTAGATGGCACCGGTCGATAACCGCGTGTCGTTCTCCTGATCGTCGAGCAGGGGCTGTAAATTGATTGTGCGCGTGCCCGTGCGAACCGCCCACTCGACGGGATAGCTAATGCCGGTGCGCGGCGATGACCAGCGCCGTCCCGCTCGAAAATCCACATCGGCGGCTTTGAGAATTTGTGTCGTGCCGTCAGCGCTGCGCAGCGTGCCGCCGGCCCATCGCTGCTCGCCCTGGAGCCCGCGAATTCGAAATGCCATCAACGCGGCGCCATCATTCAAATTGATGCCGATCCAGTCCCAGCCTGCCGCTTCAGCGTCGAGATACTCACTGGACCACTCATGATCGAACCAGGCTTCCCCGCTCACCTGATTCTTGGCCCCGCCGCGCGAGATGATTCCCGCAACCCGCATATGCGGCAGGCTGTAGTAGTAACTCGACGCTTGCAGCTGCGGTCCTTTGCGGCTGACTCCGCCGTCGCCATTGATCAGTGCGGCTTGCGTTTCCAACAGCGCCAGATCGAACGAAAAGTCGTCCGCGTCAATCTTCGCGACGTAAGTCTGATCTGTGCGCTTGAGAGACCAACCTTCGATCCAGACATGCGTACTGCCTTCGGCGGCGTCGGCAAGCCCCAGCCCAGCACGCCGAATTCGCTGATCCTGCCAGAGCTTGCCGCGCTTTGGATCGCTGAGAGCGCAATGTGCGACCAGCAGCTGGCGCGGCGCGAAGGCGCTCGGATTTTTTTCGTCGATATCCGGCTTGGTGCGAAAGAACGTCACTTGAAATCCAAGAGACTCGCCCTGTTCAGTCGCGAGCCATCCCGTGACATACCACCACTCGGTCCGAAACTGCGGATGACTGCCCAAGTCTTGGGGAAACATCAGTGGGTGGCCCGGCGTAACCGGCGCATACTCAGTGCCCCCCGCAGCGGCCATGCCGAGCATGCTGCACGCCAACAGCATAAATGTCTTCCTCACCAGTCCTCACGCACTGCGCGCACCGCATCTTGACTGAGCGCGGCGCGGCCGCTCCAAACCGCCGTGACCGCTGCTGCGCCGATCAACGCGCCGCTAAGGCACGCCAGTTGCCATACCGGCACTCTTAAATCGATGCTCCAATTGAAAGACTGGCGATTGATGACATAGACCAGTACCAGGCTCAATGCCATGCCGAGACCGAGGCCGTAGACCACGCCGAAGGCACTCGTGAGAATCCCCTCGTCGGCCAACATGGCGATGATTTGCCTGCGCAGCATGCCAATGTGTCTCAGCATGCCGAATTCCGCGCGGCGGGCGAGGGCAGTTGAGCTTGCCGCGAAGCTGATCCCGGTAAGTCCGATGATGACGGCAATCACTTCGAGCGCGTAGGTAATGGCAAATGCGCGATCGAAGATCCGCAGCGACCGCTCGTGCAGGACCGTGCTGGTGATGATTTCCAGCGCATCACCATTGCCCACCGCCCGGCGCAGCATCCTTTCGGCAGCGCCTGCATCGGCGCCGGTGTTCAGCCAAATCGAGCCTTCGTTGGCGCTGTCATCGCCGGTCGCGGCCATATAAGCACGCCTGGAGATGGCAACGGACCCGGACAGGCGCGCGTAGTCGCGCCAAATACCGGCAATCGTGAACTTCTGAATCCGGCCCGCCAGTGGAATCTCCAGCACATCACCCATCTTGTAGCCGTAGAGATCTTGCAGCGCTTCTGAAATCCAAGCCCGCGGCGCTTGCTCATCAGGCGCGTGAGAAGCGCTGCGGATCAGCGGCAGCTGCGCGGCGGTGTCGCCGTCATTGGCACCGCGGGCGATCAAGGTAACCGGTGCGCGCTGAGGATCCAGAAGGACTTGTCGAGTTCTTCGAAACTCCACGCGAGCGACGCCGGCCACCATGCCGAGTCTCGCTTGATCATCCTTGGACCAAAATGCCGTGTCATTGCCAAACGGTTCGCGCAGCTGCATATCCGCCGGCAACAGTTTGCCCAGCCAGTGATCGAACGAGATGCGGAATGAGTAAATCATGATCGCCATGGCCACCATCAAGCTGAAGCTCACGATGATGGATGCCAGGCTCAGCGCCGACGATGCGACGTTTTCTTTTAGCTGCGACACGGCGGTGTCGAGGACGATGCGGTGCGTGCGCGGCGCTAACCCTAAACCCTTCATCGTGGCTGCGGGCACCAAGAGCACCGCGCCGAACAGCAGCGCGGCGATCGCGGCATAACCAAATACGGGTAGCCCGCCGATGGGTGGCAGCCAAGCCAGAGCCGACCCCAAGACCAGCAACGCAACGCCGGTGCGCCAGCTGGTTCTCGCAGCTACCATGTAGTCGGCATCGCCGCCCTTTAAGGAGCGTGCCGGTGATTGGCGGGCGGCGTTGCGTGCCGGTACCCATGCGCCGATACCGGCCACGAGGATCCCGATGGTAAAGAATGCCAACATTTGCAGCGGCGCTGCATGCAAGGACGCCTCTGCCGCACGCAATTGACCGTTGCCGAGATCGGCGGAGAGGAATTTTAAGATTGCTGCAGCGATGAGCATGCCGAGCAGCACGCCGAGCATCGAGCCTAAGGAGCCTAGCGTCAGTCCCTCGCCGACCAGGGCGTTGCGCAACTGGTTTCGCGTCACGCCGAGCGCGCGCAGCAGCGCAAGCGATCGGCGTCTGCGCAGCACGGAGAGCGATTGGGTGGAAAACACCAGAAAGGCGCCGGTAAACAATGCGACCAGCGCCAGCATGTTCAGATTTACCCGATAGGCCTTTGTCACCGTGACCGCGCGGTCGCGCTCAACTTGTGGCGCGATGGCGAGAACTCCCGCGGGAAGCGTTTTGCCGAGATCCCGGCGAAAAGATTCCACATCGGTGCCAGGCGCGAGCCGCAGATCGATGCGATTCAGGCGCCCGACGGCGTTGAAAGTCCACTGTGCCGAGGCGATGTCCATGAGCCCCAGCGGCTGCGGATAAGCGCCATCCGCCAGTATGCCGAGCACGCGCAGCGTTTTGGCCGAACTTCCGACGGTGACGTGGAGCAAGTCGCCGCGCCGCAGCTTGAGCTGCTGCGCGGCGGCGCTGCTCAAGTAGATCGCGTCGCGACGAAAAAGCTGAAAGACGCCCTCACCGATGTCGCCGATGATCGCGGGTTGTAGAACCGCTGCCCTAAACGGATCCAGTCCCAGCACCTTGAGGGTCTCATTGCTGCCGGGAAGCGCGACCTCGAGTTCCAGCACCGGGCTTAAGTAGCTCACCGACGCCGTGCGCGCCAGGTCGACAAACACATGTTCGGGAAAACCTTCGCGTGGACCTCGGACCACGATGTCGGCTTCACCCACCAATCGCTTTGTGGCCAATCCGAATTCATTGAGGGCAGAGCTATTCACCAGGTACACCGAGGACCCGAGTGCCACCCCCAGCGCGAGCGCCATCACGGTTACCAGAAAGCGCGTCGGTTGTTCCCGTATTTGCGCCAGCAACAATATCCGCCAAACCCTCAATGAGCCGGCATGGCTCATGCCGGCTCCGAAGGATGCAGTCCGCGTGCATCGAGCACCACGATGCGATCGGCCGTCTCTGCCGCAGCCCGTGAGTGAGTGATGAGGATGCCGGCGCCGGCATTGGCCTTGACCTGTGTGCGCAGCAGCGCGAGCGTTTGCGCGGCGCTGCGCGTGTCGAGGTTGCCGGTCGGCTCGTCCGCGAGTACCAGGCGGGGTCGATGCACCAATGCGCGCGCAATGGCAACGCGCTGCAACTCGCCCCCCGAGAGCTCTTTGGTATGACGTTGGGCCAGTGTTTCGATTCCCACCGCCATCAACATTTCCTGCGTGCGTCGGCGGCGCTCGGGTTCAGCGACTCCCAACAGATCCAGGGGAAGCGCTACATTTTGTTCGACCGACAGGTAGGGCAGAACATGAAAGGCTTGGAAGACAAAGCCAACGGCACGGCGCCGCAGCAGCGTCGTGGCGTCATCGTCCAATGTCGAAAGATCGACGCCTTCGAGAACCACTCGCCCGCTATCGGGCGCATCGAGACCCGCCAGGAGATTGAGCAGCGTCGACTTGCCCACGCCGGACTCGCCCATGATGGCAAGGTACTCGCCGCGGCGAAGTTCGAGATCAACGCCCTCAAAGATTGCAGGCCGATCCTTCGAAAAGCGTTTGCTTAAGTTCTCAAGCCGAATAACGAGGTCAGTCACCCCAGACAGGCTCCTAGCCTACTGGCCTCAAGCGGCGTCGACTCCGATCACTGCCTTGACCTCCAAGAAGTCGCGCAATCCGAACTCGCCATACTCGCGCCCATTGCCGGACATTTTAAATCCGCCGAACGGCGTATTCATATTGCCGGAGGCGCCGTTCAAGGTCACTTGGCCGGCGCGAATCCGTGAACCGACGCGCCGCGCCCGCAGATTGTCCTGCGACCAGACATAGGCAGCGAGGCCGTACGGCGTATCGTTCGCGATCTGCACGGCCTGCTCTTCGCTGTCATAAGGAAGGATGCACAGCACCGGCCCAAAGATTTCCTCGCGTGCAATCGTCATGTCGTTGCGTACGTTCGAAAAGATGGTGGGCTTGACGAAGTAGCCTTTGCTCAGGCCCTCGGGCCTTCCTGAACCGCCGATGACCACTTTTGCGCCCTCGGCAATGCCTTTGGCAATGTAGCCCGCGACGCGTTCGAATTGCACTTTCGAAACGACCGGACCTAGGTTGGTCTTGTCCGAGGTCGGATCACCCGTTATCACGGATTCCGCCACGCGCTTTGCGATGGCCTCGACTTCAGCCAATTTGGCGGCCGGTACCAGCATGCGCGTCGGCGCATTGCAGGATTGTCCGGAATTCTGGAAAACATGCAGCACGCTCTGTTTGACGGCGCGCTCGAAGTCCGCATCATCCAACAAGACGTTCGGCGATTTTCCGCCCAGTTCCTGGTGTACTCGCTTGACCGATGCCGCGGCGTTCTTGGCCACTTCGGTGCCGGCGCGCGTGGATCCGGTAAAGGAGACCATATCCACCTCGCGGTGCGATGACAGCGGTCCGCCGACGCTGTGGCCATCGCCGTTGATGAGATTGAAGACACCTGCTGGAACGCCGGCCTCATGCATGACCTTGGCCCAGATGATGGCGCTGAAGGGCGAATACTCCGACGGTTTCAGTACCATGGTGCAGCCCGCAGCCAGTGCCGGCACGACCTTCGCCGCCACTTGATTCATCGGCCAGTTCCACGGCGTGATCAGTGCACAAACGCCGACCGGCTCCTGAACCAATCGCACGGTGCCGCGCAATTCCTCGAACTTGAAAGTCTTGAGCACATCGATCATGGCGCTGATGTGACCTACGCCAATGCGCGTCTGGGCGCCCTTGGAGAGGGTAATCGGCGCGCCCATTTCGATGGAAATGGCCTGCGCAATTTGATCGTAGTGGGCCTTGTAGGCAACCAGGATGCGTTCCATGAGCGCGAGGCGCTCGGCGGGAGGCGTGCGCGAATAGTCGTCGAATGCACGGCGCGCGGCCATGACGGCCCGGTCGACATCTTTGCTGCTTCCCATGGATATGACGCCGGCAACTTCCTCGGTGGCGGGATTGATGACTTTCAGTTCCTTGGGCTCGACCGGATCGACCCAAGCACCATCGATGTAGAACTGCCGATTGTCATATGTCATTGCAAAGCCCCTTCAAAAACGTTACTTACCCACCGATATTCTACCCGCTGGCAGGGCTCCGCGCAGGAGCAAGCGTGAATTCTTGTCTCCAGCAGCCGACTATGCGGGTGTGCGCGCGACCGCTATGATTTCGCTTAAGGTTACGGTCGTGGTTCGCATTTTGCCCCCTCTATAGTTGCTAGGCTTCCTTTACATGGGACAAATCAGAATTCTGCTCGTCAAAGCGGCCATGACAGGGGTTTTAGGCTTCAGTGTGGGTTCGGCGATGGCGGCAGCGCCGGAGTGGAACCCGGTGCGTTCGCATCCCGTTGCGATCGGCCCGCAGGCCAGCCGGCTGGTGGTAGGGTTTCGAGCGACGCCAGGCAACTCGGTAACCAGGGCGATCCGCGCGCGCGCCAAGGCCCAAGTGATGCGCATGACCCAGGCGCAGACTTTCGAAGCGGATGTGAGCAGTTTAAGCCTGCGAACCGGGGTCGCTGTGTCGCGATCCCGCCAGCTCACGCCGAGCATGCACGTCGTGTTTCTCCAGAAGACTCTGTACGGCGCGGACGTCGATGCGGTGCTGAAGCAGTTGCGATCGGATCCTGCGGTCGCATTTGCGGACGTCGATGAACGTCGCTATCCGCACGCCATGCCGAATGATCCTTTGTTTTTGCCGACCGCGACGGCCAGCGGGCAGTGGTACATGCTGACGCCGAGCACCCTTACGCCGACCAGCGATGTGGCGGCCACCGACGCCGTTTCGGCATGGAATATTACCAAGGGCAGTTCGGGAACCGTAATTGCGGATGTCGATAGCGGCATTCGCTTTGACCATCCTGACCTGCTGCGAGCCGGGTTCGATTCGTCTCGGGCCGGCTTCGGCGGGCGCTTGCTGCCGGGCTACGATTTTGTTGGTCAAGACTTGGATGCCAGCAACAGCAACCCCTTGGGGACCTTTCTGATCGCCAATGACGGAGATGGCTGGGATCCTGACCCCTCAGATCCTGGCGATTGGATCGACAGCGCCGATCTGATGAATTCAACCGTGTTCCCTGCTTCGAACTGCAGCACTCAGAACAGCTCGTGGCATGGCACGAGAGTCATGGGCGTGCTCGGCGCACTGACCAACAACGATACCGGCATTGCCGGCATGACCTGGAATCCGTACCTGCTGCCGGTGCGCGCACTGGGTAAATGCGGCGGCTTCGATTCGGACATCATCACCGGTATCGAGTGGGCTGTGGGCATGTCGATCAACGGCGTGCCGGATAATCCGTTTCCGGCCGATATCGTCAATCTGAGTCTCGGCGGAACCGGCGGTAGCTGTCCTTCCGATTATCAGACTCTCATAGCGCAACTCACCAACTTGGGCGTGCTGGTGGTGGCCTCGGCCGGCAACGAAAGCGGTCCGGTCGACATACCGGCCAACTGCCCAGGGGTGCTGGCGGTTGCAGGATTGCGAAACGTCGGCACCAAGGTCGGCTATAGCAGCCTAGGACCCGAGGTCGGCATCGGCGCGCCCGCCGGCAACTGCGTGAATGCTACCGCCGGCAGCCCCTGCCTGCGCTCCATCGATACCACGGTCAATGAGGGCGCCACGGTTCCTGGAGCGAACTCCTATACCGATCAGAACAATACCAATCTCGGCACCAGCTTTTCCGCACCGATCGTTTCCGGCATTGCCGCGCTGATGCGCGCCGCGAACGCCAATCTCACGCCGCCGCAAATCATTGCGCGATTGAAAGCGAGCGCGACGCCGTATCCGCAGCCTGCGGGGCTGGCGCAGTGTGTTAACGGATCGACCTCATCGGTTGAATGCGCCTGCACCACAACCACCTGCGGCGCGGGCATGGTGAACGCGTTGAGCGCGGTCAAAGCGGCGGTCAATCCGATTGCGGCAGTGAAGATACCCGCGGGCTTTACCTCGGGCAGCGGCACGTTCGACGGCGGCGGCAGCGCGGCGGCTTGCCACGCCACGATTGCGTCCTACGCGTGGACTGGCACTGCAGGCGCACAAGTCGTCTCGGGCGCGGCGAACGCCGCCGTGAATGTCATGGTTAGCGGCGCGGGAACCTTGACACTGGTGGTGACGGATTCGGTCGGCAACACCGATACAGCCGTGATCAATTTCACGGCCGCCGGTACAAATACCCTGGCACCTTCCGTTGCCGGTAGCGCCGCTTCCGCCTGTATCGCGGACATGACCGTGACGCCCGCCGCGCCGACGATCAACGGTTCGTTCTCGCCGGCCAGTGTCGCAGCGAATGCATCTGCCACGCTCGTGCTGACTTTCACGAATACCAACGGATTTGCACTGACTCAGTCGGGCATCACCGTATCGCTGCCCGCCGGCCTCACCCTAGGGACGCAGGCGCCGGCGAGCACTTGCGGCGGTGCTGAGCTGTCGCTGACCAATACGACGAGCAGCGTGACGCTTGCCGCAGCCAACATTCCCGTCGGCGGTAACTGCGATATTTCATTCAGCGTGAAGAGCGCCACGGCGGGGACTTACCTCACCTCGATTGCATCCAACGACTTGATGACCGGGCCCGCCGGCGGCAACACGACGCCGGCATCGGCGACACTGACGGTTACCGCGGCCAGCGCCAGCGCCAGCGGCGCAAGCGGCGGCGGTGGAGGCGGCGGTGGAGGTTCGCTGGATTGGCTGGATATCATGCTGGTGACCGGCATTCTGCTCGTCTTGCGAGGGCACGCGGCCAGGCGTCCGCGCCCTTAAGTCCTTCTCGCGGCTCGCGCCGCGGCGGCGCCTGTATAATCAGCAGGATGACAAATCCCAAGCTATGCGCCGCTACGCAATCGGTAAAAACCCACCGCGATGCGCGCGGCACCTTGTTCGAACCGTTGACGGATGCCGAGTTGCAGGCACAGAAGAATGTGCATGTGGTGCTCACTCAACCCGGCGAAATACGCGGCAATCACGTGCATCGCACGGCCGTGGAAACCACCACCGTGGTGGGACCCTGCTTGGTGCGGCTCAAGGAGGAGGGGACCATTCGCGACATTGCCGTGCCCGCAGGCGAGATATTGCGATTGACCATTCCACCGGGCGTGGTTCACGCGTTTCGCAACACAGGCGATTCCGCCATGGTGTTGGTCTCGTTCAGTACGAACCTGCACGATCCGGCAGGTGCCGACACGCAGCGGGAGCAGATTCTTTAAGCGGGCTTGGCAGTCCCATGCAAGCCATCTCCTTTAAAAATACCCGGCTCTTCAAGCGTGGCATCTGGCTGAGCGCAGCCGCGTTGATTGCATTCGTGGCCGCCCCGTCAGCGGTCGATGGCGAGCTGTGGCGAAATCCGGTGCCGAGCGCGATTGCCATCGGCCTGCTGTGCGCTGCGTTGGTGTATTTCTTTTGGAAGACGCAAATGCACCGTCTGGCCGACGAAGTGCTGGATTGCCAAGATAGCCTCAAGGTTCGAAGAGGGCGCCTCGAGGAAACCATCCCTCTGTCAAGTGTATCGAGCGCCGAGGTCCTGAGCCGCGGCGGCTTCCATCGGATCGCGGTCCGGCTTCACGAGCGTACGAAGCTGGGACGCCAAATCGATTTTCTGCCGCAGGCCAGCCTGTGGTCCAACCTTGCGGCCATAAAAACTGTCGCGCTCAGCCTGACTGAACGTGCGGTCTTGTACCGTCAATCAAAATGAATGCGATGCGTGCGATGGACTGCGAGCGGTTCGCCCACGCGTGATTGGTGCCGCGTTGAATTAAAATATCGCCGGCGCGCATCAGGGTTTCGCCTTCTTCGAGGATGGCCCACAGCTCACCTTGCAGCAGGATCGCGTAGTCGACGGTGTCCGTAACGTGCATGCCGGGATGCCGGGCATGGCCGGCATCGTGATGCGCATCCTTGAACATGGCCGCAAACACGGCCTCGGTCTGGCGCTTGGCCTCGGCGGGATCCGGACTTTCCGGCGGAATGTCGATGACGCGGATCACTGTGCCCCGCGTCGGCGGCAGCACGCCCTGATGCTCGATCACGCTGTCCGGCGCATCAACGGGGGCGGAGTTCCCCAGGGTTCTCCAGATATTGTTGTTTCGATAGCCTTCGCGCCCCGGCATCAGCTGCATTGCCGGCGACACGCCATCTTCCACGATGCACGAGCGTCCCGCGCTATTGATGCCCGTGACGATTCGCCGCGTCGGCGCCAGAGAATGAGCGGTCACGTGGCCCGCCCCGGTTGCCCGGGAACCCCAAGTTCATAGCCACGCTTGAAATCCCGAATGTGCTTCTCCATCCAGGTTCTGGCTTGCTCGCTTTTTTTGAGTTTGATGGCATCGATAATTTTGCTTTGGGCAGCTTGAATTCGCGCCCGGGCCTGCGGCACGCGGTCAATGATCTCCGTCAGTGCGGGCACCAACAAAAGATTTAAGGGTGACTGCGATAGCGCCAAGACCTGATTGCCGCTCGCGGCCGCCACTGCCGTGAAAAAATCCACGACAGCGGAAACGGCGGCCGCGGTGTCGGTGACCTCACGCTTGAACAGGGTACTCGCACGCGTCAGTCCCCGCAGCTGCGCGGCGGTGCGTCGCGATGCGGCATAGTGGGCGGCGGCCGGTTCAATCGCCATCATCGCTTCCCACAACTCCATGAAGGTCACGTCGTGAAGCGCCAGCGCGCGGCTCACGCCGGAGCTGACGCGGCGCGGTTCAGGCCGGGTGACCCGCAGACGCTTCTCGCCGCGCTCACGCCCGAGCAATCCGTGGATCTCCAGTTCGCGAATCGCTTCACGAATAGTCGAGCGGTTGACGCCGAACTGACGGGCGAGATCGGTCTCGGAGGGCAGTGCGTCGCCCGTGCGCAATGATCTTGCCACAATGCGCTGTTCGATCAGATTGGCGATTTGCCGGTAGGCTGGACGATCATCCAGCGGCACGAACAGGTCGGTCATGCCCCTTCCCCAAACAGTTCGCGGCCGATCAGCATGCGGCGAATTTCCGAGGTGCCCGCGCCGATTTCGTAAAGCTTGGCGTCGCGCAACAATCTCCCCGTGGGGTAATCGTTGATGTAGCCATTCCCGCCCAGCAGTTGTATCGCATCGAGCGCGGCGCGGGTTGCCGCCTCGGCGCAGAATAAAATGCACGCCGCGGCATCCTTGCGTGTGGCATCGGCGCGGTCGCAGGCCGCGGCCACCATGTAAACGTAGCTGCGGCAGGCGTTCAAGGAGGCGTACATGTCCGCGAGCTTGCCCTGCACCAGCTCAAAGGTGCCGATGGCCTGACCGAATTGCTTGCGTTCGCGCACATATGGCACGGCCACATCCAACGCGGCGGCCATGAGACCCAGCGGACCGCCGGCGAGCACCACGCGCTCGTAGTCCAAGCCGCTCATCAACACGTTGACGCCGGCATTTTCGCGCCCCAACAAGTTCGCGGCAGGCACCTCGCAGCGATCGAACACCAATTCGCTGGTGCTCGAACCGCGCATCCCGAGCTTGTCGAGTTTTTGCGCGGGCGTGAAACCGTTGAAATCTTTTTCAATGATGAAAGCGCTGATGCCGCGTGAGCCTGCTTCCGGCAGGGTCTTGGCATACACCACCAGCACATCCGCTTCGGGGCCGTTGGTGATCCACATCTTGCGGCCATCGAGGATATAGCTGTCGCCATGACGCACGGCCTTGAGCTGCATCGATACGACGTCTGAGCCGGCGCCGGGCTCGGACATGGCGAGCGCCCCGACATGCTCGCCGCTGAGCAGTTTCGGCAAGTACTGCTGTTTTTGCGCATCGGTGGCGTTGAGCGCCAGCTGGTTTACACAGAGATTGGAATGCGCGCCGTAACTCAAGCCGACCGCGCCCGAAGCGCGTGAGATTTCTTCCATGGCGACGACGTGCGCGAGATAGCCCAAGCCCGAACCGCCATCCTCCGGACTGACGGTCATGCCCAGCAACCCCAAATCACCCGCTTCGCGCCATAGGTCCCGCGGAAAAACGTTGCTGCGGTCGATTTCGTTGGCACGCGGGGCGATGCGCTCTTCGGCAAAGCGCCGCACCTGGTCGCGGACGGTATCGATCACCTCACCGAGTCCGAAGTTGAACTCACGATAAGCAGAATTGGCCATTTTTGCCGGCCCCCATTGTCAACTGAACTGGATCGTTGGATAATCCGATTGTCCGACAATTCTGCCCTTAAGGCAACAAAGCCAATGGCCAAGATAGCCTCCAAACTCGATACCCGGTCGCAGGAATTTGCCGATAACCGCGCTGCGATGCAGTCGGTGGTTGACGATCTGCGTGCCAAGCTGCATCGCAACGCAGTCGGAGGCAGCGCCGCCGCCCGCGAAAAACATACCAAGGCGGGAAAACTCTTGGCGCGCGAACGCATCGCCGCGCTGCTCGATCCCGGTTCACCCTTCTTAGAATTGTCGGCGCTCGCCGCGCAGGGGGTGTATGGGGAAGCGCTGCCGGGTGCGGGTCTGATCACGGGCATCGGCCGGGTCTCGTCACGAGAATGCATGGTGGTCGCCAATGACCCAACCGTGAAGGGCGGCACTTACTATCCGTTGACCGTGAAGAAGCACTTACGGGCGCAGGAGATTGCAGGCGATAACGGCTTGCCGTGCATCTACCTGGTCGAAAGCGGCGGCGCGTTTCTGCCGCGGCAAGATGAAGTCTTTCCTGATCGCGATCATTTCGGCCGCATTTTCTTCAATCAGGCGCGGCTCTCGGCGCAAGGCGTCGCGCAGATCGCCGTGGTGCATGGGTCGTGCACGGCGGGCGGCGCGTATGTACCGGCGATGTCCGATCACGCCATCATCGTGCGTAACCAAGGGCGCGTCTTTCTCGGCGGCCCGCCGCTGGTTCGCGCGGCCACCGGCGAGGAAATCGACGCGGAAACTCTGGGCGGCGCGGATGTTCACTGCCGCCGCTCCGGCGTGACCGATTACTATGCCGAGAACGACACGCACGCGTTGGCCTTTGCGCGTCGTGCCGTTGCACGTTTGCGGCATA
>Ga0224547_1000027_pt1 | contig 39368 bp, 42 predicted proteins | sample 714P21014metaG_FD_179908 | JGI IMG/M metagenome (GOLD analysis project Ga0224547, IMG submission 179908) | Peat soil microbial communities from Stordalen Mire, Sweden - 717 P2 10-14 | ecosystem: Environmental > Terrestrial > Soil > Wetlands > Peat | place: Sweden: Norrbotten County, Stordalen...
TGTCGACGACAGAACACATTCGCCCGTTAAAAGATGTCTGGCTGAGACCGAGGCGCGTATTTCGGGAATTGGCGACACGCCCGATCGGCGCCGCCGATTATTTGCTGGCCGCGGCCCAGGGCGTCGTGACCTCGATCATGCTCTATCGAACCCAATTGGCGGGATCCAACGCCGGTACGGGGGAGATTCTCGGAAGCTCCTTTATTTTCGGCCCCTTGGCCGGTGTCGTGAGCATGTATTTGTTTGCCGCCATCTACGGTCGTCTCGGCGCCCGCGCCGGCGGGAAGTCGACGCGCAACCAGGTGTTCCATGTCTTGGCTTACAGCGGCGTGCCCGTAGCGGCATCGCTGGTGCTATGGATGTTCACGGCGCTGCTGGTCGGTGAGGCCGCCATCGTCGAAAGGCCCGGCGTCGAGATCGACGGGTTCGTGGCGTTCGTGCTTCGAGTGCAGTTTGCGTCCTACATGCTGCTGTGGCTGTGGACGGTCGTTCTGCAGGTGATGGGGTTCAGCGAGATCTTAGGCTTGACCACGCGCAAGGCGTTTGGAGTCTGGGTATTGGGTCAACTTTTGGCGCTGCTCTTGACCCTGTTTTTGAGCATTCTAATCGCGGTTCTGTTCCCGGGAATCGTGCCGAGCGCGCCGCCTTAAGCCTCTGGCGGAGCGGCATCTGCCGGCGGGTCCGGATCCGCCGTGATGAGGGGGGTCGGCGGCAGCGACGGCGGCGGCCTATGCAAGCGCTCGATCACTGTTTTGGCGACCTGCGCCGCCGTACGCATCGGCTCGGGCGATTTCGCGGCGGGTGGTTTCGGCGCGCGGCGCGCGGCGCGGCGGGCGGACTTCGGAGCAGGTGCGCCCTTGACGCGCTTCGGAGCGGCGACGGGCTTAGGTATGACCGCCGGCTTCACCGCGCGGACGGGCGTCATGGCGGCCGCCGCGTCCAGTTTTTTGCGCGCCTGTTTCGCGGCCTTTTTCTCTGCTTTGAATAATTTCCGGGCCTGCTTCAGCTGCGCCTTCGCCGATCGCACCTTGTCTTTTGCGGCAGCCGCCCCGGCCGCAGCCTTGGCGGCGGCGGCCTTGAGTCGTTTCATCGTTGCAGTATGGGTTGCCATGACAATTAAGGTAATACGCGAAATAAAAATTGACGGATATCCGCGACTTCCTCAGCGCAGACCGCATGCGCCATGGGGTACTCGTGCCACTCGACTTTATAGCCGTGTGCCAGAAGAAAGTCGCGGGATTTCACACCCAGCATCGTGGGCACCGTGCCGTCCGCTTGGCCGTGGGCCATGAATATCGGCGTCGCGTCGTTTGCCGGCGTGTGCTCGGCACCAAACGTGCTCTGGCGCGGCAAATAGCACGATAGCGCCATCACGCCGGCCAGCTTTTCCGGGAGCCGCGGCGCCGTATAGAGTGAGACCGCGCCTCCCTGGGAAAACCCAGCGAGCACGATGCGGTTGGCCGGGATGCCGCGAGTGATTTCCCTGCCGATCAGTTCTCGAATTTTATGGTCGCTATCCTGAAAGCCCGCGACGTCTTCCACGGCCCGCCGATCCAACCCCACAATGTCGTACCAGGCGCGCATCCGCATGCCGCTGTTGATGGTGACGGGGCGGAGCGGGGCATTTGGAAAAACGAACCGCCAGGCGCGCGCGCCTCGCGACACCAGCTCGGGCACGATGGGTTCGAAATCATGCCCGTCGGCGCCGAGGCCATGCAGCCAGATCACCGCCGCGTTGGGATTGGGCGCCGTTTCTACTTCGATTGTTTCCAGCATCTATCCTAAGATACTAGGAATCGTCCCGTGACTCGACTTGAAGCGTGGGCCTTACCTCAAGCCCAGCGCGAGCGGCAGGCGGCGATTGGCTATCATCGCTGCATGCCCATCACGTTGAGCCATTTGCGCCGTTATGCGATTGCGCGCTCGCTTTTCAAGCCGACGACGCTGAAGCGCGCCATCGAGAAGCTGGGATTCGTTCAGGCTGATCCCATCCGCGCGCCCGCCCGGGCGCAAGACCTGACCCTGCGCCATCGCGTCAATGGATATCGAGCGGGCGATCTCGAACGCCGCTACCCGAAGCTGGGGTTGGAAGAAGATTTTTTCGTCAACTACGGGTTCTTGCCTCGCGTTCATCACGCGTTGATGCATCCGCGCACAGTGCGAATCAAGTCCACGCCAACTCGCACCAAGCAGGCGGAGGCGGTCCTTGCTTTCGTTCGCGAACGCGGCATCGTGCATCCGCGTGAGGTGGACGCGCATTTCTCACACGGCAGGGTGACCAATTGGTTCGGTGGGACCTCGAACGCCAGCACGCAGCTTTTGGACCTGATGCATTACCACGGTCTGTTGCGGGTCGCGAGACGCGACAGTGGCACTCGCGTCTATGCGGCGCGTGAGCCGGCGCCGGCAGGGATTGCACAGACGCTTCAGGCGGCAGAGACGGCCGCGGCATCGAAAATGGACGCGTTGGTGGATGTAATTGTTCACAAATACGCGCCTCTCCCGGCTAACAGCCTCGGCTCTCTCGTGAACCGTCTGCAATACGGCGCGCCGCAGTGGGCGAAGGAACGCTCGGCGGCCCTGGCGCGCGCCAAGCAGCGCCTCGGCCACGCACGAGTGGAGGGCATCGACTGGTATTGGCCGGCGGAAGAAAGGCCTCAGTCGCGCCGTTGGCGGCCGGATGACGGCGTGCGCCTGCTCACGCCCTTCGATCCGGTTGTTTGGGACCGGCGCCGCTTTGAGATCTTCTGGAATTGGGCGTATCGGTTCGAGGCCTACACACCAGCCCCCAAGCGCAAGCTAGGCTATTACGCGTTGCCGCTCTTATGGCATGAACGAGTCATCGGCTGGGGCAATTTAACAGTAGCCGACGGGCCATTGCATGCCGACTTCGGTTACATCGATGGCGGCGCACCGCGCAATCGCGCGTTTCGAGCGGGTCTCGACCATGAACTGAACCGATTGCGCGCATTTTTGAAGACGGATTCTTAAACCGGCTTTGATGTCTTGCAAGGCAACGCCATCGCTCCTAGGCGAGGGCGTTGTTGTGGGTTGCGCCGGCAAACCTATTGCTGGTTGTGCGCCGCTGTCGTCGACGCCGCCCCTGTGGCATCGACCGACGTTGCGCCGTTCGAATGCTGCGCTTCGACCGCGCCGCCGGCATTAGCCGAAGCCGAACTTCCGCGGGTCTTGGAACCGGCACCGGCAGCGCCTGTGCCCGCAAGGCTCATCGAAGAAGTCGGCTTCTGCGCCACTGAAGACGCCGATGGGGCTTGCGTCCGAGTGCCCTGCGCCTGAGTGGCGGTATTCGCAGCGCTCGATGCCGCCGGTTTCGTCGTCGAGGCCGTTGATTCCAACGCACCTGCCGCGCCAGCTGTGCCTGCGCCGGACGTTTTAGAAATGCCGCCGGCAGTCTGAACCGCCGTATCGGCAGTCGCTGAACCCTGCTTTACGACATTCGGATTGAGGACATTCGGCTTTGGGACATCTGCAGCCGGGTGCAATTTGGGCTGGTCGAGTGACCCGCCGACCGCGCCCTGGCCCTGGAATGTCCCTTGACCGGACACGCCGCCGAGACGATTCATGCCACCCATTCCGCCGGCCAGGCCGCCGCCAAAGCCCCCACCCAACCCGCCGCCCAAACCGCCGGCATAAGCGGGCGTGATGACCGCCAGGGCGGTCGCAACACTGACCGCTGCAATAATGTGTTTCGTGTTCATCGTCGATCTCCTGGTGACCGCTGCACATCGCGCGGCCTTCACCGATTGATACGACCGTCCGTCGGCGTTTCTTCCTTGGACGCTGAAATTCTTTCGGCGCCCACCAGACCAAAGCCATATGTCAAATCGCGGCGCGGGGGTCCTAAATCGATGGCATGCAGCGCGAGCGCCTCGACGGCGGCGTCGCCGGCGCTCAAATCGGGTGTCGACAGAGTTTGCGCCAATAACCCAGCGACGATCGGGGCCGCGAACGATGTCCCCCGCACTGCCGAATACTTGCCGGCGCCATCGGCCGCCACCACGTCGGCACCCGGAGCGGCAAACATCACTTGCTTGCCGCGTGCCGCCTCGATGAGGACGCGGCGATGGGCATCCACGGCGGTGACGCCGACGACGCGAGGATAAGATGCCGGATAAAGCGGCGGTGCCGCGGGGCCGTCATTTCCGACCGCGGCGACCAGCAAATATCCACGAGACGTCAGGGCGCGCACGATTCCGGCCAGCGCAGCGTTGTCCGGTCCCACCAAGCTCACGTTGATCACCGCGACGCGCTGCTTCGCCAGCCAGGAAAAGGCGGCGGCCAGCGCATCGACGGCGCCGCCGGTCGGCATGTCACAATAGACATTCGCCGCATACAATTCCCCGCCGACCAACACCCCGTGAAAGCTGGTTCCACGACCTACGAGCAATGAGGCAACCGCGGTGCCGTGTGCGCTCGCCACTATTCGGTCCGCGCATCCCCACGAATGAATGACTGCGTCGTGAAATGCCGGATGCGCGATGTCGACGCCGGAATCGATCAGGCCGACCCGAGAGGCCGGCCGAGTGGCGCTGCTTGCGCCGGCGACGGTATTGTCGGGCGGCGGCGGGGCATCATGAACTCGGCTCGAGACGCTGCCGCCGCCCAGATAGATGTGATTGAAATCGTACGTCCCGACCGGATCGGCGTCACGCAACTGGCGCAGCGCTTTGGTTATGCGAATGTTTGCAGGCGGCTGCAGTACGAGCAGATGGATGTCGAGATCTTCGATTATTTGTTCCCGCACAATCCGGAAACCCCGAGCCTGCGCGGCTTCCAGGCTTCTCGCGGACGGGGAAAAGGCCAATAATTCGTCGCGCACGATTGGATTGCCGTGCGGATCCGCAGCGATGGTGCGCGGATTGGCGCGGATCAAGTTTGCGATCTGCAGTTGGCGTACATTGCTCAGTTTGTCGAGCGAATTGGCCGTCTGACCGACCGCTTGACTCAATTTCTGAGTGGGCAGCGCCGGTAAGGGGCCGCCCGGCAGCCGCAGCTGCGCCTGTGCCGAATTGACGGCGGTAGCCGCGATAATGATCCACATCAATTCACGCATGAAGCTGATCCTTAGGCGAAGCACGCCATTAACAGCAATACGGACTGTTAGCATGCATGGATTAAACGTCAACCCTCGAACGTCTACCTCATGAGTACGAACGAGAGCACTGAAACCATCCAGGAACAGATCGTCGCTTTGCTACCGCGCTTAAGGCGCTTCGCGCGCAACCTGGTGCGCACGCCGCACGATGCCGACGACATGGTGCAAATTGCGGTGGAGCGCGCGCTGCTGCGCTTGGATCAATGGCACAGCGACGCTCGCTTGGATAGCTGGTTGTTCAAGATACTGCGCAACGCTTGGATCGACGAGGTGAGGTCGCGCGGACGGCGCGCTAAGCTCTTCATGCCGGAGGAAGCAGGAGAACACGTCGGCGAGGCTTCGATGGAACGGGAAATAGACCGGTTATCGGTGGAGGCTGCCATGGCACGTTTGCCGCATGACCAGCGTTTAGCCGTGAGCCTGGTGTTGGTAGAAGGTCTGGCCTACAAAGATGCGGCGGACGTGCTCGACGTGCCCATCGGAACCTTGACCAGCCGGCTGGCGCGCGGACGCGAGGCGCTTGCCGCCATGCTGCGTCTGGAAGGAGATTCTTCATGACGGTGTCGGACGAAACGTTAATGGCCTACGCGGACGGTGAAGTCGACGCAGCGACTCGCGCGATCATCGAAACGGCTATGCGCGAAGATCCGGAGGTTCGCCGGCGCATCGCGGAGCATCGGGCACTGCGCGAAGCCATGCAGGGGTCATTCTCTGCGGTCCTGGATGAACCGGTGCCGCAGCGCCTTATTGACGCGGCGCGCGGACAGACCGCGGCGCCGGCCGGCAATGTCGTCGATCTCGCCCGTGCTCGAAGGGCGGCGGCGAGTCAACCCCTAAGGGGCTTGCGAAACTGGCGACCGGCTGCGATGGCCGCGAGTCTGTTGGTGGGTGTTGGGCTGGGTTATCTCGCCTTGCACAGCGCCAATCCCTTGGTGAAGACCAGCTCGAGCGGTGAGCTGCTCGCCGGCGCGGGGCTCGCGCAGGCTTTGTCCAATCAGCTGTCGGAAGATCGCTCGCCGGGACTGGTTGCGATCACCGGTTTGAGCTTTCGCGCCAAGACGGGGGATTACTGCCGGACGTTCTCGTTGGCCGGCACCCATTCAAGTTCCGGACTCGCATGTCGTGAAGGTGATGGCTGGAAGATAAAGGTTTTGGCGCAGTCACCCCCTGCGGCAGCGAATTCGTCCAATTTTCGTCCGGCGGCTTCCGCTGATTCGCCGGCAGTCCGCGCGGCTGTCGAGGAATCGATCGACGGCGAACCCTTGGATCGAGCGGGTGAAATCGCGGCGCGACGGCAAGGATGGGCCGCGACGAGCCGTTGATTCATTGTCACAACCAGCTATTGACAGCGCCTGCATTTTTATGCAGGATGCGTGCGATTTTATGCAAGAGTCAAAAATGCTGAGATCCGAGCCAGAACACCCTGCTGCGCCGGCGCGCCGCACCATGCTCGCGAAGATCATTCGCGAACAGACGGTCGGCCGCCAGACCGAATTGGTGGACCTATTGCGCAAATTGGGCCACATCGCGACGCAATCCAGCGTGAGCCGGGATCTGCGTGAATTGGGCGTGGCAAAAATGGGCGATCGCTACGTGCTGCCGGAGACGGCGATGCAGCCCAAGAATGACTTTTCCGCGCTCAAGCAATTCGTCAGCGCCCGCCTCACGGCAGGCACCAATCTTACGGTATTGAAGACGGCGATCGGCTCGGCGCAAAGCGTGGCCGTGGCCATCGATACCGCTCAATGGCCGGAAGTGGTCGGCACCATTTCCGGCGATGACACGATCTTCATCGCCACCGCCGGCGCCGCCGAACAGCGCAAGCTGGAGCGTCGCCTGCTCGCTATCTTCGGACGCTAAATTCACATGACATCCATTGCTCGACAGGGCGCTGAGCCCATTCTCTTGGCCTTTTCCGGCGGTCTCGACACCTCGTTTTGCGTTCCTTGGCTGAAAGAGACCTATCAGCGCCCGGTGATCACGGTGACGGTCGATACCGGCGGCATCGATGCCGCGGCGGCAAAATCACTGGCCGAGCGCTCGGTGCGCTTGGGCGCCATCGAACATCATCTGATTGACGCACGCGCGGCGTATTTTGATCAGGTGCTGAAATTTCTGATCATGGGCAATGTTCGCCGCGGCAATGTGTACCCGCTGTGCGTCGGCGCCGAGCGCGTGCTGCAGGCGCAGACGATTGCGCACATGGCCATATCGCTCAATACCCAGATGGTCGCTCATGGCTGCACAGCGGCGGGCAATGATCAAGTGCGCTTCGAAGTGGCTCTGCGCACCTTAGGCCCGCAATTGGAGATCATTGCGCCGGTGCGCGACCGTGCGTTCAAGCGGCCCGAACAGCTTAAGTATCTCGAGGAGCACAAACTGCCGGTGCCGCCCTTCGGCGCGGCGTATTCGGTGAATCGCGGTCTGTGGGGCGTCACCATCGGCGGCAAGGAAACGCTCACTTCGCAGGGCAGCATCCCCGAGGATGCCTGGGTACTGTCTAAAGATGCCTTTACGCATCCGCGGACACTTGAGCGGCACACCATTGGCTTTACGCAAGGCGTGCCGGACACGCTCGACGGTGAGCTTCTCCCGGCCGTGGCGGTGATCGAAGCGCTGGAAGCGCTGGCGGGCCCCTTCGGCATCGGCCGCGGCATCCACTTGGGCGACACCGTGATCGGCACCAAGGGCCGCGTTGCCTTCGAAGCCCCCGCTGCCGAGGTGCTGCTGACCGCGCATCGCGAGTTGGAGAAATTGGTGCTGACGGGCAAGCAGTCGCGCATCAAGGAAACGGTCGCACAGCCGTACGGCGACTTGGTGCATGAAGGCCAGCACTTGGATCCCGTGTGCCGCGATATCGAAGCGCTGCTGACGTCCTCGCAATCGCGGGTCAGCGGCGAGGTGAAGGTGCTGTTCCGGCCCGGATCCGTGTTCGTCGAGGGCGTGACATCGCCCTATTCGCTGATGGCCGCCTCCAAAGGTGTGTATGGCGAGTCGGCGGGCGAATGGACGCCGACCGACGCGCTGGGTTACTCGAAAATGCTGGCGCTGAGCGGCATGTTTTACAAGCGCGCGGGGTCACGCTTAAGCAAATCATGAACATCATGCGCACGATGGTGGTCGACAAAATCGCCTCGGTGACGCAGGCCTGTGGCCTGTCGCACGAGCTGCGCATCGCTGCTGACATCCCCTGCGAAGAGGGCTTGGTTTTAGTGGTCGAGATTCTCAACAACAAGGCGAACTACAACACCTTGGAACTCATCAGCGGCCGCATGGCCAAGATCGTGCGCGGCGACATCGTGGTCGGCGCCTTGGGCCATCGCAAGGCGCTGTTCGGCTACTCGGGCCATATTCCCGCAGCGCTCAAACCCGGCGACATCATTCAAATGCTGAATATCGGCGGCGTGCTCGGCATCTGCGATTCGGCCACACAGGATAAGGGCAAGCCGTTCGACTGCAAAGTGCTGGGCACGGTGCTGACTTTTCCCTACCTGGGCGAGCGCATCGGTGTCCCCGCGAAAGTCGGCTACGCTCCCTTGAACTACGAAGCTGCTCTCGATGCACGCGGTGTCCCGGTGGTGGCGCTCGCGGGCACGTGCATGGAGGCCGGCAAAACGGCGGCCGCGTCGGCCATCATCGCGCGCATGCGCCATCGCGGATTGGTGGTGGACGCGTTCAAGGCGACCGGCGTGTCCTTGCGCCGCGACATCATGGCCTTCGAGGACTCAGGTGCAAGGCGCACCATGATCTTCACGGACCTAGGGATCGTGACGACGACCGAGAAATGCGGACCCGCGCTAACGCGAACCATGCTCACGGAAATGGCGGCCGGCCGCCCGGATGCCATCGTCTTCGAGCTGGGCGATGGCCTGTTGGGTACTTACGGCGTGGAATCCATTCTGCGCCAGCGGGACATCAAGGCGGCACTGACCGCAGTGGTGCTGTCGGCGAATGATCCGGTCGCCGCTTGGGGCGGGGTCAAGTTGTTGCGCGAGCGATTCGGCATTGAACCCTGCGTGGTCACCGGGCCCGCGACCGACAATCAAGTGGGCATCGAAATCATTCGCGAGCAGATGAACGTCGAGGCCTTCAACGCCATCAGCCATCCGGCGGACTTGGGCGATCACATCATCGCCTCCTTAGGATTGCGCAATGTGCGCGAGTCCAAGGTCGTCGGCGAATGAGCGCGCCGACGCCGGCCATCGTGCTGGGCGGTACCGGTTATGTCGCGGGCGAGCTTTTGCGCCTGATTGCGGGACATCCGCAGCTTCAGGTCGCCGCGGTGCTGTCCGACAGCCAGCCCGGCGCTCAGGTAGCGGGTGCCTTCGCACATTTGCGCAGCGCCTATCCGGATCTGAGATTCGCAGGTGCCGATGAAGTTCAAGCCGTCATTTGCCGCTCGCCGGTGTCTGCCCTGTTCTCCGCCGCGCCCCATGGCATTTCCGCCGCCATCGTCGATCGTCTTCTGACGGCGGCGGCGGCGGCCGGCACACGGGTGCATTGCGTCGACATCTCGGCGGATTTTCGCTATTCGAGCCAGGCCGCCTACGAAGCGGTGTACAAACATGCGCATGGCGCACCTGCGCGAATACGCGAGTTTACCTGCGCCATACCTGAGCACCTGCAGAAGTCGCCGACACCGCATGTCGCGCACCCCGGCTGTTTCGCGACCGCGACGCTGCTCGCCAGTGTGCCGTTGCTGGCGCTGGGATTGACCGACACGCGTCTGTTTGTCACCGGCATCACCGGCAGCACCGGTTCGGGCCGCAAGCCGGTCGAGGGCACGCATCATCCGCATCGCCACAGCGATCTCTACAGCTATGGCGCGCTCAGTCATCGTCACGTGCCCGAAATCACCGCCTGCGCCAAACTGGCGACGGGCATCGAGGCTGATTTTAATTTTGTGCCGCATTCGGGTCCCTTTGCGCGCGGCATCCACGTCACCGTGCAGGCCAGCCTGAAGAATTCCATCTCCACGGCACAGGCGTTGGAGGCGCTCAAGTCGTACTACCACGACTGCCCGTTCGTGCGTGTCGCCGATGCGGCGCCGCGTGTCAAAGATGTCGCCACCAGCAACTATTCGAACTTGAGCGCCGTGACCAACGGCAATTCCATTGCCGTGATGTCGGTGCTCGACAATCTCAACAAAGGCGCCGCCGGCGGTGCCATTCAGTGGATGAACCGACTGTTGGGGCTGGCCGAGACCAGCGGCCTGACCACGCCCGCACCCGGATGGACTTAGAAGTATGGCAGCGATAAATCCCACGGCCGCGGCGCATGCGACCCATCTGGCGCAGGTGTTTGCGCAATATCCCATCGAGGTGGCACACGGCGAGGGCGTGTGGCTGTACGCGCGGGACGGCCGTAAGATTTTGGACTTTTATGGCGGCCACGCTGTTGCGGGCTTGGGCTACGGACATCCGCGCTGGCTGGCGGCGCTCGAGCGCCAAGCGCGGCAGATGGCATTCCAAACCAATGCGGTGCCCTTGGGAATTCGCGAACGCGCCGCCGCGCGCCTGACCAAGTTCGCCGGCTTGGGTCTCGACACGGTGTTTTGGATCAACAGCGGCGCCGAAGCCAACGAAAATGCGCTGAAGCTCGCATTCAAGATCACCGGACGCAGCAAGGCCGTTGCGCTCGAGCAGAGTTTTCACGGCAGAACCGCTGCCGCCGGCGCCGTCACCTGGGGCGCGCTGGAGAAATGGTACGGCTTTCCGCGCACGCCCTTTGATGTGCGCTTCACGCCGCGCGATGACCCCGGCGCCGTCGAGCAGCACATCGACCGCGAGACCGCGGCCGTCATCGTCGAGCCGATACAGGGCGTGGGCGGCGCCTACGATGTGGGCAAGCCGATGCTGGAGGCACTGCGCCGGCGCTGTGACGACGTGGGCGCGATTTTGATATTCGACGAGGTGCAATGCGGAATGGGCCGCACCGGAGCGCCCTTTGCCGCGAACTATTACGGCGTTGTGCCGGAGATCATCACGTCGGCCAAGGCACTGGGCAACGGCTTTCCGGTATCCGCCCTCTTGCTGTCGCACCGTATCTCAAGCCAACTCAAAGTCGATGACATGGGCACGACTTTCGGCGGCGGTCCCATGGCGTGCGCGGTGGCCGAAGCGGTCATTGATACCATCGAGTCGGAATCCTTGCTGGCCAACGTGCGCCAGGTATCGGCCTACGTCCGCTCGAGCTGCATCATCGGTCCGATCACCGGTGTGCAAGGCGCGGGATTTTTATTGGGCCTGAAAACATCGCGCCCCGCCAAAGAGGTTCAAGCGGCGCTCATGGCCAGGAACATTCTCACCGGCACCAGCGGCGATCCGCACATTTTGCGCCTGCTGCCGGCCTACATATTGAATGAAGGCCACGTGGATACGTTGAGCGACGCGCTGGCAAAAATTTCCGCATGAAGCGCTTCATCGATTTAGCCGACTTCAGCCGCGAGCAGATTCTGGAGCTGCTCAAGCTCGCGCAATCCTTGCAGGACAAGCCGGAGCCGCGGGCGCTCGCGAGCAAGGTCTTAGGGTTGGTGTTCTTCAATCCGTCACTGCGTACCTTGGCCTCATTTCAGGCCGGGATGGCTCGCTTGGGCGGCAGCTCATTCGTGATCACCCCGGGCCAGGGAACATGGCTGCTCGAGACGCAGCGGCATGCCATCATGAAGGGCGCGGCCGCCGAACATATTCGCGAAGGCATACCGGTGCTGGCCTCGTATTGCGATGTGCTGGGTGTGCGCGCGTTCGCCGACGGCAAGAGCCTGGACAGCGACCTCAACGAGGCGCTGTTCGGCATGATTGATCAGCTATGCGACAAGCCGCTGATCAATATGGAATCCGCCATGAATCACCCCTGCCAAGCACTGGCGGACTGGCGGACCCTGGACGAACTGAAGGTTCCGACCCGGGCCAAGTTCGTCTTAAGTTGGGCCTACCATCCCAAAGCGCTGCCGCTGGCCGTGCCCGCTGCCACGGTCCACATGGCCGCGATGCGCGGCATGGAAGTCGTGGTTTTGCGCCCGGACGGATACGCACTGCCCGAGCATGTCATGGAGAAAGCACGACTGGCAGCGCGCGGTGCCGGCGGTTCAGTGACCGAGACCTCCGATCGCAGCGCGGCTTTGAGCGGCGCCAGCGTGCTGTACGCCAAGGAGTGGGGCACCACCACGTACTACGGCGATACGGAAGCCGATTCACGGCTGCGCGCCCATCTCTCGGACTGGTGCGTACGCGAGCGTTGGTTCGACCGAGCGCTGCCGGATGCGAAACTAATGCATTGCCTGCCGGTGCGCCGCAACGTCGCGGTGGCGGACGAAATCCTCGACGGTCCGCGCGCGGTGGTCAAGCGCGAGGCCTTCAATCGGCTGCCGGTGCAAATGGCTGTTCTGCACCGCATGCTGGCGTAGCCTAAGACCTAAACCGTCTGCTGTTCGGAGTATTCTTAAAAATGATAATGAATCGACCGGATCCGTCAGTCGCCGTACGCGCGCTCAAAAGCGCAGCGCCGTACATTCGCATGTACAAGAACAAGATTTTCGTGATCAAGGTGGGCGGCGCGGTGTTCAGCGACGAGGCTTCGACGCGCGGTTTGATCGAACAGGTCGCCATCCTGCACCAGGTCGGCATCAAGACGGTGCTGGTGCATGGCGGCGGCCCGCAACTGGATATGCTGCAAGCGACGTTGGGTATTGAAACGCGAATGATCGGCGGCCGGCGCGTCACCGATCAGAAATCGATTGACGTGACCGCCATGGCGCTCAACGGGCTCATTAACACCCGCATTCTGGCGATCTGCCGCGCGCTCGACATCGAAGCCGTGGGCTTGAGCGGCGTCGACGCGGGATTGATTCGCGCGCACAAGCGTCCGCCCGTAAACATCGCCGGCTCCAGCGAAACCGTGGACTACGGATTCGTCGGCGACATCGACTCGGTCAATTCAGCCGTGCTCGATAAGCTGCTGGAGAGCGGCCTGATGCCGGTGGTCAGTCCCTTATCGGCGGATTCCAACGGCACGTTGCTCAACATCAACGCGGACACCGTGGCGGCGGCGATCGGCGGCGCACTGTCGGCGGAAAAACTGGTGCTGTGCACCGGTGCGCCCGGAATTCTCGAGCGTGTGGAGGAGCCGGGCTCGGTCATCTCGTATACCGACATCCAGGGATTGAAGCGCTTGCGCGACCAAGGCAGCTTGAAGGACGGCATGCTGCCTAAAGCCACGGCCATTGAGAACGCGATTCGCGGCGGCGTGCGCCGTGTGCATGTCATCAGCTACAAGGCGCCTGACAGTTTGCTCGCGGAGGTTTTCACCAATGAGGGCACCGGCACGCTGGTGGTCGCGGACTTGAAGGCCCTGAGTCCGGCGGAACAATTGCCTGCGCTAACATGACCAGACTTTCATGAACCGACTTTTATGACCCGACTTTGGGACAAAGGAACTTCGCTCGATGCGCAGGTGCTCAAGTACACCGCGGGTGATGACCATGTTCTGGACAATCGGTTGGTGCTTTACGACATCCGCGCCTCGATCGCGCACGCCGAAATGCTCGGGGAACAAGGTCTGTTGTCGCCCGAGGATCTTGCGGCAATTCGCGATGCGCTGACGGCGATCGGCGCGGAACACGCGTCGGGGCAGTGGCAGATCTCACTGGAGGACGAAGATTGCCAGACCGCCATCGAGAATCTGCTGACGGCGCGCATCGGTGCGGCCGGCGGGCGCCTGCATGCCGGCCGCTCGCGCAACGATCAGGTACTGGCCGCCTTGAGGCTGTACATGCGCGACGCGGCGGAAACCTTGAGCGAGGGCGCCGCGTCAGTGGCCGATGCTCTCGATGCGTTGGCGTCGCGACAGGGCGAGCAGGAGCTTCCCGGATACACGCACATGCAGCAGGCCATGCCGAGCAGCGTTGCACTGTGGGCTTCTGGGTTTGCCGCTGAACTGCGCGATGATGCCGAGGGGCTGCAGCTAACGCAGCGGCGCATCGGGAAAAACCCCTTGGGTTCGGCGGCGGGATTCGGCACGCCGAATCTCGACATCAACCGCGAATCAACGCGCCGGCGCCTGGGGTTCGCCGTAACTCAGGAGCCGGTCACGGCGGTACAGTTATCGCGCGGCAAGGCCGAGGCGCAACTGCTATTCGAAATTACGCTGCTGACCCAGGACTTGGGCAGGCTTGCGGCCGACCTCATGCTGTTCTATTCGCAAGAATTCGCCTATGTGAGCTTGCCGGCAGCCTTTACCACCGGCTCCTCGATCATGCCGCAGAAGCGCAACCCCGATGTCTTCGAACTGATGCGCGGGCGCAGCACGGTGGCGCAAGCGGCACTCAATGAAGTGCTCGGCATCACGCAAAAGCTGACATCCGGCTATCACCGCGACTTGCAGCTCATCAAGCCGCCTTTGTTTCGCGGCATCGATTCCTGCCTTCAGACCCTGGAAATTCTGCCGAGCGCACTCAGTGGCGTGCGCTTTCGAGGGGAAAATATTCGGCTCGATCCCGCAATCCACTCCGCCGCTGCCGCGAATGCGCTGGTCGCCCGGGAAGGCATTCCGTTTCGCGAGGCTTACCGGCAAGTGGCCGCGAAATTCAAGGATAAAGAATGAGCATTTGGCGCAGTTTGCGAACCCTCGAAGAATTGAACGGCAACCGCGACGGAACACTGGTCGAGAATCTGGGGATTTTATTTACCGAAATCGGCGACGATTTTGTCCGCGGCACCATGCCGGTGGATACGCGAACCGTACAGCCCTATGGGCTATTGCATGGAGGGGCTTCGGTAGCGCTCGCCGAAACCTTGGGAAGCACGGGTGCGGCCATGTGCGTGGACGCAGCCGAGTACCAGGTCGTGGGCCAAGAGATCAACGCCAATCATGTGCGCGCGGCGCGCAGCGGCCTCGTGAGCGGAACGGCGCGAGCGGTGCATCTGGGCGGACGCACGCATGTGTGGTCAATCGAGATCGTCAATGACGCGCAAAAATTGGTATGCATTTCGCGCATCACCATGGCGGTCATCAAGCGCGGAGCGCTCACCTCGTAAAATTTACGCTTGCGTTCGTCACGTCAAGAGGCGTATCTTTTACGCCATGAAAAAACCTACCGTTGGAATGGTGCGCAAGGCCGGCAGCCTGTTGGCATTGGTTGCGGTCGCGGCACTTGGCATCGCACAAACTCCCCCGCCGGCAACGAATCCGCCGCCGGCCACCGCGTCGGGCGCGGATCCGGGACCCGCCCCCACGCCTGATCAGATCAGCCACGCGTTTGGCTTGATTTTCGGCTCGCAAATGCGCAATGCCGGCATCACCAATGAGGTGGTGCCCGAGGCCGTCCTGCGCGGCATCAAGGAAGGACTGCAGGGCAAGCAGCCCACCCAAGCCGAGCAACAGGAAATACAGGCGTTCGTGCGCACGCTGAGCGACGCTACGGCTGCTCGAAATCAAACCGCAGCGAAGGACTTTCTGGCGCGCAACGGACGCGAAAAAGGTGTGGTCACGACCGCCTCGGGCCTTCAGTATAAAATTATCGCCCCCGGCGATAAGAAGGCTCCTGCGATTTCTTCCACCGACACGGTGACAGTGGATTATCGGGGCAAGCTGATCGACGGCACGGAATTCGACAGCTCTTATTCGACGGGTGCACCGGCGATCTTCCCCGTCAACGGCGTCATCCGGGGTTGGCAGGAGGCACTGGTGTTGATGAAGCCGGGCGCGAAATGGCAACTGTTCGTACCGCCTGAGCTGGCGTATGGCCGGCGCGGTCAGCCAAAAATTCCTGCGAACTCGCTGTTGATCTTCGAGGTGAACGTGATCAGCGCCGAATCCGGCAGCGCACCCAAGGTACCGCCGGGCACTCCGCCCACACCGCCGCACACCAATAAATGATGCCGGCCGCGCGGAGAGTGGCGAGCGGCGGCTAGTGAACTAGGTCGAGCGCATTGCTCAGATCGCCCATGGGCGGCGCGCCATGCGCGGCGAGCCCGGCGTCGCGCTGGGTGATTCCGGGCAGCACCTCAAGATCGAAGCGGCGCGTGATCAGGCGCAGGATGGATTCGGTGTCGTACTGGGTGTGATCCACTGTGCCGCGCTTGGCGAACGGTGAAATGATCAGCGCCGGAATTCTTGCTCCCGGACCCAATAGGTCGGCCTGCGGAGGGGCGACGTGATCCCACGTGCCGCCGAATTCATCGTAAGTAATCACGATCACCATGCGATTCCACTGCGGGCTCGCGCGCAATTTAGCGACCAGATCGGCAATGTGTTGATCACCCTCCGCGATCGAGGCGTAGCCGGCATGCTGGTTCAAATTGCCCTGCGGCTTGTAGAAGACCACCGCCGGCAATCGTCCGGCGGCCAAGTCCGCGAGTAGCTCGCTGTAATCCTTCAAGTGCGCGGCGCGATGCTCTGCATGCGTCGCGGGATCGAAGCGCTCGAAATAGTTGAACGGCTGGTGATGGGGCTGGAAATCGGGATTGCCTCCGGCAGTGGGCGGGGCATAAATGACTTCACGCATGCTCGATGGTGAGCGCATGCCATCAGCGACGGCCGCGTTCCACGAGCCGGCATACCAAGTCCAGCCGATGCGCTTGGCGTCCAGTGCATCGCCGATATTGCGGCGTGTTTGCGGCGGCAGGGTCGTCGCGTTGTTGGGATCCGCATAGGCGAAACTTGAATCGGCGGCCCCGGGCTTGTTGCCGCTCGGCTGGTACGGCGGCTGCATGGTGTTCACCGCGTAGAACTTGCCGTCACCGAAGTAATTGGCCGGTGCGATGTTGCCGCTTCTCGCGAATGTCGGCGGCTCATCCAGCGCCGAGGCCGGCGGGGTGGTTGCCGTTTTCAAGCGCGGCAAGTAGCGCCCGCCGGAATCTTGTTCGAGCAACGCAATCGAGGGCGCCGCCGCCGCCGTATCCGCATTGGGGTATTCAGGCGCACAGGCGCAGATCAGGTATTGATGATTGAGGAACGAACCGCCGAATGCGCCTTGGAAAAACTCATCGGCGAGCACGAATTCCTTTGCGAGAGCATACAAGGACGAGCGGCTGTAATCGTAATAGCCCATCGCGAGACCGCCGGCATCCGACCACGCGGCGTAGCCATCATTCTTGCCGCCGTCGATCTGCATTTGGTGCTCGTAAAAGCGATGCCATAGATCACGCGTCACGGTGTCGGTTGACAGAGTGACTTGCGATTGCGCGGTAAACCCATGCTCGATGGAATACGGCGCATTCGGCAAGCCGACGCTTTGCTGCTGCGTGACCACGGGCGTGACGCCGGCCTCCGTCACGCCGCCCCACGTCGGCGGCAGAACGGGAAGTACCGTGCCGTTGCGATCCTTCTGCGGTTGATAGGAGGACAGCGGTTTGCCGCGCCGATCGATGACCTCGCTTAAATTCCGCGCGCCGGGGAAATTGCCGTACAGATTATCGAAGGCGCGATTTTCGGCGTAAATGACGACGATGGTGTCGACTTTGCTCCGCAGCGCGCGGGTGGTTGCGGCGGATGCGCCACCGGCATCGACGGGCGCGGTGGTCAAATCCTTTTTGGTGCAACTACAGAGCGCCCCCGCGACGATGAGTCCAAAGACAAACGATGCGTGCGCGCGAAATCGCAGGAGCTGTGTCATGCGCGCCAGTATAAAGCGCGCCGCAGCACCTAAGATGATCGCAGCTGCAACTGCGCCGGCACCGGCGTCGCGACGCCGTCGCGACGCTTAAGGCCGGTTTAAGAATCGCGCCTAAGCGTCCGTCTGCTTAGAACTGCCACAGCGCGCTGACCAACAACGCGTCGGGATCTCCGAAAGGCGAGCTGATCCGCGTGTATTCGCCGCGCAGGATCAGGCCGAAAGGAAATTTGGACTGCACGCCCGCGCCGTAGGCGAATCGCGTATCAATCACCTGGTGGCGGGAGGTCGGCACAAAGTAAGGACACGGCCCGCCGGCAACGCAGGCTTGCTGAACGAAGTCAGTGACATTGGTGGACAGCCGCGCGGCGCCGGCTTTGGCAAAGATATCGATGAACGGGATGGGTATCGGCAAATAGCCCACTGCGAACAGCGCGGGCGCCGTGGGATGCGAATCGCTGCCTGAGACATTGAAGTCAAAGTTTTGGTGCCGGGAGGGTTGGCCGAAATCGATATACACCGCTTCGAGACCAACCAGCTTGATCGGGCGGATTCCGATCAGCCCCTGCCATGCGGTTTGATAATCGTTATAGTACCCAGGATAGCCATAATTGGAGTCATCGCTCCTGATTTGGGATTCACCGGCGCCGGCGCCGACATAAAATCCCACCGGATTGTCGGCAAACGCCGCAACTGAGGCGCCGCACGCTGCAATCGCGAATAGGGCCGCCAGGGTCTTTGGAATCCGCATACGACACCTCCGTTTTGGATAACGCATTTGACCGAAAGGCGTTGACAGAAGTTCCGAGCAAACAGGTGCGGTGGCGCGGGTATACTTGCGCACATGAAGATTTCGCAATTAATCGTGGTTATGTGCGCGGGCGCGCTCCTCGCCTGCGGCCAGAAAGGACCATTGGTCATGCCGGATGCGCAGAAGCACAAGCGCACGATTCCCTCGCTGCCCGGCTCGGCAAATCCGGCGCCATCTGGGGGAAGCGCGACCAGCCCCACACCGCCTGCCCCTGCATCGCCTGCCCCTGCATCTCCTGCGCCCGCTCCCGCTCCCACTTCAGGATCGCCGAGCACACCGGCACCGACGGATCCGACGTCACATCCCTAACCTAAGGGTTGTGACGGCATTCATGAGCGCGCGCAAACTTATTCTCGTTGACGGCTCGGGCTATTTGTATCGCGCATTTCATGCGCTGCCGCCTCTGACCAACTCGAGCGGTGAACCGACGGGTGCGGTATTGGGTGTGCTCAACATGCTGAACAAAATGATCAAGGAGGAGGCGCCCGAGCGTATCGCGGTGGTGTTCGATGCGCCCGGCCGCACCTTCAGAGACGATCTGTTCGATCAGTACAAGGCGCATCGCACGCCGATGCCGGATGACTTGCGTGCGCAAGTGCAGCCCCTTCACGACACCGTTGCGGCCATGGGCGTACCGCTGCTGCGTGTGCCTGGCGTCGAAGCGGATGATGTGATCGGCACGTTGGCGAAACAGGGAGCCAATGCGGGCTTTAAAGTGTTGATCTCCACCGGCGATAAGGACATGGCGCAATTGGTGGGACCGAACGTCGAGCTGCTGAACACGATGAGCAACACTCGCCTCGACCGTATCGGCGTCAAGGCGAAGTTCGACGTGTTCCCGGAACAGATCGTTGATTACCTGGCTCTGGTCGGCGACACCTCGGACAATATTCCCGGCGTCAGCAGCGTGGGCCCTAAGACCGCGGCGAAATGGCTGAATCAGTACCAGAATCTCGACGCTTTGATCGCGCATGCCGCGGATATCGGCGGCAAGGTCGGGGAGAATTTGCGCAATGAACTCCCCATGCTGGAATTGTCGCGCAAGCTCGCGACCATCGATACCACGCTGCAGTTGCAAGTCACGCCCGAACAGTTGAGCGCCGGCGCGCCGGACGTGCCGCGCTTAAGAGAGCTGTATTCGCGCATGGAATTGCGGGCGCTGCTCAAGGCCTTAGGCAAGGAAGCCGCGCCCGATGCCGCGGAAGGCAGCACGGAAATCGACGTCGTCATTGCGGAGACCGCGACTTCAAGCGGCCCGCAGATTGCCGCGGCGATTGCCGTCATCAGCACGCCCGCGCCGCGGGACTATCACAAGGTCATGTCGGAGGAGGCGTTCGATGCGTGGCTCGAAAAACTAAAAGCCGCACCGCTCATATCCTTCGATACCGAAACCGACAGCTTGGACTACATGAAGGCGCAAATTGTCGGCGTGGCATTTGCGGTGGCGCCGCGCGAAGCGGCGTACGTGCCCTTAGGACACGACTACGCCGGCGCGCCGCATCAGCTGGACCGCGACAAAGTGCTTGCGGCGCTCAAGCCCATACTCGAGGATCTGACGAAGGCCAAACTGGGCCATCATCTCAAGTGCGACGCGCACGTGCTGGCAAACTACGGTATCGCGCTCAATGGCCAGCGCTTCGATTCCATGCTGGAGTCATACGTGCTGAACAGTGTCGCGACGCGCCACGACATGGATTCGACCGCCGAGCGATATCTCGGCGTCAAAACCATTCACTACGAAGACGTCGTCGGCAAGGGCGCGAAGAAAATCACCTTCAATCAAGTGGACGTCGACAAGGCCGCGGAATATTCCGCCGAGGACGCGGACGTTTCGCTGCAGCTGCATCAGGCGATCTGGCCGCAGATCGAGGCCATCCCAAAGCTCAAGTCGGTGTACGAGGATATCGAGCAGCCGCTGGTGCCGGTGCTGTTTCGCATGGAGCGCGCCGGTGTGCTCGTGGATCGCGCACTGTTGCGGACGCAGAGCTCGGAAATTGCGGTTCGCATGCTCGAGCTTCAGTCGCAGGCTCACCGCGAAGCCGGCGGCGTGTTCAATGTGGATTCGCCGAAGCAGCTGCAGGAGATCCTGTTCGGCAGGTTGGGGATTCCGGTGATGCGCAAGACACCCACCGGCCAACCCTCGACCGCTGAGGACGTGCTCGAAGAGCTTGCCGAGACCTATCCGTTGCCGAAGTTGATTCTGGAATATCGCGGCATGGCGAAGCTCAAATCCACTTACACCGACAATCTGCCGCTGCAAATCAATCCCGCTACCGGACGCATTCACACCTCCTATCATCAGGCGGTGGCGGCCACCGGCAGACTGTCATCGCAAGATCCGAATCTACAGAACATCCCCATTCGCACGCTGGAGGGCCGGCGCATTCGGCAGGCATTCATAGCGCCGCCGGGACACTCGCTGGTTGCTGCCGACTATTCGCAGATCGAGCTGCGCATCATGGCGCATCTTTCAGGCGATGCCTCCTTGCTGCGCGCGTTCGCCGAGGATCGCGATGTTCACCAGGCAACCGCGGCGGAAGTGTTCGGCATTGCGCCGGACTTAGTCAGCGCCGATCAGCGGCGTTCAGCCAAGGCGATTAATTTCGGACTCATGTATGGCATGTCCGCATTTGGCTTGGCGCGCCAATTGGGTATAGGTCGCGGCGATGCCCAAAAATACATGGACCTCTATTTCGAACGCTATCCCGGCGTGCGCCGCTACATGGAAGAGACGCGGCGCCAGGCGCGCGAAACCGGCTACGTGGAAACTGTTTTTGGCCGCAGGCTCTATCTACCGGAAATTCAATCGCGCAACGCTGCATTGCGCCAATATGCCGAGCGCAGCGCCATCAATGCGCCCATGCAGGGAACCGCCGCCGACATCATCAAGCGCGCCATGATCGAGGTGGACTCTTGGCTGCAAAGTTCGCGTATCCCGGCGCGGCTGATCATGCAGGTGCATGATGAGCTGGTGCTCGAGGTCGCCGACGAGGCGGTGGAGGCGCTCGTAGGACAAACACGGACACACATGATCCGCGCAGCGGATCTTTCGGTACCTTTGAAGGTGGACGTGGGGGTCGGGCGTAACTGGGACGAGGCACATTAGCGCGTGCGCTTAGCGAAAAAATGGCGCAAAATAAGGCAATCTCGGGGATTTGCCCCATTTTTGAATCGACGGACACAGCTTAAAAAAACGGCTTTCAAAGGACTGGAACTTTCGCAGAACATCCCCATCTAACCAAATGAGTGTGAAAGACGCTCCTCGCTCTTCTCCCTGAGCGAGCATGACCCGGTTTGTCATCCCCATGCCGGGTTGGTCTGCCCCGATGGTTGCCACAAGCGCCCATCGGGGCTTTTTTATGGGCTTTCGAGCCAGCGATCCATGACCTCGCGCGCTTCTTCAATTCCTTGTTTGTTGTGCGCTGAGAAAAGTTGCGCGGACACCGCAGCGTCTGCGCCGGCTGCCACCGTTTCCCTTAAGACGCGCAATGAATCCTGACGATTCAGTTTGTCTGCTTTTGTCAACAAGACATGTGCAAACCGATCTCTGGCCAATATCCACTCGAGCATCGCCACATCCTGAGCACCCAAGCCGCGCCGGCTGTCGACGATGAGCATCAAGCCCACCAGCGATTCGCGCACGTTGAAATAATGTTCCATCAGAGCCAGCCAGTGCAGCCGCACCCTCTCGGGCACCTTGGCAAACCCGTACCCCGGCAGGTCCACCAACCGCCGTTCGGGCGCAAGCTCAAAAAAATTAATCAGCTGGGTGCGGCCCGGAGTTCGGCTGACGCGGGCCAGCCCGGCACGTTGCGTGATGACGTTGATGGCGGTGGACTTGCCCGAGTTCGAGCGTCCGGCAAATGCGATTTCGCGGCCCAAATCCGGGGCGAGCTGATGCGCCTCGGCTGCGCTGGTCATGAATTTCACGGAGCTGTAAGTAGTCATGGCCGCCGGCGGACGCAAATTATGCGAAGGTTAGCTCTAGTGTACAATTTGGGGGTTGACAGCAGGTCAGAATAAAATGGGGTTTTAGGGCGTCATGAAGCGGCTTTGGATTCTCGCAGCAACACTTTTCGGCACTCTCCTCACTACCTCCGCACTCCCTGCGCCCAGCATCGAAGCCGGTGCCACCAAGGCTGCTACTTGCCAGGCCTGTCATGGCGCCAACGGCAACAGCACGAATGCGGAATGGCCCAGCCTCGCAGGCATAGGCGCAGACTACATCGCGGAGCAGCTGAATAATTTCAAGACCGGCAAGCGCGCGAGTCCCGTCATGATGCCGATGACGGCGAATTTGACCGCCAATGACATGGCGGATTTAGGCATGTATTTCGACAGCCTGCCCAACACCGGACTGGAAGCGGACCCCTCCTTCTGGCAAGCCGGCGAAAAACTCTACCGCGGCGGCGATCAAACCCGCGGGATTCCGGCGTGCATGGCCTGCCATGGCCCGACGGGCCGCGGCAATGAACCGGCAAAATTTCCGGCGCTGCGCGGTCAGCAGTCGGGATACGTCGTGAAGCAGCTGAACGACTACGCATCGGGCACTCGAGCGACCGGGCCGAACGGCATCATGCAAACCATCGCCAAACGCCTCTCTGCCGAGGACATTCGAAACCTTGCCTCCTACTTGCAAGGAATTCGCTGATGCGCCTGCGCAGGCTGTCCTTGGCACTGGGGTTGGGGATGGCGCTGGCATTGACTGGCTGCGGCAAACAGGAACCGTCGGGTCTGGCGCCGGCGAAGGCGCCTGCTCCGGCCACCGAGCCTGACGTGAAGACCACGGCTGCGGCAACGCCCAGCAAGACAGCCGCGGAGGCCGGAAAGCCGCTGACGGTGACTCGCTTGAATGAGGACGGCTCCGAAACTGTGGAGGAGACACCGGGAGACACGGGTGCGCAGAATAAGCTGCTGGCCGCAGTCGCTTCCACGGTGGCGGCCGCAACATCGGCCGCATCGGCTGCCACGCCCGCCGGAACGCCGTGGCAGGAAGGCGTCAATTACAAGCGCATAGTTCCGGCGCAGCCGACCAACGTTGCCGCCGGACAAGTGGAAGTGCTGGAATTCTTTTGGTACGCCTGCCCGCATTGCTATGCGCTCGAGCCAACCGTGGCGTCTTGGCTCAAGTCCAAGCCGGCGTACATCGCCTTCTCGCGGGTGCCCGTATTGTGGAACGAAGGCCACCGCTCCTTGGCGCGTCTTTTTTACACGCTGGATAGCATGGGCAAATTGAACGACGTGCACAGCGAGATCTTCAAAGAGATTCAAGTGAACAACGATCCGTTGATCGGTCCCGATCCCAACAACGCGGCGGCGGCGGAGCGCGTTCAGCTTTCGTTCATAAAGAGGCTCGGCATATCGGACGCTGATTTCGAAAAGGAATACCACGGGTTTAACGTCGAGACCGCCATGCAGCGAGCCGATCAGCTCGTGCAGCGTTATCAGGTTGTGGCGGTCCCGACTTTCGTCGTGAACGGCAAGTACATTACGGATGTGTCGATGGCCGGCGGTGCCGAGCATCCGGAGCGTGTGATGTCTTTGATCAGCGATCTGGCCGCTCAAGAGCACAAACACTAGGATCTGTCTGAAAAGTGGCGCGCACCCGCGCGGCATATCGCGAACCCGACGCCTTGAGTTTCTTTACGCATCGCGGTGCGTTTGGGACATAACGGAGAAATCTGCGGGCATTATGTTGTGATTCGCTGGCGCGCTGCCTGGGTTAGGCGCGAACATGTGGTGTACAACGCGCTCGAGCTTAAGCGCGTTGGAGCATGCTCGCGGGGCTTTTTGGCCGCGATGAGGGATCATTCAGCCATGTCAGAAATTGGGCCGATCAGCGCAACGATTGCAGGTAGTGCGGCAAGTCGTTGCAACATCATTCGTGAGAACGCGCTGTTGACGTTGGTGCTCTGTAGCGTCGTTCGCACTACACAGGCGCTGGCCGGTGATCAGTCATCGAACGTCGATTCCGCGCCGATGTTCTCGGCGCCGTTTGTTTCTGCAAAACCGCTCGCTGACGACGCATTTTCAGCCACGGAATTTCGACCGCGAAAGCACGATGTTTTGGGTTTGGACTCCGCAAGAAGCGGGGCTTCCATCATTGACGCGCCGATGCTTCGAAGCACCTCGGTTTGGCAGCAAATGGCGGATTACAAATCCCAAGATCGCGTGCGCTTGCTGACGCTGTGGCAAACCCGAGGCAGTTCGCTATCGTTGCAGGCGGGGAGGCATGGCGCCCCGTCACTGCAGTGGAGCACCCCCTGGGTGCACCGCGAGGGCACCTCGCAGGGGCTGTTTGATCGCCTGCTCGCGGTGCCGGTACGCGCCGCCGGCAACAATTTACGCAGCAGCGCTGCGCGCCCAACGAGCGTCGCGGCGCAACCGAAGCCCCTGGACCTAAGCGCCGGGATCAGCACCAAGTAGCGGCCCAAACAAACCGCCGATTTGCGCGAAATTTATGGGCCCGCGACCTGCGAATAACGGCGGAAAAAACTGTCCTGTTTCCATTGCGGTCGCTTGGGATTGTCGGCGATTTCAATGACCAGCGCGCGAATGACTTCCTCGTAGCCGGCGGCAGTCGCCAAGTCGACCGGCTGATTCGCATCGTCCGAGGGAGCATGGTAACGCTCGGTGCGCCACGTCTTGATGGTAGCGGCCTCCGGCGATCCCGGCACGGCGCCCACGTCGATCATGAGAGACGGAACTCCGTGGCGCACAAAGTTATATTGGTCGCTGCGGATGAAGACGTTCAGCAGCGGCAGTGGATCCGCCTGCATTTTCACATTCAGATGATTGCCGACCTCGGTGGCGCGGTCCCCCAGATCGGACTCGGCAAGTCCGTAGACCGTCAGGACCTTAAGCGGCACGATGGGCAAGAACATATCGGTATTGATATCGGCGACCATGGATTTTGCCGCAACGGTCGGATGCTCGGCGAAATACTTTGAGCCCAACAGTCCTTTCTCCTCGCCGGTAACCCAGACGAGCAGCAACGAGCGCTTGAGCGCGGTGTGCGACTGTTTGAGCGAACGAGCGATATCCAGCAACAGTGCGCTTCCCGATCCATTGTCCATGGCGCCGTTGTAGATTCGATCGCCGTTGATCGGCTCGCCGATGCCGACGTGATCGATATGCGCGGAAAGCACCACGTATTCATCCTTGAGCTTACGATCAGTACCCGAAATTCGCGCGACGATGTTGGTCGACTCGACATTTTGCGAGTGCGTGACCGTCGTGGCACTGACGGACACGTTTAAAGGAAAGTGCGGCAGGACTTTACGATCTTTGCCCAAAGCGGCGATTTCTTCAAACGTATGCCCGGTTCCCTGCAGGAGCAGATCCGCGTGCGCTGGATTGAAAGTGACCGCGAGTTTGGCGCCGGCGGTCTCATCGAATTCCGGGCCGATCAAATCCATGCTGGCATGGTTGCGGTTCAACGACATCCTCGACCACGGCAGGTCCATGGATGCCGGATTTGGTATTTGGATTACGCCGATGGCACCGGCCGCCTTGAGCGCCTTCCAGCGCTCGGCTCGCGACTGATAGTGGGCACTCAATGCAGCGGGTATGTCGGCCGGCGATCCGGTGAGAATCACCGCTACTTTATTCTTAAGGTCCAAACCCGCAAAGTCGTTGTAGTTCTTTTCCGGAATATTGAGGCCGTAGCCGACGAACACCAGCGCCGCGTCGACCTTCGGCGCCGGCGGAAATCGCGTGCTGAAAAACGCTTGCTCTCCCAGGTTAAGCTGTTGCGCATGGCCGTCGCGAACCAGTGACAGCTGACAGCGGGGCTCATCGATCTCCAAGGTTCGCAGCTTCACGCTCTGGTAGAACCCGTCCGATCCGGCCGGCTCAACGCCCAGCGCCTTGAGTTTGCCGACGATGTATTCTTGGGCTTGGCGCTCACCCTTACTGCCCGTATCGCGGCCTTCGTACTTGTCATCGGAAATCACCCTTACCGTTTCCCACCAGGCTTTGCCGTCAAAGTGCTCTGCGGCCTGAGCACCGCAAGTGAAGGTGATTAGCAACAACGCAAATGATCTTGGAGACATGAGAGGTTCCCTGGTTTTCTTGTGATCTTAAGGCTAGCTTATACCGCGCCCGCACGCTGTTCTACCCGCACGCGAAGTCTATGCAATAATTTAGTTCAATCCGAGGTACGAAGATGGCGGGATATTCCGGTACGCCGCTTGTGAAGAAGTTGGGCATCGGGGAAGGCTTCAAAATCCTTCTCATTAACGCGCCGCCGGATTATCGCACCCTGATTTCACCGCTGCCGGCGGAAGTGAGCTTCATCACCTCAGCCAATTCGGCAACGAATTTCGTTCACGCCTTTGCCACCAGGCGCCTCGAGCTCGCACGCTTACTGCCGAGTCTGCGCAGGAAGCTGCCGCATGACGCGCTCATTTGGGTTTCGTGGCCGAAGAAATCATCTCAGGTGCCGACGGACGTCACCGAGAACACCATCCGCGAGGTCGCTCTGCCGTTGGGGTTTGTGGATGTCAAAGTTTGCGCCGTGACGGATGTCTGGTCCGGCCTCAAACTGGTCGTCCGTAAGGAATTGCGCGGGAAAGCGCGGTAAGACGAAGTTCAACCGCCGAATTGCCCCACGATTTCCCCGTAGGTTGGCGGCGATCGCCGCCGCTGCGGCGTCGTCGAACCCTTGTTTTTACGTCGTGGGTTCGACCAACATGCGAGTTCGGTGGCCTGAAAGCTTCAGTAATTTTTTTTGAAATTGGTGCGCCCGGCGGGATTACTCGCGCTGCGCGCTCGCCCTTCGGGTCGCCCTGGCGGGCGATCGCCGCCGCTGCGGCGTCGTCGAACCCTTGTTTTTATGTCGTGGGTTCGACCAACATGCGAGTTCGGTGGCCCGAAAGCTTCAGTAATTTTTTTTGAAATTGGTGCGCCCGGCGGGATTCGAACCCACGACCCTCGGCTTCGGAGGCCGATACTCTATCCAGCTGAGCTACAGGCGCAATGTAGGGGTGGCGATACTACTCGCCGTTGGCGAGCGCCGTCCAGCGCCACGGGGCCTATGACATTGCCTGAGCGGCTGCCAGCAATTTGAGGACGGTTGCCCAATTGCGGGTCGTGGCGCCGGCGCCGGCCTTGCGGGCAAAAGCCAGGTTTAGCTTGCTATCCAGTATGCCTGTCGAACACCACAGGTAAGCGGCGCGGGAACCGATGGCGAGCGCATCGGGTGTCCAGGTTTCCTTGAGCATCGGGCGCAGCGGTGCGAGGAGCTTGGGGTGGACCACAAACGCGACCAGGTGTCTTGAGTGGTCCTTTGCGACATTCAGCAAGGGGTTTTCATCAATGACGGATGCCAGCTCTAGAGCGGTGATGACCGTTACCTTTGCCGAGAATCCGCACTTGGCCGCGATAGCCGCTTCGATGCTCGAGGAGAGCTTCACGGTATTCGGGCGCTTGGTTTGGAACAGTACATTGCCGCTGTTCAACAGCGTACGCACATTCGTATGGCCGAGATCGGTGACCAGGCGACGCAAGTCGGTCATGCTCACGCGTTTACCACGACCGACATTGATGCCGCGAATCAGCGCAATACATTCGCCCACTATTTTGAGACCCCTCACAATGGCATCACGGGAACGCACAATTTGCAGTCGAGTACGCCGGTCGCTGGATCATAGCTCGAGCCGGTAGGATAATATTCGAACATCGGGCGACTATCGAGTTGCAGTCCGCTGGAAGGAAGCCAATCGCGCAATAGAGAAGTCCATGCGGGCTCGAACTCGCGCACCGTGCCCTTGAAGCTGAGCGCAGCGTAATTTCCGCCGGGGATGACGGTCTTGTGCGCATTGCCGAGCGCAATGAAATTGAGTGGAATTTCGCATCCGGCGTCGTATCTGCAGAGTTCCGCGGCGGTGACGTTCGGATCATCATGGCTGATGCCATACCTCGGCTGCTGAAGCAGTCCACCTGCAACCATCCAGGGATAAACCTGCGTTTGCCAGAATACGCTAATCGGTTCACCGTACGGTCCAACGTGCCTTAAGTACGCAATGGTTGTTGGTTTGCGCTCGATGATTTCGACTTTCATGGGTGCCTCCGTTGTAGGACGATTCACGGCACCATTGTTTAACGAATTCTCATCTTGAGCCTGACCGGGCTTGCTGTTCACCTGATCGGAGTTGCTTTTCGCGCGCGTCGTCAATTGCTGCAGGCGCCACGCCGTTGGCGAGCAGCCAAACCTGGCGCTGAAAGCGTGGGTAAAGGCCTCTGCCGAGCCGAAACCCACGCCCAAGGCGATGTGAAGTACACCAAGCCGGGGTTGTGCCACGAGACGCGTCGCCGCAATTTCGCATCTCCGCCGGCGCAAATAGCCGCCGAGTGTTTCCCCCATCCACGCGGAGAACAGTCGATGAAAGTGAAAAGGCGAAAAGTGAGCAACCTCCGCCAGGGTTTCAAGGTCCAAGAACTGATCGAGATTCTGGTCAATGTGCTCGATTACCCGATGCATGCGGTCGACATACACATCGCGGCTTTTGAGCGTGCTCATCGCTTCAGCGGCGCTGCATCGCCTTAAGGTTCGGCTTTATGGCAGACGGCCTCGACGTTGTGGCCATCGGGGCCAGTCACGAAGGCGCCGAAATAATTTGGGTGATAGATCTCGCGGATGCCGGGAGGTCCGTTGTCCGTCCCGCCGGCCGCCATCGCCGCTGCGTAAAAAGCTTTGACCTGGTCACGATTATCGGCAATGAATGCGATATGCATGGGCCGTTGGGTCTCCCCATCGCCCCCGAACCAAAATTCCGGTTTACCGCTCTTTCCGAACCCCGCATATCCACCTATCTCCACTACCAGCTCTATTCCCAGAGGTGCGAGCGCACGCGAGAAAAATTGCTTGCTCTTCTCGTAATCGCCAACAGCCAGTCCGACGTGATCGATAATCATGGCAGCTCCGATGCGGTTTTTTGCTTGGTATAAAGAATCATCTGGGTGCAGCGAAATACGGCTAACGTGCGCCCGGACTCTTTGTGAACGACGACAGCATCCCACACCTGTGTGGTTCTTCCGCGATGCACGGGCGTTGCCACGCCGATGATTGTGCCGTCTCGGGCAGTACCGAGATGATTGGACTTCAGTTCGATGGTGGTGAAACCCGTGGCTTCCGCGGGAAGATTGGCGACGCAGCCGTATCCCGCCACGGTATCGGCCAGCGTGACGATGGTGCCGGCATGTAAATATCCATTGGGCGCCATGACAGACTCCACGACCGGCAGCTCACCGGCGACACGCGAGTCACTCACTTCGGTTATGACGATGCCAAGGTGGCCCGGCAATTTGCGGGCACCGGCGCTATTGAATCGCTCCGGAGTGCGCCTCGATGTGGGCATATCGCTCATGTGCTTACGCGTCTCTGCACGCGGCCCTTGTTTTTTTGATACGTGCCTTTCATCGGTTTCGAAGTCGATTGGCTTTCGTTTGTCAGTTCGCAGCCGGCAAATTCTCGAAGAAATCCACCACACCTGTTTCCAGCGAGTATTCGGCGCCCACGACCAGCAAGCCGGCATTTTGGATCAGATTCTCAATAATGTCTGATCCATGCCGCAAGTGATTGACGGAAGCTCGGATATTGGCGCGGCACGCCTCATGCACCAGCGCATCGTGATCATGTTTCAGATCTGTTGCCAACAAGCCCTCGACGCCGGGTCGAATAAAATCAACAATGGAATGCAAGTTGCGGGATTGATTCCCCACGGGACGCTGCAACTGCTCCAGTGTGGTTTCGATTGCACCGCAGCGAGAGTGTCCCAGCACCACGACCAGCCGCGTGCCGAATTGCTCAGCGGCGAATTCGACGCTGCCGATCAGCGACGGGGCAACGATGTTGCCGGCAACTCGAATGACAAACAGATCTCCCAATCCTTGATCGAATACGATCTCGACGGGAACGCGCGAATCGGAGCACCCCAAAATGGCCGCAAAGGGTTCCTGACCTGCCGCCAATTCCAAGCGGCGCGCCCGGCTTTCGAAAGTATCTCGGCTGGAGACCTGCGAGACGAAGCGATGGTTTCCCGCGCGCAGCAAGGCGAGTGCCTCTCGAGCCGAGATCATCGGTCATTCACCGAACGCATCCCAGCAAGATCTCCGCGGTTAGAGAGGTCGGCGAGCTGAGCTATCGCGATACCCAAGAACGCGCGCGGGCAGAAACAGAATTGCCCGCAGCAAGGCGAAAATAGCGTCGAATGAAAGGCCAACGAGGCGAAACGGTATGGACAGGAGCCATACGAGAGGCCAGAGAATGAGGGCAAGAATCGCGATTGGCCAGCACAGCACCAACAAAACACACCACAAGAGCAAGGTTTTCACTGGGATCGCCCTCCATTCCTGGGCATAACTTTATCAGATAGCGCCGTAAAACCTTGACCTTCATGCTGAGAATATCAGGCGCACTCTTGAGTCCACACCGGCGTGACATTGTTGTTTGTCAGATTCTGAACCGCGATCCTTAAGCGCGGACGCCATTTCTACACAATCACAACAGAAATAAAGCAGGTGAACGCGCGCGGGCTGTATATAATAACAGTATCTGGACTAGTTAGAAAAACCCGTGAAACGTACTCTCTACAAGACCAAAGTGTTAAGGCTGCGGCTCAAGGACAAGCACGCGAAGCTCTTGCGTGATCTCGCCGGCGAAGTGAATTTTGTTTGGAACTACTGCAACGAATTACAGATCACGATGTTCAATCGCGAACGCAGGTTTCTCTCCGGATACGATTTTGCGAAGTTCACGCGCGGCGCGACCAAAGAAGGGCTGCATCTTCACTCTCAGACCGTGCAGGCGATCGCGGAGGAATACGCCACGCGGCGCAGACAATTTAGAAAAGTGCGCCTCGGCTGGCGCAAGTCCACCGGCAGCCGTCGCAGTCTCGGGTGGATTCCGTTCAAGAAGACTGCGATTCAGGCTGCCCATGGCCAAGTGAAATTCGCCGGCCAATGGCTGTCGTTATGGGATAGCTACGGTCTCGAGGCGTACGAGATTCGAGCGGGTAGCCTCTGCGAGGATGCTCGCGGCCGCTGGTACTTCAATGCCTGCGTCGCCGTGCCGATTGCTGAGCCTAGATCTAAAGCGGGGCACGAGGTGGGCGTTGACCTGGGGCTGGAGGATTTGGTCGCCACGAGCGATGGGGAAAAAGTGTTGGCCCCGCAATTCTATCGCGGTCTTGAGCCTAAGCTCGCCATCGCGCAACGCGCGGGCAAGAAGGATCGTGTGCGCGCGATCCATGCCAAAATTGCGAATCGAAGGAGAGACTCCTTGCAGCAGTTCTCGACTCACCTGGTTCGCGCGTACGACATCATCTATGTTGGCAATGTAAGCGCCGCCGCGCTCGTTAAGACACCGCTCGCTAAGTCGGTGCTCGATGCGGGCTGGTCGGCGTTTCGAACGATGCTCCGGTACAAGTGCGATTTCGCAGGTGCAACGTTCGCTAAAGTCGATGAAGCGTTTTCAACCCAGACCTGTTCTGTGTGCGATTCACGCAGCGGCCCTAAAGGTATCGCAGGTCTTGGAATAAGAGTGTGGACTTGCTGCGAGTGCGGAACGGTCCATGACCGAAACGTCAACGCGGCAAGGATCATTCTCGCGGCGGGGCGTCGCCGTCTTGCAGAAGGAATCCCAGCCCTTTTAGGGCGCGGGAGGACGTCAACACACCCTCACAGTTCCGCGTTGCCGGGAGGCAGCGGGGCCTTCGGGCGCAGGAGCTCCATCTGTCTTTCCGGGTTTGCAATTGACGTGAAGCCATACTGGGCATAGAGGCCGTGCGCATCTTGAGTACCTAAGGTATAGCGGACGATCGTACGTAGCTCCGGATGCGACAGGATGTGGCTCATCAACAGCTTACCGAAGCCTCTGCCGCGAAAGTCCGGCAGGACGAACACATCCAGCAGATGTGCAAGCCGAACGTAATCGGTGATCACGCGCGCAAAGCCAATTTGACGACCGTCGGCGTAGACACCGAAACACAGCGAGTGTTTGATGCATTTTTCGACGCTGGAACGCGATATGCCTGGGACCCAATAAGAGTCATTTGCCAGAAAGGCGTGAATCATCGCCACCTCGAGCCGGTCCTGATCAGTCGAGATTTCGATTGACGTCATTTTTTTCAACAACCTCTTGGGCGCGCCAGCTTGGCCATCATCGCTTTCCGGAAGGCGCCGAACGGCTCGCACTCTTGACGTACTCCAAGCGCCGAAAGCGCAAGGCAGACCAATCCTCGTCAATTGCCACCATACGCACAGACTCGAAGCCGGCAGCTCGAAGCACGCCCCAACCGGCATCACGATTGAACTCGCAGGTATAGCGCTTGGATGTCCCTTTCGGATAGGCGAACCAGAGCACCGCATCTCCCTCGGAACCTGCCGCAAGGAGTTTCGAAGCACGATCCAGTTGCGCTTGAGTCATGGCGAAAGCCAATCCGAACTTGATTGCCTTGGGTTTGCCCGGATCGCGCACTATTTTTACGCCCTTGAGTTGTTTTAACTCCGACTCGAAAGATTCAGGGGCGTTGAACACGACGATTTCATCGTGAGCGCCCAGATTGAGCTTGTTGAACAAGGGAGTCGGAGCAACTTTTTTCATGGGTTCACCGCGTGTTGGTATTGGTGATGCGTTGTTCGAGTTGGGTTGCAAAACCTAACCCCGCGACGGGCTTTTCGCCAGCAGTGCTGCGCGCCGCTGCAAGCTTTCCTTGGGCCATTGTTCGGAAGCCTTGTAGTACTCGGCGAATGCCGGCGTGCCGGCAGGCAGCTGTACCCAGGGCTGCTTGGACGCCGTGAAAATGTGAACGTCCGGCGGCAGGGCGCCCGGCTCGTTGAGCGTGCCGACGCGAACAAATCGTACGACATCGCCGGCGCCCGCGTAGTTGCTCCACACCGCGACCCAGCACTTGGGGCATCGAGAAATACGCTGCCCCTTGCCGCTGTTCGAAGGTGTATTGACGACCTGGACCTCGCCTTCGAGCAATTGCACCCGATCGGCTTCTATCATCGCATTCAGCGCGAAAGCGGCACCCGTTTCCCGTTGACACCAGCGGCAATGACAGCAGTGGACGAATAGCGGCTTGGTTGTCATTCGATAGCGAACGTAGCGGCAGGTACAACCGCCGTCGTAACTCTCTGCTGAATCACCTGCGGATTGCATGGATATCTCGCTTACTTGGCGCGCATGCGAGCAGTCACCTCGATCTCGATTTGCATGCGCGGATCAAGCAGGCCTGCGGAAATCATCGTCATCGCAGGTCGCCCCGCACCAAAATATTTGCGCAATACGGGCCAACAGTCTGGAAAGCGTTCGCCCTTGGGCACAATGTAATTTACCCGCACGACATCGGCGAAATCGGCACCTGCTTCGCGAAGAGCGGACTGAATGTTTTTCAGGCATTGCTCGGTCTGATCCAGCAGGTTGTCGGAGATGGTCATGGTGTCGTAATCGAAACCGGTGGTGCCGGATACGAAAACCCATTCTGCATCGACCACCGCGCGCGAATAGCCGACATCCTGCTCGAATTTGGATCCCGAACTGATCAAGCGTCGCGTCATGGGGTTGTGCCCTTACCGTGCGTGTCGACATACCAGAGGCCGCCGGAAAATGCGAACCACCACGCCGCGGCGAGCCACCAGCCTCCCAGAAAGTCTGCATAAGTCCTGGCGAAGAATGCAAGCGACGTCGCCAGCAAACACACAATTGACATGGCGAGGATAAGCCGTGAGGAGAATTTTCGCATCCAGAACAGCCGAATGAGAGATGCATAGGTTATCGCACCCGATAGGGAACAAACAGCCAGCACGACATAGAGCCGTTCATTTCCCGGCAGAACCGCAAACAGCACCAGACCGATAATGCCGACATACAAGGTCACGACGCTTAAAGTCGCGGCGATGGCGACAAAAGCGGTTTTTCGCAGGAGAGGCTGGGGGGCGCGCAGTGCAAATACCAAAGCGGCGGCATGCAGAGCGCCATTGATGGCGAAGCTGACGATCAGCGAGTCATTGAGAAGGCTCCAGTGTCCCAACAATAACAGGATCACCGTGGCCGCTGCCAGCAAGCTGAAGTGCCGGGGATAGTAGAAATGTCCCATGCCGCAAAACTAGATTGGGCCGCGCGGTCCGCGCTCGGTGTGGAGGGCGGCGTTGCGCAGAAACACCGGCAAATCAGTGGTGGGCGGTTGCGCAGGGATTTGATAGATCATGGCGGCGATATGGCCGCGATGATAAGTGGTGTGATTGACCACGTGCAGGAGGATATCGCCGCGAGTCATCGAGCCCTCGCCGCCGCCGATAAAAGTGAAATTGACGATTTCCTCGCCTGCGCGGTCAGACATTTCCTCGGCATAGCGAATGTACCAACTGTCGAGCGTGGCCTGTGCAACGCGTAAATCGGCAAAAGAAACCTGGACGTCCGGCGTGCGGGCCGTGAAGCCATGTGCCCTGCCATCGAGGTGAGCTTGCCACACGAGGTCGATGGTATGGACATGATTCAAGGTGCGGATTAGGTTTCCAAAAACGATTTGCCGCGGTTTTGTCAGCTCCAGTTCCGGCTGTTCGCCAAGCGTTACGTACAGCAGCGAATTGGCCCACGCTGCGTAGCGGGTAAGCATGCGGACATTTCTGAGCGCGGACATGGTTTAAGCCTTCGTCGGCGCGGAGGGTGGCGCCGCCGCCGGCGGTGTGTATCGCCAAAAGATGAGGAGCAGTGCGCCGGCCAGTATGGCCATATCTGCCAGATTGAAAATGCCGGTGCGAAACGATCCGATGCCGACATTCAAGAAGTCGGTAACACGGCCGTCGAAGACCAATCGATCGATCAGATTGCTGATTCCCCCTCCTGCAACGAGTGCCAGGGGAATAACTCGCGCGGGCCTGAGGCGACGGGCAAACAGCGATGCACATACCAAGCCGATCAGCAGCACCGCGGCCGCGGCGGTGAACAGGGTAAAGCGCAACTGTTCAGGCAGCGAATCGCCGAGACTCAAGAAAGCGCCGGAATTTTGCACGAGCCGCAGGCGCAGCGAATCAGCAAATAGCGATTCTGTGACGCCGGATGCAAGCAAGGCACGCGCGGCGGACTTGGACACTTGGTCGCATCCTACACAGCAGCACAACGTGACCATCACGACACAGAATCTGGGAATTGATCGCATGGATGACTCCTCGTGTCAGACCTCGTCTGATCGCATCGCGAATGAGCAGGTTCAGAACTTTTGCCTGCCGATCAAAATATCCCACCACAGGCGCCAGTCGCCCATCAGGCTGAAGCCGGGATACCTGAACGTCGCGGGCTTGTTGTGTTCGAAGAAAAAGTGTCCGACCCAGGCAAAGGCGTAGCCTTGGACCAGAGCCGTACCCGCAAGCCACCATTTCTGCGTAACCGCCGCGGCAATGAGCAACGCGAGGGCGATGCTCGTGCCGGTGAAGTGCAGCCGACGTGAAGTAGAGTTCGCGTGCTCGCTGAGATAGAACGGATAGAATTCACCGAAGGTGTGATATTTTTTTTCGTCGTTCATAGGATGAGAACTACCGGCGTGCGAGTGAGACTCATTTTGTCAGACCGGCTTCGACCCAGTCGAGGCGATCTTTGTGGAAGTGCTTCGCCGCCAACGGAACCCCGGTTGCCGGGAATTCCATCACAGACTCGTCGGCCGCGTCGAACCTAGGCCACATAGATCCGCCGGCGGAGTCCGGATCGCCGGTTTTCGCGAATTGCGCCCAGTACTTGTTGGCCGCCGACGCAACGGCCCTGCCCTCGTCATCGAAAGGCGTTGCGCGCGGGCTGTTGAACACGTACGCGATTTCGCCGCCATGCGCCAATCCAAACAGGGTCGCGCGCTGCGCCGCGGGCGTGTATGAGAAATGGTAAACATAGGTCGCGTTGCCGTGTTTCGCATGCAGGCGCGCCAGATCGCGGTCGGGTTCGCTGATGGAGGTGTCGGTCACCAACCGTGCGATGATGCGGTCGGCATCGCCGGTGTTCGACGGGTCGTACGCTGCAATGAAGGCCCCGCGCCGTTGCTGGATGGAGGCGAGGCGTTCGGCGGCATTCAGGCCACGCCGCGTGAGACTGGCTTCGTCGCTATTGCCGCCGAGAAGATATGGCACGTGCGCTTCCTTGGCGTTGGCAAATCCTTCCGCGGCGCTGCCGGTGATCATCTTGCCATCCGCCATGGGCAATATCTGATCAGCGGAGCCTATACCCGCGACATTGCCGGTCAACTCCGTCCAGGACAGGGCCCGCAGCGCTTTCGCTGCCGCCGCGTCAGATCCTGGCACGCCGGCTTTCTCGGCGAAGGTAACGCCGCTGTGCTCGACGGAAGAGAGGGGTCGGGCTGCGAGACGGCCAAAGCCTGACTCCGAAATGGCCTTCGCAAACAGTCCCCTGGCTTGCGGAGCCAGCATCAAGTAGTTGATGGAAATTGCACCGGCCGATTCGCCGAAGATGGTGACATTCTTTGGATCGCCACCGAATGCCTTGATGTTGGCCCTCACCCAGTCGAGCGCCGCGATCTGATCCATCAGACCGTAGTTGCCCAACAATCCGTTGGGATTCTCGGCGGTGAGTGCGGGATGAGCGAACCAGCCGGCGCGGCCAAGACGATAGTTCACGGTGACCACTACGACGCCTTGCTTGGCGAATTGAGTGCCGTCGTATTGGGACCCGGAGCCAAAGATGAACGCACCGCCGTGAATCCAGACCATGACGGGAAGGTGCGCGCCTTTTTTGGCGTCGGCCGGTTCGTAGACATTCAAATACAGGCAATCCTCGGCTTGAGCGCACGTCGCCGAGAACGCAGTCGCTGCGCGCACGCCCGTCCAATTCGCCGGATGCTGCGGCTCACGCCAGCGTAAATCACCCACGGGGGGCGCCGCGAACGGCAAGCCCTTGAACACCGCGACGCCGGCGGCGGCGGCGCCCTGAACCTCGCCTTGGCCGACTTTCACAATGGGGGCGATGCCCGCAGGCGCTGCCACGGCAGCGGAATCGGCGGCCTTTTGCGCCTGGGTGCACGCCGCGCAGCTCGCCAAGATCAATGCGATCGCTGTCGCCTGCGCGACGAATCGTTGTGTCGACATCACTCCCCCTGATCTATTTGGTTAAATCAATCGTTCCGCTGACGGACAAGCGACCGCTTGCGAGAGCCCAAAGACCCTGCAGCAATTGGAGCGCAGGCCGGCTAAAAATTCAACAATTCTCCATACCAAGGCCGACGCGAAGCGTACGTCGCAGCACGTTGCTGCAATGGCTGCAAGTTCCACCCCAGCCGGGTTGCCTCTTCCATCGCTTGGAATTGAGCCTTGCTTGCCCCAGCGTAGTCGCCGCGTGATGCATAGGCGGCTGCGCGAATCTCAAGAAGGCTCGGATCCCCTTTGTATTCACGCGGCAAGCCATCGGATAACGCCAACGCGCGAGGCGGATTGCGGATATCAGGCGACGGATTTGCTGCCAGGATCGCGGACAGCAGCAGCTTTGCTGAGTTGTTTCCCTGTTTCACGGCGCGTTCGAGCCATACCATCGCACCGGCCAATGATTCGGGGCTCGGTTTATCCCTCAACAGGTACTCTGCAAGTGAGACCTGGGCATCGGCTTGATCTGCTTGCGCGGCCTTTTGCAACCAAATTTCGCCTTTGTTGTTATCGCATTGGCAGCCTCGACCGCGAAGCAGCCCGGTCCCAATTTGATATTGGGCATAAGGGGCGCCGGCCTGCGCGGCCTTGAGAAACCACGGAAGCGCCTGAGCATATGTTTTATTCAATTGCGGTAGACCGGCAATCATCATGCCGTAGAGCATCTGCGCCGACGGGTCACCGGCTTCGGCTTTTGCCTTGGCGTCATCAACGCGCGTTTGGAGCTGTCCGTAGTTATATATCGACAGTCCGTCCAACTTAAAGTTGTAGAGCATGCTGAACGAGGTTGACACGGGTTGTCCGTTAATCCGTCCGGGCAGGTACAAAGAGTGCATGACGCTGTCTCTGACAGTCGATTCGAAATAGCCCGTGGGAACCGCGTACAGGATCCGCGGCATGCGTGCGCGACCGTCAGGCGCCACAACAAATTCGACATAGACCTCGCCCTGAACGCCCTTTTTGCGCGCGCCGTCCGGGTACTGGGGCATGAAGGGCTTTGATGGCCTGGCAGGATCCCGATCCTCGTATTCCCTGCCTTGCAGCATGTGCGGCAATAGGCGTTCATTGAGCTTTGCCTGACCGAAATGGGCCTGAATGTCGGCCGAAACGCTTAGCGAGTTCGGCGTCAGCTGGGGTTCCAAAGCCGCTGCGATTTCTGTCCCGCGCGATTCACCGTTCTGAGCGGCCAACGACGCCCAAGCGTGCGCAAAGGTGTTGCTTGTTGCGACACCTTCACCACGGGCGTACATGGAAGCCAAATGCAATTGTGCGAGCGGCTGACCTAGTTCGGCCAGTTCTTTGAATTGCTGAAACGCGCTCGGAAAATCGCCCTTCTGGTATGCGGCATTCGCCGAGTACAAGTCGGCGCGCGCGGGCAATGCGGGTAGAAATAGCACCAGCCCGGCGGCCGAAATCAGCAAGTTCCTTATCAAACCGGCATGCATAACGAACGTTTCCCTGTTTTAGCGGACTGGCTGTCCGTTCCACCACACGAGTGCGAGCAAATAGTAGCACCGCTGCTACAAACACGGCGATGCCGCCGCGATCTGCATGGACCGGATAAAGACGACGAGAACGACTGCCGACACCAGCACATCCAAGGCATGCGTCCCAACGACGGCGCTACTCGAACCAGATTTCTATCTCATATCCGTCCGGATCGCGCACAAACGCGTATGGCAGGCCCA
>Ga0224547_1000028_pt1 | contig 38871 bp, 38 predicted proteins | sample 714P21014metaG_FD_179908 | JGI IMG/M metagenome (GOLD analysis project Ga0224547, IMG submission 179908) | Peat soil microbial communities from Stordalen Mire, Sweden - 717 P2 10-14 | ecosystem: Environmental > Terrestrial > Soil > Wetlands > Peat | place: Sweden: Norrbotten County, Stordalen...
AGGCCGCGCAACCGGGAGAAATGGTGTCGCCGATTTCGGCCGGCGGAGGCTTCACGCGGACCGGCATCGGCACCATCGTGGACATGGACTCGTTGGAATTTCAGGTCGACGTGAACGAGAATTTCATCAACAAGGTGCGCAACGATCAAAAGGTCAGTGCCAAACTCAACGCCTATCCCGATTGGCAGATTCCGGGGCATGTGATTGCGGTTATTCCCACGGCCGATCGCAGCAAGGGCACGGTGACCGTGCGCATTGCCTTGGATCAAAAGGACTCCCGCGTGCTGCCCGAGATGGGTGTACGCGTGTCATTTCTCGCTGAGCCTACCGAGGGCGCGGATAGTAAGCCGGCGGTCGGCGTAAACGTGCCCAGCAGCGCCGTGCAGGCATCCGGTGATACTGGAGTGGTTTTCATCCTTCGAGGCGATATAGTGGAGCGTCGTGCGGTGCGTCTTGGCGCGAGCAGCGGCGACAATGCCACGGTTTTGTCCGGATTGACCGCCGGCGATCGCGTGGCTATTGGTGATTTCACGCAACTGAAGGATGGCGCGAAGGTTCGCGTCGAACAATAATGGGATCGAATTCATGAGCGAAGCCATCGTATCGCTGCGCAATATCGACAAACGCTATGTCCGCGGCAAGCAGAGCATCGATGTGTTGCAGGGACTTGACTTGGACATTCCGAAGGGAGAGTTCGTCGCGCTCATGGGACCCAGTGGTTCCGGAAAAACCACCCTGCTAAATCTCATCGGCGGCCTGGATACGGCAACCTCGGGTGAAATCACGGTGGCCGGTCAACGTCTCGATAAACTTTCCAGCGGCGGATTGGCGCACTGGCGCGCCAATCACGTGGGCTTCGTGTTCCAGTTCTACAACTTGATGCCGATGCTCACGGCGCAGCGCAATGTGGAACTGCCCCTGCTGTTGACGAACCTTTCTTCTGAGAAGCGCAAGGCAAACGCCGTGGCCGCTTTGACCTTGGTGGGCATTGCCGATCGCGCCAAGCATAAACCCAATGAACTATCAGGCGGCCAGGCGCAGCGCGTGGCGATCGCACGCGCCCTGGTGGCCGATCCAATGCTTTTGGTATGCGACGAACCGACCGGGGACCTCGACCGAAAGTCGGCGGACGAAGTCCTGCATCTGCTGCAGATCCTGAATCGGGAGCATGGCAAGAGCATCGTCATGGTGACCCACGATCCCAAGGCGGCCGAGTTTGCGAGCCGTCAACTGCATATGGATAAGGGAACTTTGTTGGAAGCCGGGACGCTGGTATAGCCGCGGAAATAACAATGAAGTACTTTCCACTGCTTTGGGCCACGTTGTGGCGCAAGAAGACACGGACGCTGTTCACGCTGCTGTCCATCGTGATCGCGTTTCTGCTGTTCGGAATGCTCGAGACTGTGGACTACGCGTTTTCCCATCCGAGCGCCGGCGCCAGCGGCGCGGACAAGCTCATCTCGACCAACAAGTACTCCATCACGCTGTCGCTGCCCTTTGCGGACCTGCAGGAAATCCGCTCGGTGCCGGGAGTCACGGACGCCACCTGGCTGACCTGGGTTGGCGGGTACTACCAGGATCCGAAGAACTTCGTGTTCGCGCTTCCCATCGATACGGAAAGCTATTTTAACGTGCACAAAGACGAATTCATCGTCAGCGACGAACACATGAAAGACTACCGCAGCGCCCGCAGCGGTGCACTGGTGAATGTGGCGCTGATGAAGAAATTTGGTTGGAAGGTAGGGGATAAAATTCCCATTCATTCCACCATCTGGACGCAAAAAAACGGTTCGCTCGACTGGACCTTTGACATCGTCGGAACTTTCGATGTGAAGGATTCCACGCAGGCCGGCGCTCAGCAATTCACCGTGTTCTTTCATTACGATCTGTTCGACGAAGGCCGCAGCTTCGGCAAAGGCACCGTCGGTTGGGTCGAGGAGCGGATCGACAACCCCGCGAATGGCGCCGCCATTGCCGGCAAAATTGACGCTCTGTTCGCGAATTCCCCGAACGAGACCAAGACGCAGCCGGCAAACGATTTCGCCATGACCTTCATCAAGCAAGTCGGCGACATCGGTTTCGTGTTGCGGGCCATTTTGGGTGCAGTATTTTTCACTTTGCTGTTCTTGACGGGCAACACGATGATGCAGTCGGTGCGGGAACGCATTCCGGAACTGGCGGTACTGAAGACAATGGGCTTCACCAACGGCAAAGTACTTGCCATGGTGATCGCCGAATCCCTGCTGCTGTGTCTGTTCGCAGCCGTCATAGGGCTTGGATTGAGTTACGCAACGCTGCCGATCATTGGCCAGGCCCTGCAGGGCGTGCAGCTTGACCCGGTCGCACTCATTCCCGGAATCGGTGCCGCGGTGCTGTTGGCGCTGATCGTCGGCTTACCGCCGGCATTGCGCGCGATGCGGCTGAACATCGTCGATGCGCTGGCGGGCATGCATTGAGCGGGAACGTCAAGGAATCCACGTGCTGAAACAGCTGATCGCCGTCATTTCGATGAGCCTGCAAACCGTGCCGCAACGCCTGGGCGCCTCCAGCGTGATTGTCATCGGCATCGCCGGTGTGGTGGCGGTACTGGTGTCGGTGTTGGCGATGGGTGCAGGTTTTCAGCACACATTGGCGGACAGCGGCCGCGACGATCGCGTGATCATCTTGCGCGGCGGCTCCGATGCGGAGTTGAGCAGCAATCTGACCCGTACCGATATCGCCACCATCAGCAATGCGCCGGGCCTGGCAAAGGACGCCGACGGCAAGGCGCTGCTGTCGAGCGAATTGGTTACCGTCGTGAACGTACCGAAGTTAGATACCGGGACCGACGCCAATGTAACCATGCGCGGCGTCGGTCTGAAGCTCGCCGAGGTTCGCCCGGAACTGAAGATCGTGAGCGGCAAGATGTTTCGTCCGGCGGTGCGCGAGTTGATCGCCGGAGTCGGTGCCACCAAACAGTTTCGCGGCCTTACGGTCGGTAGCGTGCTGCGTCTTCGCAATGCGGACTGGACCGTGACCGGCATATTTTCGAGTAACGGCGACGTACACGAATCCGAGCTCCTGGCCGATGTCGACACAGTAGGTTCTTCCATAGAACGTAACGGGTACAGCTCGGCCGTGGGGTTGTTGTCGAGCGCCGCCGCCTTCACGGCATTCAAGGATTCTCTGACCAGCGACCCACAGCTCAAAGTCGATGTGCAGCGCGAGCGGGAGTACTACGCCAAGCAATCCGCGGGACTGACCAAGACCATCAACGTTGTCGGCACCACGGTCGCCGTCATCATGGCGATCGGCGCCATGTTCGGCGCTCTCAATACCATGTATTCTGCCGTCGCGGCGCGTGGCTTGGAAATCGCCACGTTACGAGCTATTGGTTTCGGCGCATTCCCCGTGCTACTCGGAGTGATTATTGAGTCACTGCTTCTGTCCCTGCTTGGCGGGGCGATCGGCGCGTCACTCGCCTGGCTGTTCTTCAATGGACACACCGTCAGCACGCTTGGCGCCGCATTCGCACAAGTTGTTTTCCAACTTACCGTCACGCCCGCGTTGATCATTACAGGCATTGTTTGGGCCTGCATCATCGGCCTGCTGGGCGGCTTTTTTCCCGCGCTGCGTGCGGCCCGACTACCCGTTGCCGAGGCATTGCGCGCGGGCTAGCGCAGCCGGCTGGAGCCCAAAACATCTCCGGCGGGCCTGATATATCCTGTCCCCTAGGCAGGGTCGTGGCATCATCATGGACGCTTCCGGCATTCCACGCCGCGGGCGCCAAAAAAGAAAGGGGGAGGAATTCATATGCGATTTCGAAGTGTCCTAGGGACTGTCTTGATGTTGCTAGCCACGAGCCAGCTGAGCGCGCAGGCGGCAAAGCAAACGCATCCGCATCCGGCCGCTGCCACCGGCGAGATTCCGGAAACTCAGCCGGAAATGGTGGGTTTCTCCTCGGAACGCCTCGCCAAACTCGACAGCTCTATGCAATCGTTGGTGGACGCTAAGAAACTCGCCGGCATGGTCACGGTTCTCGCGCGTCACGGGAAGATCGTGGAGGAGAAGACCTACGGCTATGCCGATGTGGCGAGCCAGAAGCCGATGCAGAAAGACACGATCGTACGCATCTATTCGATGACCAAGCCGATCACCGGCATCGCCATGATGATGTTGTACGAGGAGGGAAAATGGAAGCCGAGCGACCCGATCGCACGTTACATTCCGGAATTTCGCGATCTCAAAGTGTTTTCAGGCGTCGATAAGGACGGCAAGCTCACGCTCGACAAACCCGGACACGCACCGACGATGGGTGAACTGATGTCGCATAGCGCGGGGTTCACCTACGGCGTGTTTGGATCGACTCCGGTCGACAAAATGTATCAGGAGGCACAACTTCTCGGCGCGCCGACCTTGCAAGAATTTATCGAGCGCGTCTCCAAACTGCCCCTGCTCTATCAGCCTGGAGAAGGGTGGGTCTATAGCGTATCGGTCGATATTCAGGGCTATCTGGTGGAGAAACTGTCGGGCAAACCCTTCGCGGATTTTCTGCGTGAGCGGATCTTCTTGCCCCTCAGGATGAAGGACACGGGTTTCTACGTCCCCGCCGAAAAGCTCGACCGCGTCGCGACCATTTATCAAGGCGACGCCGCAGCTGCGACTGCCATGCCCAGGGATCCGGGAATCAGCCAACCGCCGGGAATGCCTTCGGGCGGCGGCGGCTTGTATTCCACCGCCGGCGATTATCTGCGCTTTGCGCAGATGGTATTGAACGGCGGGGAGTTGAACGGCGTGCGTCTCGTGGCTCCCAGTTCGATCGAACTCATGCGCACCAATCACGTATCCGATGAGGTCAAGAACGCGAGAAAATTCGGCATCGGTTTCTATCAAATGCAGCCTGGCTTGGGCTTTGGCTATGATTTCGCGATTCTGGAGGAGCCTCTGAGACTCGGCAGCACCGCCGGTAAGGGCTCGTTTCTGTGGGACGGCGTCGCCGGCACATGGTTCTGGATCGATCCGACCAACGATGTCGTTTTTGTCGGCATCGTCCAGCGTTGGCTGCTCGCACCCGGCACACCGGATGTGGAAAATTTGTCGCGTGCGTTGACGTATCAGGCGCTCGTCAATCCGAACAAGTGAAACGACCATCGAAATCCTAGGGATCACCATGAAAAAAATACTACTTCTTGCACTCGCGGCTGCGGGGATCATCACGGCAGGTGCGGCGGGAGCGGCCGGCGCCGCCGGTGCGCTCTCCGCTCAGGATAACTTCGAGATTCAACAGCTCTACGCCCGCTACAACATCGCAATCGATGGCGGGGATGGTGAAGCGTGGGCGTCGACTTTCACTCCGGACGGCGTTTTCAATCAGTTTGTCGGCCACGATGCGCTGGTGAATTTCGTCAAAACCTGGCGTGAGAAACTAAATGGCGCCACGCGCAAACATTGGAACAACAATTTGCAGATCAGCGGCAATTGGTCGATATCAGCACCAAGCCGGCTAGTATTCTGACGACCGCTACCTACACCGATAGCCTCATCAAAACCAAGGACGGGTGGCGGTTCACGAAGCGCACGACCAAAGGCGATGTTGCACCGGCTGCACCTGCGCCTGCCGCAAGTGAAACTCCGTCGAAGTAGAGAGTGCATGGCGAAAGGGTTGATTTTGGCGATCGCGCTGATTCCGACGATGGCCGGCTGCGTGACGTCGTCTCAAATGCTGACAGGTTTGCCCCGCGCGCCTTTGTCGCCGAGCGATGTAAGGGTGTACACGCAGGCGCCTCGGAGTTTTGAGGAAATTGCGGTTCTTAGCGCATCAAGAAAAAGCGTGTCCAGCGCGGGCGGCGAGCGCGCCATCGAAAAAATGATTGAAACCATGAGATCCCAGGCCGCTCAGTTGGGAGCAAACGGCCTGCTGCTTGAGGATTTCTCGGACGCGGATCCGGTAGCCGTGGGCACCGGTGTCGGGTCGCAAACCTACACCCACAATGCTTCAATTAACGTGGGCGTTGGCGCTTCCCTGGGAGTGGTGAAAAAGGCGGCAAGGGGCAGGGCGATATTCGTTGCCTCCCAGCACTAGAGACCACTAGTCGCGGATGACGCAGGGCGGCGGCGTGCCGTCACGACACAGGGGAGCGCCTTCATTTCGTGGGGTCGATCCTTCGCTATCCTCGTGCGGAATATTGCCGCCATTGCCTAGGCATCCGCTCACGCAAACTGCAAGCAAAACGGAGATGATGAGCTTCAAGATCAGTCCTTTGCGCCGGCGCGCGTTCGGCCAACGGCAAAAAGAATGCGCGTCCCCGGTGTTTCGGTATAGTGGCTCGTCCCCCTAGCGCGCGTCAGGCGACGTCCTACACTCTTGAACTCGAATAGAGACAGCTCGGGCTCAGTGCTTCTGACCGCCGCCCAGCGCGGGGAGGCGCCGATCATTCAAAACCTCATGCAGCTGTATACGCATGATTTCTCTGAATTTTGGGCCGGCACCACGAGGGGCGACTTAAACTCCGACGGCCGATTCGAGGCCTATCCCTTGAGCGAGTATTGGTCCAGGCCAAACTGGTCGGCATCATTCATCTGGCGCGACCAGGTTCTTGCCGGTTTTTCCCTGATCAATGACAAGACTCATTCCGGAAAGGCCGCCGACCGAAACCTAGGGGAGTTCTTTATTTTAAGAAAGCATAGAGGGCAGGGCGTAGGGCAAATCGCTGCAGAGCACATCTTCTCTTCGCACCCGGGATCCTGGGAGGTCGCGGTGGCGCGAAAGAACGTGCAGGCTCGGGAATTCTGGCGTAAGACGATACAAAACGCAGGCAAGGCAGCGGACCTGCGTGAGCTGGATATAAACAGCGCGGAATGGAATGGCCCCATCTTCCGATTTGAATGGCGTTGATTAAATATGCGAGGAAGGAGACATGACTGCGCATCCCCTTAGAAGGCTCGGCGTTTTAGCACTGGCGCTGATTGGCGCGATTGCCCTCGCGGGCGAAGGAGTGAATCTCAGAATCACCAACGACGGCATTGTCGATATTTTCGTCACTGTGTATGACATGAACACGAGACCTAGGTCGTTGATGGTCGACCATCAACGAATCAATGGCTTTGCGACGATTCCGGTTTCGGCGAGTGCCGATGCGACAGGTCGAGCCAATATTTCCTGGACGGCCATTGGCGTCGATAGCCGCGACCGGAGCTGCGGTCATGGAACGCAGACGGGTCTGGATGAGGACGCGTCAATCAACGTGCACGTTGATTCGGACTGCGGCACATAGCAGCCTCCCGACCGACAAATAAAGCCCCGGATGTGATTTCTTTTGTTAGGTAGCCACTTTGCGAGAATATAATACAAGTTATATTAGACAGTTATAATTCATAGTTAATGTTAACTCGAATTTCAATTTGTTGCGGACGCTGAATGCACCATATTGGCGGTCGGGGGGGTGCTCGGGGCGTCCGCTGTCTCATTTGACGGTAGCCAAACGGCGGTGTGCACAATCTGGCCTAGAGAGGGGCCGCCGCTGGCATCGCCGATGGCAACATAAAATACTTCACGTCGATTCCGAGATGCTCTGGGTAGTAGCTTGACGAAAAAGCTCGTGGAGCGCCTATCCTTTGGCAACGACTGGGTCACCTTCGCTTGCTGCACATAATCAACGCCGGGCTTCGCAGAAGCCGCCTCGGTCCACCATACAAAAGGAACATCGCCACGCAGTCCAGGCGAGCGATGCACACGAATTTCCGCAAATCGTTCTCCGGGGCGAACCTCGTAGTCGCTGGCTGAAACTGCTATCGGGTGATTCAGTTGAGACAACAATTTCGCACGGCTGTTGTCAGATCTCACATCGCCCAATACCGGCGATTGCGTTACGGGGGCCGGTGAAGATGCAGATCTGGTAGTCGAGTTTCGAATGCTGGGTTCGATGGTGGTCGAGCTGAGGAGGGGCCCCTCGACCCGGCCCAGACTCGCCGCTACTGACGAAACGGCCTCACCACTCACTCTTCCGCCCGGTGCCATACGAACGAATAGAATCCAGGTAGCGACCGTCACTGCCAACAAGGTCAATACTGCAGAGGTCTTTAAGGATGACGCGCTTGGAGCGCTTGGAAGAGTGGGCAGGAGATCTTTAGAACTCGGCAAACGCTGCGCTTCTTTGCTGTCAGGGTTCAATCTTTTGAACCAGTCGGACACCGAGATCGATCGACCCGCGCGATGCGAAGACAGGCCCTTGGCTAGCGTTTGCCATTGCCGTCGGCTCAATCCCGAAGGCCTCGTCGCAATGATGCCAAGGTCACGGGCCTCATTGGCGCGCCGACGCAGAAAGGGATGTATTCCGGTAAGTAACTCGTAACTGATGCACGCGAGCGAATAGAGATCATCACGCCGGTCGGCCGCACGACCCGCCAGAATTTCGCAGGAAGCATAGGCGGCAGTTGCCGACCGCGAACCTGGTTCGCGCCCGCTCGAGGCCTGTCCGCTAAAAATGCTCGATGAACCGAAGTCGAGTAGTCGAACCTCCCCCGAATCGGTAATCATGATGTTTTGCGGCTTCAGATCTGCGTGCACCACGTCGCGGCAATGAGCGTGCTCTAATCCGGAGGCAATTTGCCGGATGATCGCCCAAGCATGCGGACGATACATCGGCCGCGCGGCAAATCGCGCCATTACGCTGCTTAAGAGTTCGCCTTCCAGCAACTCCATGGTGAAGAAATCGATGTCGCCATCACGATCCAATTCGAACACGTTGACAATATTCGCGTGCGAAAGCATCTGTGCGCAGTAAAGCTCACGTTGCAAATATTCAATCATTGCATCGCGACCATGCGGTACGGCGTGCAGAATTTTGATCGCCACGTATCGCTGCGACGGTGGAAGGCTAGAGCGGAATCGATCGAATGCCTTGAAGACAGTCCCTTTGCCGCCGCTTCCCAGGCGCTTCTCAATGACGTACCGGTCCCGAAGAACGCGGCCGATTTCAACGGGTGAGGGAGGAGGGCCGCCGAACACGACGCAAGATGTGCCGCTTCTCTCTAGATCCACAGTTTGGTCGTCGTTGGAGTTCGGAAATCGTTCTTCGGCAATCTTGGATTCCAAGAAACGGACCAGATCGAGTGACACTTCCCCGCGGCTTTGCATTCGATTGAGCACGGCCATAATCTTCGGCTTTGAATCGGGCACTGCTCGAAGTCGGACGGCGATCGCGTCGATGAATTCACTTTCGGTGCAGTTACCCCGTACGGCCTCAACAAACTCAGCCTCGTCGCATTTAGCGCTCAGAAGAGCGCCCAGACACCGTTGCAACTCATCGTTTACGTGCGCGTGCGTGAGGTCGGGACGTTCGTTCATAGGCAACTTTCTCAATAGCGCAAAACCTTCGGCCGATCGCAGTCTGAAATACCAGCACTTTATCGGCGACCGGTACGGTCCTTCGCATGCATCCCAGTGCATCTGCGCCGATGATGGTGCCGCCGCTGTCCGGTGTATGTCAGATAACGCCGCATTCGCGTAATCCTGTTCGCCGCACTGGAGGATTTGGGACGATTAGGAGGCAGAGTATGTTAAATCGGCAGGCGGACGGGAGCTGACGTCGAATGGCGACAGCTTTCACTAGGCATGAGAATGCGCCATGGCGAGAGTGGATCTGTCAACTAGAGCAAAGCGGGCCAATTTATTGGTACCGCTTTCGAGGACAGGTTGGGAGAAAAAATTGCAGCCCCTGCACCTGTGACCTGGGGAACTGATAGTTCGCGGTGTGCCTAGGTTCGCGCCGCGCATGCAAAAGTGGCTCCGTGAAAATTCTCTCAAGCGGTGCTTGGGCAGCTGCGCGATCCGGCGCAATATCCACTTGTCTACTGCGGAACTCGGAGATAGCGGAATGAACAAATCATATGCCTCAATCCGTCGACCGCAGGGCGCGACATTACCTTAGCCCACCCCTTACATTGCTCACAGCAGATCGGGACCTCGCGGCGGCTGCGAGGCGACACAAATGCACTGTCACTTTGATTAAGTGAGCAATAGGAATGAAGACCGTAGACGAGCGGCACAGCGGACATTTGAACCTAGCCAGAGCCAGAAGCGGACATTTGAACTTGGCTGTAGCATGTTACATCTAGATTGAAATGTCCGCTTCTCGTCTAAGTAGGAATGTCCGCTTCGGAGGGTCGAAGGTAGCATTGTTTCGTTGGTTTTGACCACGCAAAGTATGCTTGATCGCATCGTTCAGATCCATTTCTGATAGGTCTCGCTGACGTTTAGAACCTGCTAGTTTGTTCTTGGGGATTGGACTGCCATCAGCTCTATGCGCGGTTGATGGTCTGCGAACGACTCGGTGATCACGTCGCGATTGAACAATGCGTGCAGCCTCGAGGATTGAACTCAATCGCTTGTTGTCTACGATTTCGCCGTGATCCATCGTTCCGAGTTTATTGTAGGTACGGTAGGGCAGTGATGTCCCCGCAACGCGGATTTCAACGCGTCCATCTGGAAATTGAAAGACTTCAACGTACTTGCGGATATAGCGACGATTGTCCGGAGTGTCTTGCAGAACATACAGTTTGCGTTCGTACCGCAGCGTAAGGCTGTCTGTGACCTTTCTGAACTCTCGCCATGAAAAGATAGCGGCAAGATCCTCGTCATTCCGGACAGCTCTATGAGCGTCATGGCGGTCGCGCGGAAGCTTTCCGAATCGGTGATTGTAGTCGTCAATGAAGGTGGGCATGAACGCATTGGCGGCGTCGACGCTGGAGATCCGCTGCAGTCTCAGCTCCTTCACCAGTCGGTCCTGGAGAGTTTGGTGTGCGCGCTCAACGCGGCCCTTGGCTGCCGGTGTGTTAGCGCACATTCCATCGATGTTGAGTTCGTAAAGCGCCCGTCCGAACTGCGTGTGGCCCTTGCCGGCAGCCGCAGACGGCTTGTTGACCCGGAACACGCTTGCTTTGTCACTGTAGAACGCCAGTGGCTTCCCATAGCGCTCGAGATATTTATGAGTCGCTTCAAAATACGCAAACGTCGACTCGGCGCCTACGAACAGCACCACCATCAACCGGCTTGTGGCATCGTCAACGTAGACCAACGCCGTGCACGCCGGAGCTCGATCCTCAAACCAACGATGATCGCAGCCGTCGATCTGGACCAGTTCGCCAAGGCAAGCCCGGCGACTCCGTGGTTGCTGGATCTTCGGCGCCCGAAGTCGCCGCGGCAGCCATAAACCGCCGGCAACCATTAGAGATCTGACGGTCTCAACCGCCAGGTCCACGCCGTGGCGTTCTCTGAGCTTCTCGGCCGCCAATGTGGGCCCAAAATCGGCGTACGTTGACCTTAGAATCCCGAACGCGTGTTCCGCGATGTCGGACTTCAGCCGCCGGTTACTGGGTCGATTACGCAGCTTCGAGATTAGCCCCACGGGGCCTTGCTGCTCGTATTGACGGACAAGCCGACGCACCTGGCGCGTCGTCAGCCCCAGCCGGGTCGCGACCGCATATTGCTTGAGTTGTCCGTCGATGAGTCCTTGAATGCACTTGAGCCGATCCAGTTCGCGCATCGTCATGGTCACCTTTGGTATCCGGATCATGGCCAATCTCCCAGACCGTAAAGACGATCAGCGGAGAGTGGTCCACTGGGACCAAAGCGGACATTTCTACTTAGCGGAAAGCGGACATTTCTATTTGGGTATCACATGGCGGCTGCGCTCGCGCGCGATTATACGAGCCTTCTCGAGGTGGCGGATCGACAAGAGTCGTAAATGCAACGATCAATCAGAGATTGACTCCCGCGATGTCAATCGCTCCCATGGAAAGCGCCAGCGCGGCCGCAGCCGTGTGTGCATTCGCACGCGCATCTTCAACCTGCGTGTCGCCTTGGACGACGGCGTTCTCTTCGGTGGCGAGATCCGTATAGGTCCCGACCCCTTGGCGATACGAACGCAGCGCCGCATCGTAGGCCGTGTGCGCGGCCTGACTCAAGACCGTGGCGGCATCATACTCGGCCAGGCTCGTTAGCAATCCATTATAGGCGCGCACCACTTGTTGCGACGCTGAGTCGCGCGCGGCCGCCAGTTGTTCTTGTGCCTCCCGCGCTTTGGCATCGGCCATGGAGATGCGATTTCGCCGCATACCACCATCAAAGAGGGGGACACTAAACGACAGGAGAATGCTTTGTCCGGGCCGATCGATATTCGAGTAAGGGCCGCCGTCGGAGTTCAACGAACCAATATTCTGAAAGGCCTGCCCCTTAAGTTCGATCACGGGATAGTAGGATCGCCGCTCACCCTTGAGAGCCGCCTCGGCCGCATCCACTTTGCCGAGCGCCGCAATGACATCCGGCCGGTGAGCGAGAGCTTGATCGACCGCCTTGGACACGCTGTCGGCCGGAGCGGGCGGCAGCGGCAACTCTGCGCTATCTACCACATCGATTTCCGTAGCCGCAGGCACGCCGAGGGCGGCAATGAGATTTGCGCGTGCGGTTCTCTCGGTGCCCTCGGCCGCTGCCAGCGTATAGCGTGCTTGAGCCGTTTGTCGCTGCGCCTGCGCGACCGCGACCACGGTGGCGAGGCCGTTATTCTGCTTGGCAACGGCGGCATCCTGAGTGGTAAGAGCGGTACTCAAGGCCTTCTGCGCGGCATGGAGCTTCCCGCGTGCGGCGCCTAAGTCAAAATACGCTTGCGATACGTCGAATATGAGTTTCTGATGGGCACCGGTGAAGGTCACGTTGGCGACAAAAGAGTCTGCGCGCGCGGCTTGCAATTGGGCATCGCGTTGGCCGAAGTCGAAAAGCAACCATTTCAGAGCCAGCGCGGGAATGACTTCCCGCGTATCGGAGACAAAATAGCCCGCCGGCACCAGGTTTCTTGGCATTGGCAACGGCGTGTGCTGAAAGCCGCCGATCGCTTGCAAGGAAAGCTGCGGAAGATACGCGCTCTCTGCGAGGCCGATACCCGCGGCCGCTTCACGCGCGGCTTCCCAAGCCTCCCGCGTTTTTGGATTTTCTCTTTCCGCTAGATCGACCAGCGCGGCCAGATCGTACTGCTTATGCGGAATCGAGAAACCAGTCTTGCCGAGTGCTTCGGCCCGGCGGATGGCCGATTCTGGGATGGCCCAGGGTTGCGCGGCGCTCGGCGGCGCTTGCGCCATGGCCGGATGAGCGCTGAGCACGCTGGCAATAAGAGCCAATCCCATCGTCGAGCGTTCAATGCGCTGCCGAAGCAACATGCTGAACCTCCGACTCGAGTTGTTCTATGGCGTGCAGGCTTAGGCGTGCGCCGGGTTCTATTGCAGTTGCCGGCGAGAAAGCGATAGGCGCAGGACTCGGAGGTACCGGCCGACCTCTCGATAGGTTGTCTGCGGCAGACTCAGCCCATTCGGCCAAGCGGGCAGTGGATCCCGTTTCGGCGACGGGGGAAATCGTATCCGTTGTCACGACGAACGCCGCCCCCGCGAGCCGTTCGATATTCGCGACAGAGGGAACATTGAGGCTTTCTCGCGCATGGCTCGGCAGCATTCGCAGCTCGAAAAGGCTCAACGTGCGCATGTGATCCGCCCGCACCAGTGCTTGAACGGTGCGCATGCGAGCCTCCGCGGCATTGCGTGGCCGGCGGATCACTTCCCCAATCGCGCGTAGCGCCTCGGCAACCGCCGCACGAATACCGGACCTGGCTGATTGAGGCCAAAACGAACTGAATACAATCGTGATCACGATATTCCCGAGCAGAATGCCGGCGACCCGGTCGCGAAGCACCGTGAGATCCGTCGCCGGTGCGTAGCCTTGTAAGATCCCTAAGAAAAAGGCGAATGCGATTTGCATGCCGGCATAGGAGAGCAGTTCACTGCTCGTCGCTACCCAGGCCGCGCCCACCGACACAACGAAAATCAGTAGACATAGCTGCCCGATATCGGTGAGATGCGGGAGGACAAAGACAATGCAGAGGCCGGCGATAAGTCCGCCAATGACGGCCCCGGAGAGCCTGAGCAGCAACTTGTGCACGGTCTCGCCCAGACTGGAGAGGGCGACAAAAAAGCACGTGACGATGGCGGTGCGCATCCCGGGCCAGTCCAAAAGCGTGTAGATGGCGTACGAAATCATGACCGCCATCGTGGTCTTAAAGGCAAATTGCCAATGCGCTGGATTGCTGAACGCGTCGGCGACGAAGAGTTGTCGAGGCGGGTGATGCGCTTTGGTGTCGTCTGGTAGGGGGGCAGGGCGAACTATCGTTTCTAAGAGGGCGGACAGCGCGCTGCGCGCGGCAATCACCGCCGGGGATGGTTCGTTGCTCGCCCCGACGGATTGCGAGGGCGGCGCTAGGGAATCATGGATCGCGGGTGCGACATCTGACTCGATGGCCTGTCTGCAGGCTCGCAACCGGCTTGCCAGCTCTTCTCGAAGATCTGCCGGTAGATCTTCGGGAAGAGCCTCGAAGATCACCAGCGCATCGAGAAGTGCGCGGATCACAGGCACTGTAAGTCGGCCGGCTAGCGGCCCTTTTTGGGCGCTATGTTGCGCGATCTCGATCAGTGGTAGGAGCTGTTCGCGCCATTCAGCCAGGGATTTACGGTAGTCGTTGTTCGAGAACGAAGCTTCCCACTCCGTAAGGACCTTTCGGACGCTGCGGTCCATGAATGCCAGCGCGCCCTGGCCAAATAGCAAATTGACGATGATAGTCACGGCCACCGGCACGAATATCACGACCCATGTCCACAAGGTCGCGCGTGTCAGGGCCTCTGGGCTGGGTACGTCATCGACCAGCGACTGTAGCAGCACGATGACAAAGCCGGCCAGGAAGGAGATGGGACCTAGCGCAAACGTGCGCGCCGTAAACATGGCAACAAAGGTCGCCATTGCCATGAGGGGCAATCGCAGTGCAGGTTCGGACGTGTCGATGAGCTCCAGGCCCAAGACTAGGAGTACCGCGAGGGTGACGGCGGCCAAGCCGCCGAGAGCCGCTGTCACGGTGGCACTTTTCTCATCCTTGCTGATCAGAAAGCCGATATAGGCCATGTAGGTCGGCTGGGGTATCTGAAAGATCATCGCGATAACCACGGTGATCGTCGATCCCGTTGCGATGCGCGCGACGGCCGCCCATCGACCCTCTCGCGACGCCAGCTCAACGGCGAGCACTTCAAGCAGCGGGCGGGATCGTTGCGACTCAGCGAGCGCCGTCATGATGCACTTTGACGGACGCGGTTAATCCCACGTGCATGGCGTAGGGGGGCGGGCCATCGAGCCGAACCCAGACAGGAAATCGTTGCGCGACCACCACCCAGTTGAGGTCGCGGCCGACGACGGGAAGACCGGGGCCGCCTTGATCGGTCGGCTGTACGCCGGCGCCCAAGCTTTCCACGTGCCCCGCAAAAGCACTGTTGCTCTCGGACATGGTCCACACCGTCGCTCGATCGCCGACGCCGATTCGCGGCAATTCGGTTTCTCGAAAGTCGGCGACGGCATACCACGCATCGGACTTGATGAGACTGAAGAGTGGATGGCCGCCGACGGCAAAGGTGCCTTCCGCAATTTGCAATCCGACCACCTTTCCCGCAAACGGAGCACGCAGCGTCGTCAAATCGTAGTTGCGCGCGGCATTGGCCTCCGCCGCTTCCGCGCCTTCCAATTGAGCTTCCAGGCTCAAGGTGTCGCCCACCGCTTGGCGGGCCTGGGTAGCGCTTCGGGTGAGCTGCTGGAGGGAGGCTTCCGCAGCGGCTTCGTTCGTCTTGGCCTCGTCCAACTGCTGTTGAGTAACGAAGCCGGGTTTCACCAGCGGCTCAAGGCGCTGGCGCGTGTCCTGGGCGTACCTCAGCTGGTCGCGCGCCTTCTGTACTTGGCTCATCGCCGCTTGAACACCGGAACCCTGGGCGGTGACTTGACGTCCTGTCAGAGCGATCTGTGCCTTAAGAGCGGCCACCTGAGCACGCGCTTGGCGCAGTTGAAATTCATATGGCGCCGGATCAATGACGATGAGCGGCGCTCCCTTTGCAACGTCTTGATCATTGGTCACGAGGATCTGGACAATACGTCCACTGATCTCCGACGCCATCTCTGCGCTATAGGCAAAGATGTATGCATCGTGCGTGCGAGGCCGGCGATCGATCGCGAAGACGACGAGAACGCCCAGAACGATGGCCAGTCCGATTGCCATCGTGGCAATCACTTTTCCGCGGAGCGACTTGCCTTCACTCATGGGCATTCTTCAAGACAGCCATATCAGCCACATCGCGAAGGTGCCTGCACAGGCAATCGCCAGCATGACGACGAAGGGGACGGGTAGTTCCTCAAGTATTCCTAAGGCCTTGAAAATTGCGCGCGCTGCGAGTGCCAACGCAATACCCACCAGAGCGCAAACCATCCAAGACGGAAAATACGAGCCCAGAATATTGCGCGAGGGCGCGCCGTCGCAGCCGCCCAGGAAGCCCAGCAGCGGCGCCGCGCACCACAACCGAGCCACCGGCGGAAAGCGGCGGAACGCGCCGCCACGTTCCGGAGAACTTATCGCGATATACATGAGAAGGCAGTGTCATCGGTTTATCCATCGCCGGCAGCCCCCCCTTTGGGGGAGCGACTTCGGCAAGGGGAGTAGCCGCTGAAAAGACTTGCCCGTGCCCGAGTCGAGCGGCGGCTCGAGCACGGGCCAGCCTAGCCCTTGATAAACGCCAACAGATCCGCGTTGATCGTGGCAGCCTCGGTGGTCGGCATACCGTGCGGGAAGCCCTTGTAGGTTTTCAAAGTCCCGTTCTTCACCAACTTGGCGCTCAGCGGACCAGAGTCCGAGTACGGCACGATCTGGTCATCATCGCCGTGCATCACCAACGTAGGAACGGTGATCTTCTTCAAGTCTTCCGTGAAATCGGTCTGGGAGAAGGCGACGATGCCATCGTAGTGCGCCTTGGCGCCCCCCATCATGCCTTGGCGCCACCAGTTCCGAATGACTCCCTGGGAGATCTTCGCGCCCGGCCGGTTGAATCCGTAAAAGGGCCCCGTGGGCAAATCAAGGTAGAATTGGGAGCGATGTTCGGCGACCTGCGCCTGCAGTCCGTCGAACACCTCCTTGGGTAGTCCGCCGGGATTGGACGCGGTCTTGACCATAAGCGGCGGAACCGCGCTGATGAGGACTGCCTTCGCCACGCGATTCGCGCCATGCCGGGCGATATAGCGGACTACTTCGCCGCCGCCGGTCGAATGACCGACATGCACGGCACCCTTGAGGTTCAGGTGCAACGTCAGCGCCGCCAAGTCATCGGCATAGTGATCCATATCGTGACCGTCGGCCGTCTGGCTCGAGCGTCCGTGGCCGCGGCGGTCATGGGCGATGACCCGATAGGCGTGATTCAAGAAGAACATGAGCTGCGCATCCCAATCATCGGAGGAGAGCGGCCAGCCATGCGAAAACACGATGGGCGTCCCGCTGCCCCAGTCTTTGTAAAATAGCGTAACGCCGTCTTTGGTCGTGATGGTACTCATCGGTGTATCTCCGGTGTGATTTGATGGATTGATATCCGCAGGTGTCTCAGCCACAGCACCCCAGGGTACTGCGCACGCAGCGAGTGCAGCGGTGCCCGCAACAAGCAGCTCGCGACGTGATATGTCGGAATGACTCGCTCTGTTCGTCGACTGGTTTTGCATGGTTGTCTCGCTAGCGTGGATTGTCAAAAAAGGCTCGAATGCGATGGAGTAGTGATTGGCGGGCACTCTCATCGGTAGCGCGAACGGCCACGCCTCGATTGAGAATCTCGAGGCCGCGGCGCGCAGACCGGTCAAATTCGGCATACAAGTCGGAATTTGCTGCGAGCAGGCGCTTTATGACATGGCAGTCGAGTCCAAAGAGCTTGCAATGGGTGCGAGCTGTGGCCGCGGCCGCATAAGACGCGCCGGTGAGCAGACTGACTTCACCGATGTAGTCGCCGGCTCCGATGAAACCAACCGTCTGCTGGCCAGAAAACTCGGAATGTTGGCTGATTTCGAGAATCCCAGAGATGACGATGAAGAGCGTCGCTTCAGTTCCGCCTTGCGCGAACAGCACCTCTCCTGGTTCGAGCGATCTTGGGCGTACGTGGGCGGCTAATTCGGCCAGTTGCTCCGCCTCCAGAGCTTCGAAAAGGATGATGTCTTGAAGAAGTGGCAGCACTGGAAATGGCAGCACTGGAAATGGCGGTCCCGTATCTTCATCCGGTGTTCGAATATCTTGCGCAGCGCGCGGAAAGTACAGACCGGAGTAATAAAGTTGGCGCCTTGCATGCCGCAGAAGCAGATCTTTGGTCGTTGAAAGGTGTTCAGTATCAGAGACCGAAAAACTCACCCGATAGCGGCTTTCCTTTGAGCCTAAGCGTGTCAGCACGGCGCTGGAGACTGGCACGGGAAGAATAGGGGGGCATAGCAATGTGGCTTGTTGAAGCGTATCGATGACTCGCTCGGGATTTGAGGTGGCGGGACACGAGAGCTCTATGAATGCTGAACGAACGCGAGTCGGAAAGCTGCGGTTCACGATGTCGGATTTCGCGACCACACTGTTGGGGACAATCGCGACATCATCGCCGTCGGTGAGAATGCGAATCGAACGCCAGTTCATCTGCACCACCGTGCCCTCGGTTTTGTCGCCGAGCGAAATACGATCGCCCACATTGAACGGCGCTTCAATACCGAATGCGATTCCGGCAAACACGTCCGCCAGCGTGTTCTGCAGAGCAAGACCCAACACGATCGCTAGAACGCCGGAGGTCGCGAGCAGACCACCAATGGGCAGCGCAAGCACGGAAATCAAGACAACCAATACAGCGGCGGTGTAGATCGCGGCGGCGGTGAGATCAGGAAACAGCCGTGCTTCGCGCCATCGGCGGTTGCGATTGAGCGTGAATGACATGAGCGCAACGAGCACTCGCGCGCCGAGCAGCCACCATATACCGGCTACTGCATGCAGCCATAACGACGTGGCATTGGCTGCCCCAGCGTTACCCGGCAAGGGAGGAGTTTGATGCCGAAAGAGTATGAAGGTGGCGCCGACAAAACACACGAAGTCAAACAAGTTGCGAACCCGCGAGGAGAACGGTCGCAGCGCTATGTAGCTGACAATGACGAACCCGAGGATCGAGACCGGTAACAGAGAGGAAGTCACTGTGCTGTGCCGCCTAATAGGAACCCTTGCGCGACGCGCGGTCACGTCAGCGTAATGCACTCACCGTTCTGCCTATCTCCCCCGAAAGGGGGGAGTCACCTACATTTCAGACTGCTGTACGTTCCTGGTCAAAGGTCGTGAAACATCCGGAGCTCGGGCAATGCAAAGTGTCTCTGCCGAGCTTTCTTGAGGACTCCCCCAACTGAGGGATAAAGATCGCTTAACGAGAGGCACACAATGACGGCACCTTCAGCTGTGACAGTTCAAAGGGGTCCACCAACATGCTTCACGGATTTTCTGTTCCTCTGACGCCGCAGGGAAAATCTGCATTGGCCTCACCGCCTCCGTGGCATTACTCGAGCGACTGCCTCGCCATCGAATATTGGACCGATCCAGGGATTTCTGCCAACGGGCACGCGGCTCGACAATCCGGATTTCGCCAGCATGGCCGAATCGATGGGTATTTATGGCGTGCGCGTGGAGGACCCGGGCCAACTGAAATCAGCAATCTCAACAGCCTTTGCACATGAAGGTCCTGCCGTCATCGACGTATTGACTGATCGGCAGGAGCTCGTCATGCCACCGGACATCAAGCTCGAGCAAGCGAAGGGCTTCAGTTTATGGATGCTTAAAGCGGTACTCAATGGCCAGGCGAACGAACTCGTGAGTGTGGCGAAGACGGCCCTTGTCCGCTGATCCGAAAACTCGAATTGCGGCTCTCTCCGCACGGCCTCAAGTCCGCAATGATTGGTAGAAATATCTTGATGTACTTCCCATGGAGCCGCCCGGACGAGGAGGGGGCTCCTCTTGGCAACCTGGACAATCGGTTCGGCGCGCTGTTCGAGCTACGCCGGCTACAGTGGCCGAAATACGAAGACTTGGCAGACACCGAGCACTTCAATCAAGGTATTGCCGGATTTTTGGATAACATACTTTTACGCAACTATTCCCTGTTCCGCGAGGATATGCGGATCCGCTCGGGAAATGTCGTCCGCATCGTTGAGCGCTGCACCTCAGAGGGTAAAGTCACGCTTCTCGACAGCGATTTTCTCGACAACGTCGACACACTGATCATCGTCAGCTTCGATTCGAAGCGCACGGGCCAACATCCCAATGAAAGTGAGTTGGTGGCAATTCGCAAATTTCTAGACGACCCGGGCCATACACTGTTCGTTTGTCCTCATCATGACATTGGCAACATCGACGGCGTTCCCAGCAATGAGGTCCTGGCGACGCAGGAAGTGGAGTTCCACCATCATGGAGATCTCGGAGTTCCGGGGCAGCAACGCTTTGGCGGCTTTGCCAGGTCACTGCTTCGTGATCTGGGTGTTTCCGTTTCCAATAATTTTGGCCTTCGACCTGCGAAAATGCGGGACGGGTCTCCCGCCCCTATCCAAATTAATTCCCAAGCGGATCGATTTAATCTCTTGCAGGGCGTCAGAAGTTTCCATCTCCACCCGCATCTGCCGCACTTCGAGATGCTCGGCGACAGTCCTCATAAAATGGATGTCTTGGTGGAACAGTCGATCGACGCAGAGGCGCCCCCGCATCCATTCATCAAGCAAGGACGGAAGACTTTTGACGCGTTGCTGCAATCCAAACCAAACGTCTTCGGTGGTCGATTACTGATATGCGACGCCACCATATGGACTTCTACGAATGGCGGACTGGGTAGCCTACGGCAGTTTTGGGCCAACGTGACTCGATTAGGCTAACTGATGGCTGAATCAACGCGGACCAGACCGGTGCGAGTCTTTTCCATTCATCAATGGCGAATAATATGATGCATCTACCACGCCACGGCGGGGTAGGCTCAGCGGGATCGAAGGGAGATGCGCATGAACGCTAAATCAATGAGTGCATGGATTGCTGCGCTGGCAATGGGACTGGGAAGCAACGTCGCCGCGGCGGCCAAGGCTTCGACTCCCGACAGCGGAGCCCTGCTCAGAGCGAGCGGCAACGACAACCAGTGGATTCTCCCGGCCAAAAACTACGGGGGCAATCCGTATACCGGGCTGAAGCAGATCGCGCCGAACAACGTAGCATCCCTGGACCTGGCCTGGAGCACGGCGCTGGCAGATGAGGGACAGCAGGAGGCGGCGGCCTTAAGCTGGAACGGCACGCTGTTCGTAGCCACCGCGCACAACGGCGTGGTGGCGCTGGATGCCGCCAGCGGCAAGCTGAAATGGCAGTTCCCCTACGATCCTTCTTACATCATCAGCTTCTCGGTGAACCGCGGCGTCGGCATCGCCGACGGCAAGGTGTTCATGGTGACGCTGGATTGCCGCGTCATCGCCCTGGATGCCGAGACCGGCAAGCAGGTGTGGAACGTCGCCGGCTGCAGCGATACGAGCAACAGCTACTACACGATGGCGGCCTATGTGTATAAGGGCGCCGTCATTGTCGGCCACGCCGGCGGCGACTACGGCACTGAAGGCAGCGTAACGGCGTTCAGCACCAAGGACGGCAAGCAGCTGTGGGACTGGTCGACGATCAAGCGCGACACCTGGCCGGGCACCTCTTGGCATCATGGCGGTGCGGCGGTGTGGTCCGGCATCAGCATCGATCCCAAGGACAGCACGCTGTTCGTGGCGCCGGGGAATCCGGGGCCGGACATGGTGCTGAAGGGACGCGAAGGGCCCGATCTGTACAGCAATTCGTTGGTGGCGCTGGATATCAACGGCAAGAAACCGAGAGTGAAATGGCACTACCAGCTGGTCAAGAACGACACCCATGATGCCGATGCGGCCATGATTCCAGTGCTGTTCACCGCCAAGGTGGCGGGCAAGATGCAGGACCTGGTCGCCATCGGCGACAAGGCCGGCGACTTCGTGGTGCTCGACCGCAAGAGCGGCAAGCCGCTGCACAAGCTGGCGGTCAGCGACCAGACAAACTTCTTTACCACCGTGCCCACGGTGGAGGGCACCCACGCATGCCCGAATCACGGCGGCGGCATCGAGTGGTTGGGCGGCGGCTACGATCCGGTTAGTAACCTGTTCTTCGTTCCCAGCACCGAGGAGTGCGGCATCTGGAGACTCGGTCCGAATCCGCCGGTCTATGCCCCGGGCCAAGCATACAAGGGCGGCGCGCTACCGAGGCGCGGCAACGGCACCGGCGTGCTGACGGCCATCGACATGGACACGGGCGCGGTGCGCTGGCGCAAGCCCTTGCCGTTCCCTGGTCAGGGTGGCGCGCTGATCACAGCGAGCGGTCTGGTCTTCACCAGTGATTTGGGCGGTTCGTTGTACGCCTTCAGCACGACCACAGGCGAGCAGCTGTGGCACGTCGCTACCGGTTCGGCCATCGTCGCGCCGATCACAACCTACGTGGTCGGCGGCCAACAGTACCTGAACGTGGTGGTTGGTCAGGCCGGCAACCAGCAGACCGCGAACTTGCCGACGCCACAGGCGAGCCGCGTGTTGGCCTTCCGGCTCGGCGCGACGCAGCCGGCGGTCAACAGCAGTGAGGGGCAGGTGGCGCGGGCCACATCCAAGAATGCCGCCGCAGGCGAGGTCGCCGAAAGCATCGGCGATGCGCCTTACACCGCCGAACAAGTCACGGCCGGCGCCACCGCTTTTGCGCAGCACTGCGCCGTCTGCCACGGCGCGCAGCTGCAAGGCGTCGCCGCTCCGGCGATGGCGGGCCCGGCTTTCGCTCGCACCAAGCCCACCCTGGCGGAGCTGCATACGGTGGTCACCAAGAACATGCCGTTGACGGCACCGGGTACTTTGGCCGCCTCCGACTACGCCGCGATCATGGCCTACATGCTCTCCTATGAGTGCGTGAAGCCGAGCGGCGAGGGCAAGACGCCGTTTCCCGTAGGGGATATCAGCGCGCTGAAACCGATCACCTTTGGCGCCAAAATCTGCCCGCCTGGAGGTGGCAAGGAGTAGATGCCGCGACAACGCGAGGTGCTGTAACCATGAGCATCCTAAAGAAACCGTCCGCTTGGGATATTGTGTACTCGATCGCCATGGCGCTCGCTTGCCTGGTCTCCTATGCGGTGATGACAGAGCTTTTGAACGTTGCGGTGGAAGGACATGCTGATCTAGTGGGTGGGATGTGGGCGGCGGTGTCCACGGCGTTTGTGTTTCGCGACTCACGACAACATAGTTTGTCCGCAGGAGCCGGACGTCTCATCGCAACCTGCGTCAGCTTCGCGCTATGTCTACCTTACTTGTGGCTCATTCCAGCGAATGTCGCGGGAATGGCCATACTTCTGGCGGTGGGAACGCTTGTGATGGTAATGCTGGATCGGCGCGAGGACATTATTACGACGGCGGTCACTACGGTTGTCGTAATGGTCGTCGCTCTGCAACATCCCACAGATGCATGGGAGCAGCCGCTACTCCGTCTTTTCGATACGGTGGTTGGTGTCGCAATAGGCGTGGTAGGAAAGTGGATTGCCTCATTTGCCTTCTACAAAGCGAGAGGCGAACCCGTTCAATGACTAATGCCGAGGTCGAAAAGCGCTCATGCTCGTTCCATTGTAACAGGAGTGAAAATGAAGAGCTTCGTTGCAGCTGCATTCTTACTTGGACTTTCTCTCGCGCAATATGATCGGGCTCTTTCCGCTCCTACAGATCCGTGGAAGGCATTGGGCTTCCTTGAAGGCACTTGGGATGCGCATACCCAAGGAGGTTCCGCCGGAGCGCAGAGCAGTGGCACCTACACATTTAAGCCTGAGCTGAAGCATCACGTGCTAGTGCGCAGCAGCAGCGCCTCCGCTGCTTGCAGAGGACCTAAGAGCTTCGACTGTGAACACAGCGATGTGCTCTATGTCTACCAAGAAGTTCAGGGCCAGCCGTTGAGGGCCATTTATTTCGATAACGAAGGGCACGTCATTCACTACGACGTCTCAACTCCCGATTCGACCACAGCGATTTTCATCTCCGACCCATCGCAGTCAGGACCGCAATTTCGGTTGGTCTACGAGCTGAAGGATGCGGTGATGTCAGGTAAGTTTCAGATGCGGCTGCCCGGACAAGCGGAATGGAAGTCCTATCTCGAGTGGACCGGCGCGAAGAAATGACCGGCATCGGAGGTCGCGCGACAGCGGTCCGTGTGGTGGACTATCATTAGGTTGAGAGGACAGGAGGACGCGATGCCCGACGAGCTAACGAACGCACAGGACGTATGTGCTATCACGGTGACATATCATCCGGATGCAGAATTTCCCGTGCGAAGTGAGCGCATTCTGCGAGAAGTGGGCGCTCTGGTAATCGTGGACAATGGCTCGGGCGATACTGAGCTAGGAATGCTGCGCGAACTCGCGACGAATCCATTGATAACCTTGATATCGAATATCGATAACGTGGGCATTGCGCGCGCGCTCAATATTGGCATCGGGCAGGCCCTTACGCTCGGATTTAAATGGGTGCTGCTGCTCGATCAGGACAGTTGCATCGACGATGACATGGTGCAGACCCTCATTGCCACCGGCGCGTCCTACCCGGACCGGGACCGATTAGGAGTGATTGGCTCCGGGTACAGGGACGTTAACAGCCCATTACAGGAACAGAAGGATGAAATCGTGGGCGAGAACTGGGAGGAAGTGGCATCGGTAGTCACATCGGGTTCGTTGATCCCGTTGAAAGCGCACGCGGCCGTCGGAGCTTTCAGGGAAGAATTCTTCATCGATCATGTAGACACTGAATATTGTTTCAGAGCTCGAGCCAAGGGCTATCGGGTCATCAGAACGCGAAGGCCCATCATGTCACACTCAATCGGAGCCATCAGCCGGCACGAAGTGCTATGGATGAAGAAGTGGACGTTCAATCACGCGGCCGATCGGCGTTACTATTTCGCGAGGAACGACACCGTCATGCTGCGTGAATTCGGGCACTACATTTTTGGATTGTGGGCATTGAAAAGTTTCGGCCGCTGCGTGCGCCTGTGCAAACGCATCGCGTTATACGAAGAAATGAAAACCCAAAAAATTATCGCTGTCGCGCAAGGCTGGTGGGATGGGGTTCGGGGACACATGGGACCGCGACATCAGGGTCTGGCACACGCGCCTTCAAGCATTCCTGCGCATCCAGATGGCCAATCGAGCGCAACCGGTGGTGCTGCATCGCGCAAACAATTTTTATCTTGACCACCATTTGAGACGGCTTTCAACCCCGTTGCTAAACGGTCACGAACGTTCTCGTCGAATTGATGCGCCGCGCCGATAGCGACCAGGGTCAATGGTTGCCCACACGAAATTTCATCTCCTGCTCAGATGTACGACCCTGGCTGTCTCGAATTCTAACGATTAGCGTATGTGTTCCCGGAGGCAAGTTCGGAGGCACAACGCCCGTCAGTCCCGAGGCTGTGAGCGTCACATAAGGCAAAATGCGCGCTGTGATGTCTTTTCTGAAGACACCGAATTGGTAAAGTACCTGGAGCGAGGAGATGTCGATCTGCGTTCCCTCCGCGGGCTCAAATCGTATCCCAATGTGTGCAGGCGCTGTGGCTGGTTGTGCGGAGCTGCTCTGATTTTCGATGACGATCCGCGGCGCAACGAGTTCTGCGCCAAGCGTTTTTGAAGTGACAGTTGCGAAGGCCGATACCAGTACCACAACAGCAGTCACTGACGAGCGTAGGTTCGTGTTCATGTCTCTCTCTGCGAGTTATCGGGGCCGTCCCGGCAGCCGAGCCGCGACTTCTAATAGGTAAAGCGCACAACGCGCGCAAACGGGATCAAGAAAGTTGAGGTTCGGCTCTAATTCGCTATAAGGAATTTGACACCGTTGATATAGAGGGCAGGTGGATTGACTCGGTTCTGAGCCAAATCAGCCCAGAAAGAAACGGAACCGAGAATTGGCGCGAAATCGCCGAGCGAGTGTTTCTTGAGGGGCGCGGGGAGGCGAGAGAGACTTGCTTTCACCGCTCCCGCCGCTATCGTCTGGAGCCTACGCTCCCATAATGCTCCCGGCCGGAATCTTTCTGGTGAAGCTTCTGGCGGTCGAAGTTGCGCGAATGGACGGCCGCGACTTTGAGGCCGCGAAAACGAACCTATTTTATGAATGGCTGGCCGAAGGCAGGCGAACCGCGGTCATCGAGTCTCATCGGATCTTCTTCGCAAGTACCGCGGCAGTGGTGTGGTTGACGCACCGCTCCGTATTGCGCAGAGCCGGGCACAGCGGGCGGAGTTTCCTGCGCTCCTGTCAGGCTCAGTACGTATTCTACTTGGAGCCAACCGGCGCGCTCGCGAGCTCACATGAGTTCGCGAGCAGATGAAGGAGCAGGTTTCGACCTCACAGGGAAGAAGAGTAGGCGGGCGACGCCGAATGCAGCGAGCGCTCCAACATACTGCGCCAATATAAATGCAGGTGCGTCAATGGGCCGGATACCGGAAAACGTATTGCTCAGCGCTCGAGCGATGGTAATCGCCGGATTCGCGAATGACGTCGAAGCTGTGAACCAGTAGGCGGCGCCAATCCACGCCGCAATCATCCAGGGCGCATCTTCCGATCGGCGATGCCCTAAGACGACCATCAGCAACCCAAAGGTCGCGACGAATTCTGCAAGCCACTGCGCGGGTCCGGTCCGGATATGCAAGGACAGTTGCCAGAGCGGCGATTCAAACATCGCGTGAGCAAGCAACGCGCCGGCACAGCACCCTAAGATTTGAGTGGCCGAATAAGCGGCCGCATCGGACCACCCAAGCTTGCTTCGCAAGGCCTCAATGAATGAAACCACGGGATTAAAATGGGCGCCGCTTACAGGGCCGAGCAGCGCAATCAACGAGGCCAGGACTGCGACCGTCGCTCCGGTATTGGCGATCAACGCGATGCCAAGATTACCCCCCGCCAAGCGCTCGGCCATGATTCCGGAGCCCACCACGGTTGCCGCGAGGAGCAATGATCCTAGGCCTTCCGCCAGTAGTCTTCTTGGCAGTGGCTCAGAGCGCATCGTTCATATTTCCGATCGCATCCATCCGGTCTTTGATGCGAAGTTGATCAATGCTCGAGATCGGTAGGCTCAAGAAAAGCTTGATGCGTCGGTCCATCGCTTTATAGGCCTGGCTGAAGGCGAACTTCTTTTCGATCTCGGTTCCCTCAACCGCGGCGGGGTCCGGTATCCCCCAATGTGCGGTGATCGGCATCCCCGGCCATACCGGACAGGCTTCTCCGGCCGCGTTATCACACACCGTAATCACAAAATCAAAATGCGGAGTTCCCGGAGTGGCAAATTCATCCCAGCTTTTGCTGCGCAGGCCTTCGGTAGGAAATTCCAAGCCCTTCAACAGATCGAGCGCGAATGGATTCACTTTACCGTTAGGGTGACTGCCGGCACTGAAACCCCGAAATTGCCCTTTGCCCCATTTATTCATGATGGATTCGGCCAAGATGCTCCGCGCGGAATTGCCGGTGCAGAGGAACAGCACGTTGTAGACCTTGTCGGCCATGTTTATCTCGCTTGATTTAAATAATGCCGACGCGAGTGCTGCGCCGCTCGAGTGCTAAGACGTCGCGCCACTGGCCTGCCAATGGCCCATACTGCATCTTGCCGAGTCGCCGTCTAGTCCCAACGGGATGAAAGCCTAGAGTCTTGTGTAACGCTAAGCTGGCCACATTTTCGGGAAAGATCCCTGCCTGTAGCGTCCAAATGTTCTTCGTCTCTGAGCGCTCGATCAATGCGCCGAGAAGTTGCTTGCCAATGCCGCGTCCTTTTGCGGCTGGAGCAACATAAACGCTATTTTCGGCAACACCCGCGTAGACGCAGCGGTCAGAGGATGACGATAGAGAGGCCCACCCCAGTACATTTCCTTGCTCGAGGGCTACGAGGCTTAGTTCATTGATGTGATGTTCGAGCCAATTCGCCCACGATGCGGGTGGCGAGGACTCAAAGGTTGCATGGCCGGTATCGATACCCGCTTGATAGATCTCGCGCACCGACGGCCAGTGCTTCTCCTCCATGCGAGAGATCACCGCGACCTTAGCGTTTTGCGCGCTTTCAGGCTGCACAGCAAGACGACTTTTTGGTTGCCTCCGCAGGAACGCAGCAGGATTCTGAAGCCGCGGCCTTGACGGGCACACAGCATGCGGCCGGCTCGATCAACAGATGAGTGTCCTCGCCATAAACAGGCACGCTGCTCAGGGTGTGAAAGGTCTCCCAGGCCACCCCAGCGGGATCTGTCACCCAATATTTGTCCGACTTCGCGTAGCAGCACGCCTCGGCCGATTGCTCCACCAGCGCGGCATCCGCCGACTGCAGCTGATTTTTCAGCGAAACGAGCTCTTCTCCCGAATCGACCTGGAAACCTAAATGATTGACGCCTTCGGCGTGGCCGCGGTTTGAAATGGCAAAGTTAACGGGCGGATCCTCGAGCATCCATTTCGCGTAGTCCTCTTTAATCACAGAAGGCTCGGCTGCGAAGAGAGTCGAATAAAATCGGACACTCTTGGCGAGGTCCTTTACCGCCATGTGTACGTGGAATCTTTTCATGCGGCCCTCTTAGGTTTGTTACGCGCTTTGGTGACCGCGGCGACTGGCTTGCAAGAAGTTGCGCACTCGCCGCTTTGACTGCAGCAATTTTCGGTGAGATAGCCGACCAAGCCGTTCATCGCAACGAAGTCCGCGCTGTAAATAAGCTGGCGGCTGAGGCGTTGCTGAGCAATAAGCCCAGCGCGTTGCAGATTCTGTAAATGAAATGTCAACGAGGACGGCAGGAGACCGACCCGCTCGCCGATGGCACCGGCTGAGAGGCCCGCCGGTCCCCGCTCGACCAGCAATCGATAAATCGCCAATCGATGTTCGTGAGCAAGCGCACTTAGCGCTGCGATGATCATTGGGATTTTCATGTACATACGATATTACAAGTACCCTCGTATTGTCAAGTATGACGCCATCCGTCTGGCGTTGTGAAAGGTAAGTCACAGTTTCCGTTCGACTGATAAACGCCGCATTTCGCGCCGGTGCAGCAGCAAATACGCTGCCGGAAGCACCAGCATCGAAAGTATCGGTGCGGTAATCATGCCGCCAACCATGGGGGCTGCAATTCGGCGCATGACTTCAGATCCTGTACCGCCGCCAAACATGATGGGCAAGAGGCCTGCAACGATGACGGCAACGGTCATCGCCTTAGGGCGTACTCTCAATACCGCCCCTTCTTCGATCGCCGAGATGAGATCGCCCTCGGTGTTGAAGTCACCTGCTCGCCGACGTCGCGCGATCGCGTGATCGAGATAGAGCAGCATGATGACCCCAAATTCAGCAGAAACACCGGCGAGCGCGATGAAGCCGATAGCCGATGCGATGGATAGGTTGTAGCCGAGCAAGAATAGCAGCCAGAGGCCACCGATGAGTGCGAATGGCAGAGTACCCATGATCAGCGCGGCAGCGCTGAATCGGCGAAAAGCCAAGTACAACAGAATGAAAATGATGACGAGGGTAAAAGGCACAACTAGTTTGAGCTTCTTCGTCGCACGCTCTAGATATTCAAATTGGCCCGACCAGGAGATTGAGTACCCGGGCGGCAGCTGAACTCGTTGGGCGACCAGCTTCTGCGCCTCTATTACATACCTCCCCAAATCGCGGCCGGTAATGTCGACATAGATCCAGCCATTCAGGCGCGCATTCTCGCTGCGAATCTGTGGCGGACCGTCTGTTATGGTGAGATCTGCGACGGCGCCCAACGTGGTCGTCACTCCAAGTTCAGTCACAATCGGTAACACACGCAGTTTCTCGACTGAGTCGCGCTGCTCTCGCGGATAGCGGATATTGATCGGGAAGCGCTGCAGGCCTTCGACCGTTTCCCCGACATTCTCGCCACCAATCGCCAGCGCCACCACTTGCTGCACTTCGGCGAGGGTGAGACCGAGTCGAGCGGCACGAACGCGATCAATATGCACCTCGATATAGTGCCCGCCTTGGACGCGTTCAGCGTATGCGGACCGCGTGCCGGGCACGGTTTTCACCGTCGCTTCGATCTGGGAGGCGAGCGTGTCGATGACCTTCAGATCGGGCCCCGCTATTTTGATGCCGACGGGGCTCTTGATGCCGGTCGAGAGCATGTCGATGCGATTGCGGATCGGCTGGACCCAGAGATTCGATAGCCCCGGAATTTGCAGCGCGGCGTTCATCTTGTTGATCAATTCGTCCTGGCTCAGGTGACCAGGCCACTGAGACTGGGGCTTAAATTCTATAGTGGTCTCAAACATCTCAAGGCCGGCGGCGTCGGTGGCCGTCTCGGCACGACCCACCTTGCCGAATACTCGGTTCACTTCCGGAAATTGCATCAGCATCTTGTCGGTCTGTTGAAGCAGTTGCGATGCTTTATCGGCAGATAATCCCGGCAGCGCCGAGGGCATATAGAGCAAATCGCCCTCCACCAACGGGGGCATGAACTCGCTGCCTAGCTGGGTAAGCGGAACAGCGGTTAGCGCCAGCAGCAGAAGGGCCGCTCCAATGGCAGCCTTTGGATGCTTCAGTACCGCATCAAGGACGGGTCGATAGAGAAAAATGAGAAATCGATTGATCGGATTGCTGCGCTCCTCTGGAATCCGGCCACGAATAAAGTAGAACATCAGCACCGGAATCAGCGTTACAGACAGGGCAGCGGCGGCGGCCATTGAATAGGTCTTGGTGAAGGCCAATGGCCCAAATAACTTGCCTTCCTGCGCTTCGAGCGTGAACACCGGCACGAAGCTTAACGTGATGACGAGCAAGCTGAAAAAAAGTGCCGGCCCGACCTCTGCGGCGGCCTCGCCGATGAGCTGCGTTTGCTCAAGCATCGTCGGTTTACGGCCCGGATTGGCGTGATTCCACGCCTCAAGATGCTTGTGCGCGTTCTCGATCATCACGACGGCCGCATCGACCATTGCGCCGATGGCAATCGCGATGCCCCCTAAAGACATGATATTGGCATTCACCCCCTGCCAGTTCATCACGCTAAAGGCGGCCAGGATGCCGAGCGGCAGACTGACGATCGCGACAAAAGCGGAGCGCACGTGGAATAGAAATAAGACACAAACTAAGGCGACGACAATGAATTCCCCGATCAGCCGATCGCGCAACGTATCGACGGATCTGTAGATCAGATCCGAGCGGTCGTAGGTCGGTACGATTTCAACGCCTTTGGGCAAACTCGCCTGCAAGCTCGCAAGCTTCTTCTTGACCGCATCGATGGTCTGTAACGCATTCTTACCCGCTCGCATGACGATGACGCCGCCCACCGCCTCGCCCTGACCATTGAGTTCCGAGATGCCGCGGCGGATATCGGGCCCGATCTGGATACGAGCGACATCACCGAGCAAAATCGGCGTACCACCGGCACCTAAGCCTACCGGCACGGCGCGAAAATCGTCGAGAGTTTTCAAGTACCCGGTGGCGCGTACCGCATATTCAGCCTCACCGAGCTCGATCACCGAACCGCCGGTTTCGTTGTTGGAATTGCGGATCGCTTGCTTGACGCGATCGATGGTGACGTTGAGTGCGCGCAGTCGGTCCGGATCGAGCACGATTTGATACTGCTTGACCAAACCGCCGACGCTGGCGACCTCAGCGACGTCCGGCACGGTTTTGAGTTCATACTTTAAAAACCAATCTTGCAGCGCGCGCAGCTGCGAGATGTCGTTGTGGCCGCTGTGATCAACGAGCGCGTATTCGTAGATCCAACCCACCCCCGTGCCATCGGGTCCCAAAGACGGTTTCGCTGAGGGCGGCAATCGTCCATTGACCTGATTTAAGTATTCGAGCACGCGCGAGCGAGCCCAATAAAGATCGGTCTTGTCGTCAAAGATGATGTAGACATAGGAATCGCCGAAGAACGAATAACCGCGCACCGTGCGCGCGCCAGGCACCGACAGCATGGTCGTGGTTATGGGATACGTGACTTGGTCCTCCACCACTTGGGGCGCCTGGCCCGGATACTCAGTGCGGATGATGACCTGGGTGTCCGAGAGATCCGGCAACGCATCTAAAGGCGTCGAGAGCGTCGCGTGCGCGCCCCAGGCGGCAAGCAGCGCGGTCGCCATCAGCACGAGAAGACGATTTTGGATTGACCAGCGAATGAGTGCCGCGAGCATGTCAGTGGCTCCCGTCCGTTGGATTTGCCGAGGGCTGCGGCATTAGCTCCCGGACCGCGTCCTTGTCCGACGCCTCGCCCGCGCCCGCCAAATTATCAAACGCGCTACGCAGATTGGCTTCCGAATCAATCAAGAACTGTCCCGACGCGACGACGTTTTGTCCGAGGGTAAGACCCTCCAAAATCTGCGAGCGGCCGCCTTGTTCAGCGCCGACGCGCACCGGCGCGGGCCGGAAGTGCGTGGCATCGTCAGCCACAATGACGACGCTGCGAGTACCGGTCTTGATGACCGCCTCGGTGGGCACGGTCAACACGTCTTCTTGCGTGGCGCCGCGAAGTTGGGCCTTCGCGAACATGCCGGGGCGTAAACGATTGCCCGGATTCTTGACTACGATCCTCGCCTTTAAGGTCCGCGTGGCCTGGGTCAGCTCCGGATACAGATAATCGACCTTGCCGGAGAAATGCTCACCGGGAAGCGCGGGAACTTCGACTTGGATTAAGTCCCCCGACTTTATCCACGCCGCTTGCGCCTCGGGGACTTCGGCGCTGATCCAAACGGTCTTCAAGTCCGCGAGCTGAAACAACGTCGCGCCGGGTGCGATGGCGGATCCCTGACGCACGCTCAATTCCATTACATAGCCATCAAAGGGTGCGTAATAATCGACCGTGCGCTCCGCCTGACCGGTCTTCTCGATGCGCGCGATCTGCGCAGCCGATAGACCGAAAAATGCGAGACGCTGTCGTGCCGCCTCGATCAGTTTCGGATCATTGGAATTGCGCGCAATGAGAAACTCCTGCTGAGTTGCGAGCAAGTCGGGTGAATAGATGCCTGCGAGGCGCTCACCGCGGTGCACCGCATCGCCTACTGCGCGCACATCGAGCCGCTCGACCCATCCGGACTGTCGCACTTGAATGGCTTCGATACGGTGTTCATCAACTCCCACGATGCCCGCGGCATCCACGGTCAGCGCAAAACTACTTCTCTCAACTCGCGCGAGGCGGATCCCTAAATTTTGGACGACGCGCGAATCGACCACGATGCTATCGGACGCCGCTCCCGCCTTGTCGGAGTACTTGGGCAGCAATTGCATGTCCATGAACGGTGATTTGCCCGGCTTGTCGAAATGCTGCGCAGGGTGCATCGGGTCATACCAATAGGCAGGCGTCATATTGTTCGAAGGGTCTTGCATGGCCATCGAGGCGGCGCGATGACGCGAAACCACGAAAGCGATGATCGCGATCACCAAAAGTAACCCGACTACGGCGCCGATTTTGGTGTTGGTTCTCATGGCGCTTCTCCGTTAGACATTTGCGGTGCGCTCCAATAGTCGAGCCTCACTTGAGCGCGCGCCATTTCCACCGCGAGTGCGAGACGCTGTAGTTGGACATCCAAGAGACTGCGGCGGGCCAAGAGGATCGCATCAAAGCCACCGCGGCCAGCCTGGTAGGCGCTGCGTGCGGCCTCAATACGAGCTTTTGCATCCGGGATGATGGATGCGTCGAATTCCGCTACGCGCTCTTCGAAATGCCGTCGATCCACATAATCCTGACTGAGCTGCGCATGCAGCTCGCGCAGTACATCGCGCTTGCGCTCTTCACTGGCTCGCGATTGTTCACGCGCAGCAGCGAGGCCTCGATCCTGGCGATCTTTCGTGAAATACGGCAGCCCCACCTTGAACTGGATGCCGACAAAGTCAGAAAAGTCGCGCCGGTATGCGTAGTAGACCTCGACCGAATAGTCCGGTTTGTAGGATTGGCGTGCGAGAGCAATATCGGTCGCCGAGGCTTCGATTTGCTTGTCCAAATTGCCAATCACCGGATGATGATCGGCGCCTGCCATCAAACCCGGCAGAGGAGTCGAAAATCCGGGCAACGCGAGCGATTCGGCGATCGGCCGCCCCGCCGCGTCGCCGATCCATCGGCTAAGGCCGGCGCGCGTACGCTGCACGTGATGAAGCCAATCGTGTGCCTTATCCGCGACGAGACCTGAGTCGACTTTTGCGGCAAGCCAATCGGCCTGCGATGCCTTGGCGCTGCGGTAGTCCTTTTCAAGCGATTGCAGCTGCAGTGTTGCTTCTTCGCCCAGGCGTTGGCTGAGTTTAAGCCCCTGCTCCGCCTCATACACATTGAGCCACGCGAGTGACGCATCCCGCCGTACCATGCGTTGCTCGTTATCGAGCGCTGCGCGGTCCGCATCGGCATCGAGCTGCTTGCGGGCACCCTGGAGCCGTCGCTTTGCGGCACGTGGGAACTCCTGACTCAACCCGATCGTAAACTCCGTGAAATTGTCGCGGCTGGTACTGAATGCTTCTGAAGTATCAATCGGCAGTTCCTTGAGGCCGCCGGCCAGCTGCGGATCAGGTAGTTGCCTCGCGGCGATCGCCTGCTGCTCTTCCGCTTCGATTTTCGCCTGCCGCCCGGTCAACAACGGTTGATCGACTGCGGCAAGGCGCGCGGCCTCTTGCATCGTCAACGCTTCTGTATCTGTTCCAACCTCATTCGAGGGGCTTGCATACAAGAAAGCGGGTGCTGAAATGGCCACGGCAACGCATAAGCCAACGTAGAAACGAAACATGACTATTCTCCAAACCTCAGGGCGGCGTTAAGCGCGCCGATACAAGCGACCCTCAAGAGGGGCGCTCGAAGTGCCGTTGTTTAGACGGAGCTTGAGTGCTTTAGAGAATGGGTGGACGGATGAGCGGCGAATCGCCGCGCGAGAAGAAGGCCGCAGTGCCCACTTGCGGTACCGGGGCCGTGCGATTGTGCCAAATCAAGGACGTTGGTGAGGCACCGACAGCGGCCGTGGCCGCCGCTAGACAGGCATCAGAGCAGCAACTCGTCGTGTGAGCACCGCTTGGGCAACAAGCTTTGTCAGCGACACTCTGATTTTCGGCAGAAGTTTGGCAATCCGATTGCATGACCGGAATTCCAGCAGCAAAAGCGGCCAAGGATCCTTGCAGACCAACCGCGAGTATCATGACTAAAGCGATGAGCTGACGCTTCATGTAGCCAATTTTAGCACGATCCCCCTCTTTGAGCCTCGGATTACATTGACGTATCCCACACAAAAGAGCTCTGTGGGAGACCTCATTCGATTTCAATGCTCCGACTAATTAGACAACCCGCCGTCTATGACATGGCATTGTCCTGTCACAAAGGTTGATTCATCCGACGCTAGGTACAGCGCCAATGAAGCGATTTCCTCGGGCCGCCCCAAACGACCCATGGGCTGTCGTGCGGTAAAGGATGCCCACGCAGTCGCATAGTCACCCGTGGCTCTCAGCCTGTCATGAAGAGAGGGTGTATCGACCGTGCCCGGACAAATGGCATTGCAGCGAATTCCCTTCGCGACGAAGTCTGCAGCGACTGACTTGGTAAGCCCGATTACCGCGGCCTTCGTTACGCCATAGACAAAGCGATTTGGCACCCCCTTGATCGATCCAGCCACCGACGACATGTTGATGATCGATCCACGACCCCGCTCGAGCATTCCCGGCAGCGCGGCGCGAATCAGCTGATACATGGAGGTCACGTTGATGTCCATGGAGATATTCCATGCGTCGTCATCACAGTCGAGGATGGTGCCGGCGTGTACGTAGCCGGCGCAGTTGAACAAAATGTCTATCGTGCCAACTTCGGATATCGCTGCGGCAATTTCCCGCGGATCCGTGACATCGAGATGACGAGTGCGGCAACCGGAAATATTCTCCAAAAGAGCCGCGTTCACGTCGGTGGCCCACACGGCGGCACCTTCCGAGGCAAATAATTCCGCGGTGGCCCGCCCGATACCCTGGCCTGCGGCCGTGATGAAGGCGGTTTTTCCGATCAAGCGCTTGCTCGTCATAGAAATATCCGTGTTTCAAGGCATGCGGTTGGGAGGGGCCAGTGGCAGTGGGCATATCGGCACCGGTGCATCGACGTGCAAGAGACCATCCACTTTGAGATCGTGCCAGAACTCACCGGGAATAGATCTCCGATAGTGGTCCAGGGTCTGCTCGACGTGATGCGGGCTGCCAAGACCTGGAATTACGCTGGCCACGACCGGATTCGCCAGCGGAAATTGCAAGGCGGCCGCTCCCAAGGGAATCCGGAAGCGATCGCAGTGTGTCTCGATTCGTCTGACGCGCTCAACGATCTCGGGAGGAGCAATGCCATAATTATAGTGCGTCTCGCCCAGCCTGGTTCCTGTCGCCAAGATTCCCGAGTTGTAAGGGCCGCCAACGACGATTGAGGTTCGCGATCGAGCGCATGCCGGCAGCAAATCGTTCAGCGAATCTTGTTCGAGCAGGGTGTAACGACCTGCGAGCAAAATGGCATCGAGCTCCGCATATTCCATGGCCTCGAGGCATACCGCGGTTTCGTTAACGCCAAGTCCGAAGGCGCTGATTTCGCCGGATGAGCGCAATTCTTCGAGGGCGCGAAAGCCGCCGCCGCTCGTTAGTTGGCGAAAGCTCACTGCGTGCTGATCGCCGTGCGTCATTCGGCCGATATCATGGACATATAAAATGTCTATTCTTGCCAGGCCCAGCCGCTGCCTGCTGGCCTCCCAGGATGCCATCACGCCATTGAAGCTGTAGTCATAGACTGGTTGGAACGGCATGGGTGAATAGAACCCATGCCGCCTACCCGATCCCTGAATGGTCGAATCAGGTTTCAGGAGCCGGCCCACCTTCGTCGATACAACGATGGATTCATGACCGCGAACCGCATCGCCCACGCGCCGCTCGCTCAAGCCGAATCCGTAGTAGGGCGCGGTATCGAAATAAGTGATGCCTCGCTGAAGAGCGGCATGCGCGGTATCCCGGGCGTCGTCGTCGCTCATGGCGCCGTATAGATTGCCCAGTGGAGCCGCGCCGAAGCCAAGCTCTGGGACGGACAGCTTCGTCCTCCCGACAGGCCGGGTCGGAAGACGAATGTTCATGAAGTGGATTCGCCGACGTGATCGGCAAGTCGGAATATACAGCGCATCGGCGACCATTTTTCTCCGGGTGCCGGGCCCGGTAGCGCCCGCTGGAATGTGGCCATGCATGCTTCCCACCGCGCGTTCTGGGCGAGACGAAATTCGGAAGGGTCGCGCCGGGGATAGTCGTCGGCCGCATCGATGACCATCAGGAGTCGGTCGCCGCGCTGCCAGATTTCCATGGCGATGACTCCTCGGGCTCGAATGTGATCGATCACCGCGGGCCAGACAGAACCAGGCTCGTGCATGCGACAGTACTCTTGGATCAGCGCCGCATCGTCCACCAAGTCGAGCGCTAAACAATGCCTTTGGCTCACGAGGAAGCGTCCCCGCCGATACGATTGACCACGATTGCAAACCCCAAGCAGACGGAAAAGCAAAGCGCCGGCGCGAGCATGCCATGTTGAATGCCGCCGATGCGTTCTGAGAGCAGTCCGGTCAGCGGAGGGATGATGGCGCCGCCGATGATGGACATGATCAAAAAAGAAGAACCCAGACTGGTCTCCTCACCCAGACCCTCGATCCCCAGAGCAAATATGGTGGGAAACATGATCGACATGAAAAAACTGGTGAACCACAGCGCGCCTACCGCCGTCCATCCCGAAGCCGCCGCGGCGATGAGGCATAGCAGCACGTTCATAGCCGCGTAGAGCGCCAATAGCCGGGAGGGTGCGACGCGGGCTTGGATGAATGCGCCGCTGAATCGGCCAATCATCAACATACCGAGGCTTGCAGACAGCAGAAACGCGGCGGTCCTTTCGGGCAGCTGCGGCAACAGGGTCTTGCTGAAATCGATGAAGAAACTCCAAACCGTCACCTGGGCGCCGACATAGAAGAATTGCGCGATGACGGCGAGGCGCACACGCCGGCGCCATAACACCGCAAGTGCCGAGCGATTTGCCCTTGGTGTGGGCGTTGCGGCGGTCGACTCTCGATCAAGGCGCGGGAACGGCGTGAACGCAACGAGCAATGCCAAGAGCAGGATGGCGATGCCGATTGCCGTATAAGGCCCCTTGACATTGGCCGCTTCGGCGGTTCGATACAGAGCCACCTGGCCGGCGGTCATTTCGGATAACTGGGTCGGGGTATGTTCGATCCCCGAAAAAATGAACATTCCGCCGATGATGGGTCCAAAAATGGCGCCTAGTCCGTAGAACGACTGGGCTAGATTCAGACGAGCGGAGGCGGTCATTGGATGCCCGAGGATTGAGACGTAGGGGTTGGCCGCGGTCTCAAGAAAGGCCAACCCAAACGCGATGACATACAGCGCAATCAGGAAAAAGCCGAAGCGTTGGACCTCGGCAGCCGGATAGAAGAGCAGCGCACCAGCAGCGTAGAGGAGAAGCCCAATGATGATGGTCCGCTTGTATCCGGCACGGCGAATCACCAAGCCGGCAGGAAGTGCGGCACAGAAATAGCCGATATAAAACGCCAGTTGGATGAGGCTCGACTGCGTGCGGGTGAGCGCCAGTGCTTTTTGAAATTGACGGATCAAGACGTCATTGAGTGAGGCAGCGAAAGCCCAGGCAAAGAACAGTGTCGTCACAATGGCGAACGCCAACAGATAGCGCCGGTCCACGATGGGCGCGCGCCTTGCGTCGCTCGCGGGCTGTGGGTGTTTGTGATTGCTCAACTCGGTCACCCTTTTAGAATAGGCCCCCATCCTTGCCCTTCGATCATGATGCCTTTAAAATATATTTTCACCAGCAGAATATCCTAAGAACATCGTGACCTTGCAAAGTGCGCCACTTCGGTGATCCGGATCGATGCTCATCAACACTATTGGTCCCTGCGGCGCGGTGACTATGCCTGGCTAACACCGG
>Ga0224547_1000029_pt1 | contig 37683 bp, 36 predicted proteins | sample 714P21014metaG_FD_179908 | JGI IMG/M metagenome (GOLD analysis project Ga0224547, IMG submission 179908) | Peat soil microbial communities from Stordalen Mire, Sweden - 717 P2 10-14 | ecosystem: Environmental > Terrestrial > Soil > Wetlands > Peat | place: Sweden: Norrbotten County, Stordalen...
CGAAACGCTCACCGTGTTTCTGAAACACCCGTTCGACGCGATCAACTTGCAGGACATCGATGCCGATGCCGAAAATCATACGATCTGAGAACCCATAGGAGCCCGGGCCCGGCGCATCAATGCCTTCATATCGCATACAGCCTTGGCCAAACCATCGATGATGGCGCGCGCGACAATCGAATGACCGATGTTCAGTTCGATGATTTCCGGAATCGCGGCAATTGGCTCGACATTGTGATAGTTGAGGCCGTGACCTGCGTTGACGGTCAGACCCAGCGAGGCGGCCAGCTTTGCCGCGGTGCGCAGGCGTTCGAATTCGCGGGCGCGCCCAGCGCCGGCCGCATCGGCATAGGCGCCGGTGTGCAGCTCGATCACCGGAGCACCGACGCTCCGGGCAGCCTCGATCTGCGCCTGATCCGGATCGATGAACAATGACACGCGGATGCCGGCACCGGCCAGCGCCGCCACGGCGTCCCGCACTCGCGCGCTCTGGCCGAGGACATCCAATCCGCCCTCTGTCGTCACCTCCTGGCGGGACTCGGGCACCAAACACGTATCCTGCGGCCGCACTTGAAGCGCGATTCGGACCATCTCGTCGGTCACCGCCATCTCCAGATTCATGCGCGTTTGCAGCGCGTGGCGCATGGCTACCACATCCCGGTCCTGAATGTGGCGCCGGTCCTCGCGCAGGTGCAGCGTAATGCTGTCGGCGCCGGCCTCCTCGGCTACCAGTGCCGCATACAAAGGGTCAGGATAGCGGGCGCGTCGTGCCTGGCGCAGCGTGGCCACGTGATCGATGTTCACGCCCAGCGCGATACTCGAGTGAAGTACAGGCTCTCTCACGAACCCTCCTGACGCAGCGGCTCTCGATGACGCAATGCCAGCATGACCTCACGGGACTTCAAGGAGCGGCCATCCAAACAGACATCGATGGCGGCGCGCAACACCCGTTTGGCATCGCGCAGCGAGCGAGCGTCCTCGAAGCTCTCGGCCTGCAAATCCGCCAGCGACCGCCCGTAGACCGCACCGGGCGCCTCTGCCACGCAGAGCTGCGGCCCACTCTGCAGAGCAAATCGATAGTACTTATCCTGTTCCACCGGCAGCCCATCGCCGGTCTGTGTCAATTCCAATCCATAGCCCAGCTCATTCAGCAATCGCTTTTCAAATCGTCGCAGGGTGGGCTCCTCAACCTCGCCGCCACATAGCGCCTGCACGCAGGAGGCGTATGAGAAAAAAATCTCCGGGTGCGGATCGCGGCGTTCGGTCAGCTTCAAGAGCAGCTCATTCAAATAAAACCCGCTCATCAGACGCTCGGGCTTCAAGCTGTTCATCATGCCATCGGTTTCCGCGGTCACCAGCTGACACGCCTCCGATGTGCCGGACCAGGAGACCAGCAAGCGTTGAAAAGGCCGCAATACGCCTTTGAGCGCCGATTTCGGCCCATTGGCGCCGCGCGCGAACAGCGTCAGCCGTCCATGCTCGCTGGTTATCACCTCGACGATTCGGCTGGTGTCCCGATAGGCGTATTGATGCAATACGTAGGCTGGAGCCAGCCAAACGCGCCGCCCGGCCGGCCGGCCCGCGCTCTTCACAACGTGTCGTACCCAAATTGGCGCAATGCCATTTCGCTGTCGGCCCAATTTTCCTTGACCTTGACCCAAAGCTCCAGATGTACCGAGCGCTGCCACAAGTCGTTGAGTTCAATGCGCGCCAGCCGGCCGATTTCCTTCAGGCGCTCGCCGCCCTGGCCGATCACAATGGCCTTTTGACCGGCGCGTTCGACCCAAATGACCGCGTTAATCATGATTCGATTGTCTTCATCCGCGAAACGCTCGATTTGCACGTTGATGCCATAAGGCAGCTCCTCGCGCAGCTTCAAGGTCAGCTTTTCGCGCACGATCTCGGCGGCGTGAAACGGCTCATCGCGATCGGTCACGACATCCAGGGCGAACAGCGGCGGCGATATCGGTAGCCGGGCTCCGACCAGATCAACCAACCGATTGAGATTATCCGACTGCAACGCCGAAATGGGAATGATCTCCGAGGCCGGCACGCGCTGCGTCATCTCCTCCAGGAAGGGCAACATCTGATCCTTGGGGAACACCCGGTCGACTTTGTTGACGACCAGGAATAGCGGTTGCTTCAGGCCGCGCACTCGCTCCCACACCCACATGTCCTCGTCGGTGAATTGCATCGCTTCGATCACGAATAGGATGACATCGGCATCCTGAGAGGATGAGATGGCCACGCGATTCATATACTGATTCATGACGCGGCGCGTGGATTCGTGCAGGCCCGGCGTGTCAACCAGCACCAGTTGAGCCTGGGGTCGATTGACCAGCCCTAATATTCGGTGCCGTGTGGTTTGCGGCTTGGCGGTAACAATCGTCACCTTGCGGCCGACCAGCGCATTCACCAATGTGGATTTGCCGACATTGGGCCGGCCGACAATGGCAACGTGACCGGCGCGAAATTCAGGGTCGCTCATGCGCGCTCGCGAATTTCAGCGGGTAGAAGATCGATGACTTTCGCCGCGGCCAGCTGCTCGGCGCGGCGGCGGCTGGCGCCCTCGCCCACAGCGGCGACTCCGAATATAGGAACGTCGCACGTGACGGTAAAGGATTGCGCATGCGGATCACCCCCAACGGCAGTCAACGTGTAGGTGGGCAGGGCGAGGCCGCGTGCCTGCAACACTTCCTGCAATCGAGTCTTGGGGTCCTTCAATGCGTCGGCGGCAGGCAAATCCGACATTCTTGGACCCATGATTCGCGCGACCGCCGCTGCCGCCGCATCGAAGCCTGAATCGAGGAATATGGCGCCCAAAATCGCCTCGAGCGCATCCGCCAAAATAGACGCTCTGCGGAAACCGCCTGCTTTGAGTTCGCCCTGCCCCAGCCGCAGGAATTCTCCCAAGCCTAAATCGCCGGCGATCTGCGCCAGCGTATCTCCGCTCACCAATGAAGCGCGCAACCGGGACAAAGCGCCTTCGTCCGCGAGCGGGTGCGCATCGAAGAGCAGGCGCGCCACGGCGCAGTTGAGAATCGAATCACCCAAAAATTCCAGCCTCTCGTTATGATCGGCGCCGGCGCTGCGGTGCGTAACGGCCGTATGACACAGCGCGGGCGTGGTAAAGACATAGCCGAACGTACGTTCGACCCAACTGGAGAGATCGTCCGGTTTGCGCAGCGGAATCACCGCACCTTCACTGTCTTGTCGAAATGCACGCTGAGCGACACGTTTGCCACGTACGGTACGGTGTCGTCGTAGACCACGTGCATTACAACACCGTCTTCGTCCTTGGTGATCTCGATATCCTTCACAGTGACGCTGCTCGGGTCTTCGATGTTGAAGTGCCGGTCGATCATACCGCGGATTGCCGCCGGGTCGGGGTTGTCGCCCTTGACCTCGCTCGCCACGGATTCCAGGGTGCGCGCGATTTTCATGTAGTTCAGGTAGACGGGAGTCAGACGCACGCCTGCATAGACGACCATGCCTGCCAACGCGAGAATGCAAAGCAGTCCAATGAATGTCATGCCGTGCTGGTGCTTTTGCATAAAATCCTCCCTAAAAGAGCCCTATTCAATCTTATTCCCGACCCTTCTCCAGAGAGGTCCGTCACGAGTATCAAGATTAAGCCAAATACGGACCGCTTTACCGACCAGATTCTGCTCCGGAACGAATCCCGGCGCATCCGGCTCATCGAGCCAACGGCTGTCCTTGCTGTTGTTGCGGTTGTCGCCCATGAAGAAATAATGGCCCGCGGGGACCACCCATTCGCCCGTTTTGACGCTGCCATTGGCAAACATGATTTGGTGGCGCTTGGCGTCAAGTTGCTCGAAAGCCGTTGGGACGCCCGTGTAATTCCATAGATCCTGCTTCGGTCCGGTATAGATCGGACCGCGCGTCTGCGGCATGGGCTTGTCGTTGACGTAGAGCTGATTGTTTTCATCGACTCGGATGCGGTCTCCCGGCAGGCCGACCAGGCGCTTGATGTAGTTGATTTTCGGGTTCGGAGGCAAGCGGAACACGATCACATCGCCCCGCTGCGGCGTGCCCGTTGCGAACACCAGCGTATTTGCGACCGGTAGCCGCAGACCGTAGGAATACTTGCTGACGAAAATGAAATCGCCATCGAACAAGGTCGGCATCATGGAATCCGAGGGGATGCGGAAGGGCTCGAACAGGAACGAGCGGATGACCAGCACCAAGATGATGACCGGAAAGAACGAGCGCGCATATTCGACGGCGATCGGTTCGCGCACTCGCTCGGCAGGGGTGCCCGCCGATACGGCAGCCAGCTTGCGGCGGCGTGCAAAGAAAAGCTGGTCCGCCGCCCAAATGATCCCGGAAACCGCGCCGACGACCACCAGCATGAGACTGAAATCCACAGCTTCGTACTTGAACAGCCGCCACAGCATGCCTAAGGCAAGCCCCACCAGCGCATAGCCTGCCAATTTCGGCAGCATGGGTTCGTCTGCGCTCGACGCACCGGGGTCGCGCCTCGGCCTGAAGAACCAGCCATCGATCAGAATCACCAGAACGCAGACGGCGCCTGCGCACAGAAGCCCTATGAAAATACCATCGCCATCATTCACGAAATTCCTCCAAGGTATTCAAAATCCGTAGGCCATCGATCAATTGGCCTTCTTGCCGACCTGCAATACCGCGAGAAAAGCTTCTTGCGGGATCTCGACCTGGCCGACTTGCTTCATGCGCTTCTTGCCGGCCTTCTGCTTCTCGAGCAGCTTGCGCTTGCGCGTGATGTCACCGCCGTAGCACTTGGCCAGCACGTTCTTGCGCATCGCCTTGACGCTGGCGCGCGCGATGATATGGCTGCCGATGGCTGCCTGCACGGCAATGTCGAACATTTGCCGCGGTATCAGCTCCTGCATTTTGTCGACCAGCTCGCGGCCGCGGTTGTAGGAGTTGTCGCGATGTACGATGAGAGACAGCGCGTCGACCGGATCGCCATTGATCAAGACATCGAGCTTGACCAGAGGCGCCGCCTGAAAATGGCTGAATTCGTAGTCAAAAGAAGCATAGCCGCGGCTCGAGGACTTCAACCTATCGAAGAAATCGAGCACGATCTCGGCCAGCGGCAATTCGTACTGCAGCGACACCTGACTGCCTAGGAACAGCATCTTTTTTTGCACGCCGCGCTTCTCGCTGCACAGCGCGAGCACTGCGCCCACATGATCGGGAGGCACCAAGATATTGGCGATGATGATGGGTTCGCGGAGCTCCGATATTCGATCCTGGGCCGGTAGTTTCGATGGGTTGTCGATATTGGTGACCGATCCGTCGGTGAGCAGGACTTCGTAAACGACCGTGGGTGCGCTGGTGATCAAATTCAGGCCGTATTCGCGTTCCAGGCGCTCCTGCACGATATCCATGTGCAGTAGCCCTAAGAACCCGCAGCGAAATCCAAACCCCAATGCGGTGGAAACCTCCGGCTCATAGTGCAGAGCAGAGTCGTTGAGTTTCAGCTTCTTGAGGGCATCGCGGAATTGTTCGTAATCATCGGAACTCACGGGGAACAACCCGGCAAACACTCGCGGCTGCACTTGTTTGAAACCGGCGAGCGGTTCCTTGGCTGGGTTTTTCTCCAGCGTGATCGTGTCGCCCACGGGAGCCCCATCGATCTCTCTGATTCCGGCAATGACGAATCCCACCTCGCCGGTTTCCAGCGATTCTCGCGTAACCGGTTTGGGCGAGAAGCGGCCGAGCTTGTCGATCTGGTGGCTCCGGCCCGTTGACATCACCTTGATTTTCTCCCCGGTGCGCAACGCGCCGTTCATGACCCGGACCAAGGAGACCACGCCCACGTAGTTGTCGAACCAGGAATCGATGATCAACGCCTGCAAAGGGCCGTCGGGATCACCTTTGGGCGCCGGAATGCGCTTAACCAGTTGTTCCAGCAATTCAGGAACACCGAGACCGGTCTTGGCGCTGACCAAAGCCGCATCTTCCGCCGGGATGCCGATGATCTCTTCGATTTCGTGAATGACTTTGGCAGGATCGGCGGACGGCAGATCGATCTTGTTAATGACCGGCAGCACCTCCAAACCCTGCTCCAACGCGGTGTAGCAGTTGGCGACGCTCTGGGCCTCCACGCCCTGAGCGGCATCGACCACCAGCAGCGCGCCCTCGCAGGCCGCGAGCGAGCGCGAGACCTCATAGGAAAAATCCACGTGCCCCGGGGTGTCGATGAAATTGAGCTGGTAGAGCTCGCCGGTAACGGATGTGAAACCCAGCGTCACGCTCTGCGCTTTGATGGTTATACCGCGCTCGCGCTCCAGATCCATGGTATCGAGAACCTGGGCCTGCATCTCGCGCGCATCGAGTCCTCCGCATTCCTGGATGAAGCGATCGGCCAATGTCGATTTGCCGTGGTCAACATGAGCAATAATGGAAAAATTGCGGATATTCTTCATCGCAGCCTGGGTTAGGGCAAACCAAGCATTATACCGGTCGGCGGTGAAAGCTGAGGGTCTTATCTACCTCTTCCGGGTCTAGCCGGCCATGACAAACCAATTCCCCCGCGAACAGCAGTACGGGGATCTTGTGGCCGTAGCGCGCCCGAGTGGCGGCTTGAAGATCGACGTCGATGACATCGATCGGTATGCCACGCGCTGCGGGCAGGGCTGCCAGCTCGCTCAGCATCTCCTCGCACAGGCCGCACCCAGGGCGTGAGTACAGCGAGAATCGCATCCCTAGTGCCGGGGGAGCTCGCCGCCGCTATAGATTTTTACGGAGTGCGCAATGAACTCCACTGTTTGCGCGGGAACCTCGCCAACCGCTGTCACCTGGTGGCCCTGCACGATGGTGGAGAATGCATACCCTGAGCCCACGCGAGCCAGTCCCTGCAGGGGAGGCTCAGGTTGGGCGTCGGGTGCGGCGGCGGCACCGGGCGCAGTCGCCGGTTGCTCTTCGACGAACACGGACACGGTCGCCACTCCATCGGAATAGACCAAATGACTCGCCAGCGCCGTGGCGCCTCCCAACGTTTGCGCACCCTGTATGGTCAAACGAAATCCCGGCGGCAATTGGCTGGCGCGGTAGGCGGCCAGTGCCGCGGATGCGTTGTCGGACGACGGTCCTTGGCGCACCCAGCGCATTCCCACGGTGCGCACCGTGGGTGCCAAGTCGCCATCCGGAATGTTCTCCGGCATGTCCAGGCGCGCAAAGAATATCTGCTCAATGACCTGACCGCGTGAATCGCACAGTTGCGTTTTCAGCGGCATCGCCGTCTTCTCATCGAGCCACAGGCGGTAGCCAAAGCGGAACTGATCCTTGGGGTTGACCGCGATCACCCGCGCCGGGCGACCGAGAATATGGGTTGCCGGCAAGGCTTCGATGCGATAGAAATTGCTCACCGAGGCGTCAAATTGCGGCAGCGAACCCAAAAAAGGTCCTCTATCCTGCCGCGGCTCGACCAGAACCGTATGCTGATCGGGCAAGTAGCAGGTCAACTCGCCGTTTGCGCGCACAAATTCACGCCCGGAGCCATCCAGCGACTGCAGCCGTTCGGTCACGCGACCCGCCCGCACCCGGTGGACGATGCGCATGGTCTCGACTCGACCCCCGCTCAAGTGAAAAAACGTGCCGTCGTAGTTGCGCGTCGCCAGAGCCTTATTCATCTTCTCCAGCCATTCGCGCGGATCATCGGCGCCCCTGCTAAGCCGCGGGACCGTCGTCAGCAGCGCTCCTACCAGGGCGCACGGAACCAACCAATAGGCGCGGCTTTGCTGGGATCGCGTCATGGAGCGACGCGCACATCCGGTGTCAATGAGGGTTGCGCCACCCCTTGAATAGGCGCCGGCTGCGGCTCATCGTCTTCGATGAGCAGGTCCGCCAGCACGCCGCGCTGGCCTAGCCCCAAGGAGTACTTGCTGTGGGCGAAAACATAGTTCGTCAATCGGGCAGGCGACCGGGCCGCCGGGACATCCGCCGATCTGACCGGTACCGTGTACGAGAGCGCCTCGCGTGTGCCTCCCCCACCCGGAACTGATGCGTTCTGTGCCGTCGGCGCAGAAGCCACGCGTAAACCAGGAGAAATCGCGCGTTGTTGCAGAGCAACGATGGCAACCGTCGCCACGCCCGCGGCAACCGTGACCCCGGCGAGAGGCCGCCACCAGCGCGAGGCGCGAGCTTGATGCGCGTGCCCCGGCGCTTGGGCCGGTTCGCCGTCAATTGCCAGGTTCACGCGCGCGGCGAAGCCCCGGGTCAAAATCTGCGAACCGGCGCCGCGCAGCGCCTCGCCGATCAATGCATACCGCCCAAAGCTCTCACGCAACTCGCCGTCGCGGGTCAAGCGCTTCAACAACAGTTCGGTTTCCGTGTTGGGCAGTTCTCCGTCGAGAAATGCCGAGACTTGTTCACGAATTTGTTCGCTCATGTGTCCTCAGGGCGGCCCAGGCCGCCATCAAAAATCGGTCGTAGCTTTTTGTCAATCGCTTCTCGCGCTCTAAAGATTCGTGAGCGCACCGTGCCTACCGGACAGTCCATCGTCTGGGCAATATCCTCATAACTTAATCCTTCCAGCTCTCGAAGCACGATTGCCGTCCGCAGATCCTCCGGCAAGTTCTCGATCGCCCGGTTTACCGTTTCGCGAATCTCATCGGTGAGCAACAAGCCTTCAGGCGTCTCGGATTCGGCAAGGCGGGCGTGCAAATCGTATTGCTCGGGGTCCTGCAAATCCAGATCGTAATCCATGGGGCGCCGCTTGGTCGCTACCAGAGCGTTCTTGGCGGTGTTGATCGCGATTCGGTAAAGCCAGGTGTAAAACGCGCTATCGCCGCGAAACGACTGCAACGCACGGAATGCTTTGACGAAAGCCTCCTGTGCGATGTCCTCAGCCTCAGTTGCATCGTGCACGTAACGCATGATCAGCTTCAGCACCTTGTGCTGGTATCGCAGGACCAATAAATCGAACGCCGCGCGCTCGCCGCGCTGGACTCTTTCGACCAGTTTGAGGTCACTCTCCTCGACGCTCATGGGTGATCACAAACCGGCGAGCTTAAAACCCAGCCTGTCGCGATAGACCCGCGCTTCGCGGAAAAGTTCGACAATTCCCGCGCCGGGGTGATTAAACGTGAATTTGCGCACACGCCTGGGATTCTATCAGCGGTACCGGAGCGCATTAGCGCTTAAGGCTTGGAGTTGGCGGTAATCCGTTCGATAAGCGCCGCAAGGTGCTCAGGCGGACGTTCCTGACCCAAACAGTAGGCATAAATCACTGGATCCTGGGTCTCCAGCAGACGCTGAAAGGCTTGCTGCTCCTCTGCTGAGGCTGCGCCATAGCGCTCATCCACATAGCGCGTCAGCAAAATATCGAGCTCTTTCATTCCTCGGCGGCAACGCCAACGCAATTTCCCTATGTCAGCCGCCATCAATGACGCCGATGGACCATCATTTGCTTGATCTCGCCGATCGCCTTGGCCGGATTTAGGTCCTTGGGGCAGGCTTCGGTGCAATTCATGATGGTATGACAGCGATAGAGCCGGAACGGATCTTCGAGATCATCCAAGCGCTCACCCGCCGCCTCGTCGCGGCTGTCGACGATCCAGCGGTACGCGGCCAGCAGCGCCGCCGGTCCCAGATAGCGATCGCTGTTCCACCAATAGCTCGGGCAACTCGTGGAACAGCAGGCGCAAAGTATACAAGCCGAAGGACGGTCCACCTTTTCCTGGTCCTCTTTGGACTGCAGCCGTTCGCCGTCCGGCGGCGGCGCTGTGCGAGTCTGCAGCCACGGCTTGATCGAAGCGTACTGGGCATAGAAATTGGTCAGATCGGGCACCAGATCCTTGATGACCGGCAAGTGCGGCAGCGGATAAATCCTGATGTCGCGTTTGACATCGGCGCAGGCGCTGATGCAGGCGAGCGCATTCTTGCCGTCGATATTCATGGCGCAGGAACCGCAGATCCCTTCGCGGCACGAACGGCGAAAGGTAAGCGTCGTATCGATCTCGTTTTTAATCTTGATCAGAGCGTCCAGTACCATCGGGCCGCAGTGGTCCATATCGACTTCGTACGTGTCGAGCCTCGGATTTTCCTTCGCGTCAGGATCGAAACGGTAGATCTTGAAAACGCGGACATTCTTCGCGTCGGCCGGCGCTTTGTATACACGCCCGTCTTTGCGTATCTTGGAATTGGGCGGAAGAAAAAACTCAGCCATCGATGCTCCTTAATAGGTGCGCGCTTTGGGAGGGATCGATTCGACCTCGTCGGTCAAGGTATTCAAATGGACCGGCCGATAATCGAACCGGCTGGCTCCTGCGGAATCGACCCAGCAAAGCGTGTGTTTCATCCATTTTTGATCGTCCCGATTGGGAAAATCCTCACGCGCCTGCGCGCCACGGCTTTCCTTGCGATTCTCCGCCGAATGCAGCGTGGCGACCGCCTGTCCCAATAAATTATCCAGTTCCAATGTCTCGATCAGATCGCTGTTCCACACCAAGGAACGATCGGCGACTTTGACGTCGGCGAACGACGCGAACACCTCAGCCAGCCTGCGCTTACCCTCATTCAAGGTCTCCGCGGTGCGAAACACGGCGGCATCGCTCTGCATGACGCGCTGCATATTCAAGCGAATATCGGCCGTGCGCTGCGAGCCCTTGGCATGGCGAAGTTTATCCAAGCGCTCGATGGAAGCCGCCCCAGCCTCTGTTTTGAGCGCGCGATGCGCCGTGCCCGGCTTCAACACACGGGCGCAATGCTGTGCCGCTTCGCGGCCGAACACCACCAAGTCGAGCAGCGAGTTGGACCCCAGGCGGTTCGCACCATGCACCGAGACGCACGCTGCCTCGCCGACCGCCATGAGGCCGGGCACCAGACTCTCGCCGCTCACCGTCCGTGTCACGGCTTCCCCGTGCACATTGCAGGGGATGCCGCCCATGTTGTAGTGGACGGTCGGCAGCACGGGTATCGGTTCCTTGTTGACATCTACGCCGGCGAATATTCGGGCGGTTTCCGCAATGCCGGGCAAGCGCTCCTTGATCACAGCGGGACCTAGGTGCTCCAAATGCAGATCGATATGATCTTTGAGCTTACCGACGCCGCGCCCCTCGCGAATCTCAATGGTCATCGAGCGGCTGACGACATCGCGGGACGCCAAGTCCTTGGCGTTCGGCGCATAGCGCTCCATGAATCGCTCGCCCTCCGAATTCGTCATGTATCCCCCCTCTCCGCGAGAGCCTTCCGTGATCAAGCAGCCGGCCCCATAGATTCCCGTGGGATGAAACTGAACGAATTCCATGTCCTGCAAGGGCAGCCCGGCGCGCAGCGCCATGCCCCCACCGTCACCCGTGCACGTATGTGCCGAAGTGCATGAAAACCAGGCTCGACCGTAGCCGCCGGTGGCCACTATCACCTGATGCGCCCTGAAGCGGTGCAGCGAGCCATCGGACATGTCGAGCGCCACCACGCCCCGGCACTCACCGTTTTCCATGATGAGGTCGAGCGCGAAGTATTCGATGAAAAAACTGGCCTCATGTTTCAAGGACTGTTGATACAGCGTATGCAGCATGGCATGACCGGTGCGATCGGCCGCGGCGCAGGTGCGCTGCGCAATTCCCTTGCCGTAATGAGTCGTCATGCCGCCAAAGGGCCGCTGATAAATGCGTCCATCCTCGGTGCGCGAAAACGGCACGCCATAATGTTCGAGCTCGATGACCGCGGCCGGCGCCTCCTTGCACATGAATTCGATGGCGTCCTGATCGCCCAGCCAGTCGGATCCCTTGACCGTGTCATACATATGCCAGCGCCAGTCATCGGCGCCCATATTGCCGAGCGCAGCCGAAATTCCACCCTGCGCCGCGACCGTATGACTGCGAGTCGGAAACACCTTGGTCAAGCACGCTGTCGTCAGACCGGCCTCGGCCAAACCAAAGGTGGCGCGCAGACCTGCGCCGCCGGCGCCGACGACGACCACGTCGTAGGTGTGATCGATGAACTTGTAGTCGCTCATAGCCTGGCGAACCCGAAGACCACGCGCAAGATGGCAAAAATTCCGGCGCCTCCGGCTAGAATGTACAGAAACCGCAGCACCATCAGACTCAAGACTTTCATGCCGGTCGAGGTCACGTAATCCTCGACAATCACCTGGGTGCCCAGGTAAGAGTGATAGGTAAGCACCGTAACCAACAAAACCGCCAAGAATCCCGTGATCGGCACGCAGAGCCAGGTGCGCACGGTTTCATAGTCGAGGCCCGGTAGTGTCAGCAAAGAAATTAGAAACCATAGCGTCAACGGAATCAGCGCCACGGCGGTGACTCTTTGAGCCCACCAATGCGTGGTGCCGTCTTTGGCAGACCCCAGACCGAGCACTCGGCTCATGGGACTTCGCAGACTCATGATAGTCGGGACCAGACCCAAGCGGCGACGCATAAGGTCAATGCAATCGCACCGAGTACAGCGGCCCAACCGCTTAGCTGCCGCGGTGTGCGCTCGAATCCCCTTCCTGCATCCCAGAACAAATGGCGGATCCCGTTCAGCAGGTGAAACAAGAACGCAAAGGTCCAGCCGAACAGAACGATGAGCCCTACGGGACCTTCGAAAAATCGCGCGGCCGAGATATAAGAATCCGGACCACCCGCCAAGGACACCAGCCAATAGCTCAAGGCAATCAGACCCAACGCCAGCGCGGCGCCGGTGACCCGATGCAAAATCGAGAGCGTGTTGCCGATCTGCCAGCGGTAGATTTCGGCGTGGGGCGAAGTGGGACGAACGCGTGCGGGCATCATTGCTCCAGATGATTAGAGAATGAGCGCATCGCCGTTAAAAATCGATGCAGCGGCCACGGAGTTCCCAATCACCAAAGCGCGTAGGCTCAGGACCTTCGCGTCCGCCAATCTCGGGCGGCGCTTTAGCGGCAGCAACCGGCGCAGCCTCTGCGGGCGCGCTTTCGGGCACTGAATCTTCGGAAGTCGGCGTCACCATGAAAGTTTGCCAGAAAATAGAGGCAAACGGTGCATTCGGTAGGGGCTAAGCTGGGGGCTTGACATCGCGGGTGCCGCACCCATCTCATATATAATGACCATTGCCTCAGCCTCATCCGGCCGTTTAACGCATTTGGGAGTCCTGCGATTTACGGGTGCCGATGCAATTCCCTTCCTGCAGGGTCAGGTGTCGAACGATACGCAGCGACTGACCGAGAACACGCCGCTGTTGGCTGCCTATTCGAATGCGCAGGGGCGCGTGCTGGCACTCATATATCTATTGCCCCATTCGAGTGGGGTGATTGCAATCCTGCCGCGCGAAATCCTAAGGACGACGCTGGAGCGCATGCGCAAGTTCATTCTGCGTGCAAAAGTGCAGATCGAAGATGCCGGAGACTCGCTCGCGCTGGCGGGTTACGTCGGGATGATGCCGCAGTCGAGCGGCGGTTACACTGAAATCGATGGTATCGGCGTTGCCCCGGTGGGTCACGACAAGAATCGTTATTGGCTCATCGCCGCTGCGGAAAAACTTCCGTCCACCACCGATGCTGCGGAGGCGAAACGAATTGAGGATGAATGGCGCCTTGCGGATATTCGCGCCGGCCTACCGCAAGTTTATGCAGCCACGAGCGAAGCCTTCGTCGCGCAAATGTTGAATCTCGATCTGCTGGACGGAATCAGTTTCACCAAGGGTTGCTACACCGGCCAGGAAATCATCGCGCGGACTCAACACTTGGGACGCATCAAGCGTCGCTTGTTCCGGTTGCAACTGCCACCGGGAACTTGGGAGATCGGTCAGGCACTGCGCCTCGCGGATGGACGCCAAGGACGGTTGACGGAAGTCGCACAAAGCAATGGGCACATGGAGGCGCTCGCGGTCTTGAGCGTCGAGCCGGGTGCGGCCGTCAGCAGCCATGCGCCCACGGAAATTCTGGTGAACGCCACCGAATTGCCGTTGCCCTACCAACTTCCGTAGCGTCCGCTGAAAAACTCCTAGAACTCCGGCCGCATGTGCGGAAACAGCAGCACGTCGCGGATGGAGGGCGAATTGGTATACAACATGACCAGCCGATCGACACCCAATCCCAGGCCCGCCGTGGGGGGCATGCCGTATTCCAGCGCTCGCACGTAGTCCGCGTCGTAGTACATGGCCTCTTCGTCGCCCGCATCCTTGCGCATCACCTGATCCTTGAAGCGCTGTGCCTGATCCTCAGCGTCGTTCAGCTCCGAAAAGCCGTTTGCCAATTCGCGGCCGCCGATGAAGAACTCCCATCGATCCGTGATGAACGGATCTTGATCGTTGCGCCGTGACAGCGGTGATACTTCAGCCGGATAGCCGTATGCAAATGTGGGCTGGATCAGCGTATGTTCGCCGGTCCGTTCGAATATCTCGATTTGCAGCTTCCCAGGGCCGTCGCCGGCTTTATAGGGAATTTTCATCTGATCGCACACGCGCCGCAGATAGGCTGCGTCGCGCAGCGACATTGGATCCAAGTCAGGATTGTTCGCCAGAATGATGTCTTCAATGCTCATTCGCGCGAAGCTCTTCGATAGATCGAACTCCGTGCCCTGGTAGATCAGCTTGCGCGAGCCGATGAAGGTATCGCTAAGTCCCTGAAACAGCTTTTCGATCAATTCCATCAGATCGGTGTAATCGGCATAAGCCTGATACAGCTCGAGCATGGTGAATTCGGGGTTGTGCTGCGTCGATACGCCCTCGTTGCGGAAATTCCTGTTGATCTCATAGACGCGCTCAAAGCCTCCCACGGTCAAGCGCTTCAAGTACAGCTCCGGCGCGATGCGCAAGTACATCTGGACATCCAAAGCATTGTGGTGGGTCTTGAAGGGACGCGCGGCCGCGCCCCCGGGAATGGGATGCAACATGGGGGTTTCCACTTCGAGGAAACCGCGCGAGTCGAGGAAGGCACGCAAGTAACGCACCATGCCGACGCGCGCCACAAACACGCGCCGGCTCTCTTCGTTCATGATCAGATCGACGTAGCGGCGCCGATAGCGCATCTCGGTATCCGCAATGCCGTGCCACTTATTGGGTAGTGGACGCAGCGACTTGGTCAAGAGCACGATTCGCTCCACGCGCACCGACAACTCATTGGTCTTGGTGCGGAACAAGACTCCTTCGGCGCCGACAACATCACCGACATCCCAGCCTTTGAACTCATCGTAGGTTTCGCCAAGAGCGCTTTGCTGCAAGAACACTTGAATCGCCCCGCTCGAATCCTCGATCTTGGCGAAACTCGCCTTGCCCATGACGCGCTTGGCGCGCATGCGACCGGCCACGCTGACGCGTACCGGCGCAGCGTCCAGCGCCTCCGCGGACTTCTCGCCGTACGCGGTCAGCAGATCTGCCGCCAGCGCATTGCGCCGAAAATCGTTCGGAAAAGCGATGCCGCGCTCCCGCAATTTCGCCAGCTTCGCTCTGCGCTCGCCGATCAGGTGATTTTCGTCGTTGTCGCTCATTCGCTTTGGCTACAGGCCCTGTTTTAAGCTGGCTTGCATGAATTCATCGAGCGCACCATCGAGCACGGCGGTGGTATTGCCGATCTCCACGCCGGTGCGCAAGTCCTTGATGCGCGACTGGTCCAAAACATAACTTCGAATTTGGTTGCCCCAGCTTACGTCCGACTTCGAGTCCTCGAGCACTTTGGCAGCGGCGTTGCGCTTGTTGAATTCGAGCTCGTAAAGCTTGGCTTTGAGCATCTTCATCGCCGTCGAGCGGTTCTTGTGCTGGCTGCGCTCACCCTGGCAGGCCACGACGATGCCGCTCGGCATATGCGTGATTCGTACCGCGGACTCGGTCTTGTTGACGTGCTGACCACCCGCGCCGCTCGATCGGTACACATCGGTGCGCAGGTCCGCCGGATTGATTTCGATATCGATGTCATCGTCGACTTCCGGCGAGACGAACACCGAAGCAAACGAGGTATGCCGACGGTTGCCGGAATCAAAAGGGGATTTGCGCACCAGGCGATGCACGCCGGTTTCAGTCCGCAGCCAACCGTATGCATAGTCACCGATCATATTGACGGTGGCGCCCTTGATACCGGCAACTTCGCCGTCGCTTTGATCGATGATTTCAGTCTTGATGCCATGCGAGTCGGCCCACTTCAAGTACATGCGCAGCAGCATTTGAGCCCAGTCCTGAGCTTCGGTGCCGCCCGCCCCCGCTTGAATATCGAGAAAGGCACTATGCGAGTCCATTTTGCCCGGAAACATGCGCTGGAACTCGAGTCTTTCGACCTCGGCAGCTGCAGCGTTGACGTCGGACTCGATACCGGCAGCGGCCGAAGCATCCGACTCCGCAGCGGCCAGATCGATCAGTTCCGAGGCGTCATTTAAACCGAGCTTCAGCCGGTCAAGACTGCCGACGACTTGCTCGAGTTTCGCGCGCTCCTTTCCAAGCTCTTGCGCACGATCGGGGTTGTCCCAAATGCCCGGCTGCTCCAACTCGCGCGCTACTTCCTGAAGACGCTCGTGCTTGTTGTCGTAATCAAAGATACCTCCTCAAGGAATCGGTGCGTTCCTCGAGATCTTTGATGGATCGTTTGATCTGATTGATTTCCATGGCCGCGAATCCTAACACATTGGTCACCCAATCTTGAGGTGCTGGCAATTCAGCTGCACTCGTTCGGTACCACGGAATTCGTTGATCTCGAGACGATAGGCGAGTCGTATCGTTGACCCGCACCTCAAGTTTGCATCCTCGGATGAGCCGCCCACATAGCCGAAAGCGATTGCATCGATCGGCTCACTGCCACGTTTCGCAGCATCGAGCCGCAGCTTCATATGTTTGCCGCCGACGATTCTGGCATCCACAACCTTGAACTCCCCGTCGAATACGGGCTCAGGGAATCCTTGACCCCAAGGACCCGCGCCGCGCAGCGCCTGCGCCGTCTCGACGCACAGCTCCTCGGCGCTCAACGCACCGTCCGAGTAAATCACGCCGGTGAGCGAATCGCGATCGGCGCGCGCGGCAATTTCGGCGGCGAAGGCAATTTTGAAGTCAGGCAGATTTCCTTCCCGCAGGGTAAGGCCTGCGGCCATGGCGTGACCGCCGAATTTGTCGATGAGACCCGGCCGCCGCGCGGCAATGCTGTCGAGTGCATCCCGAATGTTCACGCCGGCCACGGAGCGCGCCGAGCCGCGCAGCGAGCCGTCATCCGCGCGTGCGAAGGCAATCACCGGCCGGTGCAGCCGGTCCTTGATTCTGCCGGCGACCAAGCCCACCACGCCTTGATGCCAGCTTTCGTCGAACAGGCACACGCCGAGCGATTCGACCACATCGCCGTCGCGCAAGTCATCGGCCAGCCCCACCGCTTCGAGTTGCATGCGTTGTTCGATCTCACGCCGCTCGTCATTGAGCTTTGCGAGCAACCCTGCCAATCGCGCCGCCTCCTCCGGCTGGTCAGCCAGCAGACAGGCAATGCCGACGCTCATGTCGGTGAGCCGTCCCGCCGCGTTCAATCGCGGCGCCACCGCGAAGCCCAAGTCGGCGGCGGTTAGCGCATCCTGCCGACGGCCTGCCGACTCGAGCAATGCGCGAATGCCGGCGACGCAGCGGCCCGCGCGAATGCGCTTAATGCCCTGCGACACCAGTATTCGATTGTTGTGATCCAGCGGAACCATATCGGCGATGGTCCCGAGAGCCACCAGGTCCAGCAAGTCAGCAACCCGGAATCTTTCCTCCCCCAACTTCTTTGCCAGCGCGGCGACCAGGTAGAAAGCAACCCCCACACCGGCGAGGGCTGGGCTTGCGAATTGGCTGCCCGGGAGGTTCGGATTCACGATCACCTCCGCTCGCGGCAAAACAGCGCCCGGCAGATGATGATCGGTTACGAGCACCGGCACCCCGATGTCTCGAGCCGCCTCCACTCCCGCCACGCTGGACACGCCGTTATCCACGGTGACGATCAACGATGGCGCTCGGGTGGCGGCCAACGCCACGATTTCCGGCGTCAGCCCGTAGCCGAAGCGAAATCGATTCGGCACCAGGAAGTCGACATGCGCAAAATGCATGGCGCGCAGTGCCCTGACGACCAAGGCGGTGCTGGTCGCGCCATCGGCATCGAAATCGCCGATCACCAGCACACGGCCTGCGGAGCGATGCGCCGCCAGTAGCCGCGTCGCCGCATCCAGCCCCTCCAGAGATCCAACCGGCAGCATCCGGTCCAGGGACAAATCAAGCTCCGAATCATTGTCGACGCCCCGGGCCGCATAGACGCGTCGCAATACGGGATGCACCTGGCCCGCGAAATCATGCGCCACCCCGAGCGCCCGGCGCCTAATCTCCATGCCGGTCACGCGAAGAACTCCCACCACGGTTTGCTTCTGCGCCAGAAGCGCCGAATAGCATGCGCATTCACGGTGAAGCATCGATCGTCCGCCGAGAGATCCACCCGCGCTAGAGTGCCCGCACGCAACTGCGCCGCGGCGGGCTTGAGCCAGCGCGATTCCATGTCATGCCATCGAGCGCTGCCCGGCGCATCGGACGCGACGATCACGCCGCTGTCCGACTTTTCGCCCTTGAAGGCGCTGAAAAATACGTCATCACCCGCAGTCCAGCCTTGTATTTTCGGCAACGAAGCAAGCGGCGCTCCTCCGCCCCAGAGCCACAGTCCGCTCATGCGTGGCAGATTTAAGCTGGCTCGGCTGCTATTCGCCTCATGCTCGAACAACCACATCTCAATCTCGCTCATCAGCCGGCGCAGGCGCGGTGCATCGGTGCCCGCCGGCAGATATGCTTCGATGTGCCGGTTAAGTGCATCCTGAGGATCGCGTGTCGTGACATGCAGCGTTTGCTCGAAAATACAATAAAGATGGGCCGATCCGCCGGCAAGCATCCGGATGCCCGAACCATTCCATACTCGATTGAAATGCATCGCGAGCGCCTCGGCCGCCGCCGGCGTCAGCGACAGGATACCGTCGGAAGACATACGTACGTTGGTCATTTCGGCAACATAGTGGACAGGCGTTGCCAGGCATACCCACGCGGCGTCCACGGCCCCGCAGTCGGCGCACAGCGCCGCGGAGGCCGCCGCCGGTACGCTTGCGGTCTGCGGCACCAGGAGACGGAACGCATCGGCGCGCCAATTGCTCACGGTCCTGAAGGCATCTGCCCGCGCCAGCAATTGCTCCAGAAGCGCGGAGCGTCTCGGCTCGGCACTGCGGGAGAGGAAACGAAAATACTGGCTAGACACGAACTCTCCGGCAATATTTTGAGTATCTTAAGCGTATGCAATTCACCGAGGATTTAAGTTCCGGCATCAACGTCATTCGCGCCTACGGAAGCGGCGAGCTGCGCGTCAACGAAAATATCTATCGTGGCGCAGTGATCTTAAGCGCCGCAACGGTGATAGCCGCGCCGAACATTCACAATCTCGAGGATCTCATCGCTGTCGACGTGTCGCGCATCCTCGCACTCGAACCGGAACTGTTGTTGCTGGGAACCGGCGCGCGCCAGATCTTCCCGATCGCATCTTTCGGCGCTCAGTTTTTACGATCAGGGATTGGTTTTGAGGTCATGGACACCGGCGCGGCATGCCGTACTTTCAACGTACTGGTGGCTGAACACCGACAGGTAGCCGCATTGCTGCTGGCGTGAGAATTTAAAAAAAATAGCAGGGCGATAAGCGAAATACACAACCTAATTGTTATCGAGGAATATTCTTCTTCTGATTGATCTTGTTGTTGTTTTTCGATTTACCGTGTAAGCCTAGCGCCCCGCAATGGATCTTCCCGACGGCTCCCAGTTAACCATAGGAGATTAACTGTCGCAAGTCCCCGACAATGCAAATGATAGTTCAATATTTATATATATCAATATATTACATATATAATATAGAAATCACTTTATGACAGGGAGGAATGCCAACGGATCGACCGGCTTGCCGTTACGGCGAATCTCGAAGTACAGAACCGGCTTTTGCGGCGCTCCCTCTCCCATGTGCGCGATCACTTGTCCCAGCGCGACTTCCTGGCCGTCCTGCACCAGCGACTCGCGAGTGTGCGCGTAGGCGGAAAGTAAATTCTCGCCGTGCTTGATGATGATCAAATTCCCGTAACCGCGAATGCCGCTGCCGTTGTAAACAACTCGACCGGATGATGCAGCACGAATGTCCTGGCCCACGCGTCCCGGCAAGAGGATTCCACCGCTGGACACCGGTTGCGGCGCGGACATCCGATCGGTCGGCCACGCCCACAAGACAGTCGATGGTGGCGGCTTAAGAGCTTTAAGCGGCGGCGCGGGCGCCGCGGCTGCGGCGGGTGTGAGGATGAGCGTCTGACCGACCACGATATGGAAATCAGGACCGATGTGGTTCCAGCGCGCCAAGTCGCGAAAATCAAGTCCGTAGCGCCACGCAATGCTGTACACCGTGTCCTGCGGTCGCACCACGTAGACATCTGGCTGATCACCGCGCGTATCCGCGCAGCCGACCAGCAGCAGGCACCAAAGGCCAAGAGCGCAAATCGAACGCGTATGGCGCAATCAGCGCTGCAATCCCGAAACCAAGGGAACGAAGCTGACCGCGCCGAGGGACTGGCGATCGATCCGGGTTTCGCCCTTGGTGTAGCGGAACAATTCCTGCCGCCCCTCCGGACCCACGGGGGCGATCAGGCGCCCGCCCACCTTGAGCTGATCGAAGAGCAACTGAGGCACCGCATGCGGCGCGGCCGTCAAGACAATCCCATCGAACGGCGCGCGCGCCGCCCAGCCGATGTTGCCATCGTCGTGACGAAAATTCACATTGCGAATCCGTAGCTCCCGCAATGTGCGTCGCGCCCGTCCTAGCAGAGGAGCAATTCGCTCGATGGTGTAGATCTCCTTCACCAGCGGCGATAACACGGCAGTCTGATAACCGCAGCCCGTTCCAATCTCCAACACCCTCGGTACTTCTGCCGCCGCGAGCAATGCCTCCGTCATCCGCGCCACAACGAAAGGTTGCGATATGGTTTGCCCAAATCCAATGGGCAATGCCGTGTCCTCATAGGCGCGGGTTGCCAACGCCTCATCCATGAAGAGGTGCCGCGGCACATTGCGGATCCGGTCCAGAACCCGCTGATCCGCAATTCCCTGCTCCTGCAGCCGCTGCACCAGCCGCTCGCGGGTGCGCGCCGAGGTCATGCCGATACCGCTGAGGCGTGGACCTTCCATAAAATCAGTCAATCTCGAGCCATCGTTTGAGATCGGGCAGCGCCGGATGCCGCGTCAGGTCAATTTGCAGCGGCGTGATGGACGCGTAACCTTCCGCAACGGCATGAAAGTCCGTGCCTGCGCCTGCATCCTGTCCAGCGCCCGCATTTCCCACCCAATAGACATCTCGGCCTCTGGGATCCTTTGCCTTGACGATGGGCTTGGCGCGATGCCGGTTTCCGAGCCGTGTCACCTTGATGCCGCGCAGTTTGCCTGCCGGCAAGTCCGGAACATTCACATTGAGAATGATCGGCCCCTCCTCAAAGCCCTGCAGAGGCCGCTGTGCCATGCGGCGCACCAGTTGCGCGGCGACTTGCGCCGCGCTCGCAAAATTGCGTGGGCTGTCCGGCGTCAGGCACAGCGACACGGCAATGGCCGGCAGCCCTAAGAATCGACCTTCGACGGCGGCGGCCACTGTGCCCGAGTACAGCGTGTCGTCGCCAAGATTTGCGCCGTCATTCACGCCTGACACCACGATGTCATGTTCGAAATCGAACAAGCCTGAGATCGCCAAATGCACGCAGTCGGTTGGTGTGCCGTTGACATAGTAGGCATCTGCGTCATACCGCACGGCTCGCACCGGCACATCGAGAGTCAATGAATTGCTCGCTCCACTTCGATTGCGATCGGGTGCCACAATGGTAACGGCTCCCAGCGGCTTGATCGCCTCACCGAGCGCCGCCAGGCCTTCAGCACGGTAGCCGTCGTCATTGGAAAGAAGGATCTTCACTACTTTACAGCCTGCGCCGCGCTGGCGGGTGTCGCCGTGCGGACTATACTGTAACGCTGGAAACCCCGATAGCCGAGCGAAGTAACATGGGCAAGAAGCATTATACGGAGCTTGGCGGAGAACAAAATGATCCGGCCGACGCGAACGCATTTCGAGAAGCGGTGCGCGACGTCAAACCCCTGGTTCAGGTTCCGTCGGCGAAGGGGCTTGCCAAGCTTAACCCGAGGGCGCGTCTGCGCAAGGCGGCGCCAACGGCTATGGAAAATCTCGACGATATGATGCCGCTGATTGCGACGTCCGCCGCCGCCGGCAGCGAGGCACTGTCGTTTCATCGTGCCGGCGTGCGCATCCAAGTGATGCGCCGCTTGCGGCGCGGTTTGTATCCCACCGAGGACGAGTTGGATCTTCATGGCCTGACCCAAACAGCAGCGCGCGATTCTTTGGCCGATTTTATCGCGCGCAGTCGCGATTCGGGCCGCCGCTGCGTGCGCATCATCCACGGCAAAGGCTACCGTTCTGGAGCGCGCGGTCCGGTGCTCAAGACCGCGGTGGATCTGTGGCTGCGCCGGCATTCTGACGTCATGGCATTCACCTCGGCGCGGGCAATCGACGGCGGCACCGGAGCGCTTTACGTGTTGCTTCGCGGCTGAGGCCTGACTTTGTGCCCCCGCGGGCTGAGCTCCTTCAATCGAACCTCAACAGTGGCAAGACCGTTGGCAGGCAGCGTGATCGAAACTCTCTGGTTCACGATCGCCAAGTCTTCCGGCTCCGCGAGAGCGGACGCCTGGATCAACGCATCGAGTTGTTTGGGCGTTGGGTATTGCGGCGATCCCATGCGGGCATAGGCACCACCGGCGTCGCCGTGATCTGCATCGAGTCTTAGCAGCCGCGCCGTACGTGCCTCGTGCGGCAGCACCAATGCAATGATGGTCGGCGACGCGTTTTGGCCGGGCGATTCGTAATTCCAGAGAGCGATTACGAACGAGCCATCCATCCGCCGCGTGACGAGTACATGGTCGGAGTCGACATCCAGGCGCTCCTCACCTAGCTTGTGCAGCATCTTGAAGGCATTGAAGGCCGGTTTTGGTATGCCGCCGGCCGCGATCAGCCCGAATCCGCCGTAGAACGGCCGTCGCACCACTCCCTGCTCTTCGAATACATCCGAGAACGTCCAATAAGACATCATGTCCGCAAGTCCATCGCAGCGGCGCACCGTGTCCGCAAGCCACGGGCCCATGTACAGGGCGTCGGTGATTTTCGGGTCATTGAAATAGCTGGCGCTGTACTCGCTCCAGATGATGGGAACATCAGGCCGGCGCGAAGAGTTCACCTCATCGCGAACTTTCTTCGCTGCGCGGCATACCATTTCTGTTCGGGGAATAACCTCTCGAGTTCCGAAAACATCTTTTGCCGTGTCGTTGGCGTAAACATGAGTCGAGACGAAATCAAGCGGCACTTGCCGCTCGGAAGTGTGGCGGATGAATGCGCCGACCCAAGCCGCTTGCGCCGTGGACGGTCCCCCAACCCGCAGCCTCGCATTGACCTGTTTGAGCGCTTTCGCAGTGTGGTCATACAAAGTAAAATACGTTGCCTGCGCCGGAGTACCCGCCCAGAAATCAAGGTTGGGTTCGTTCCAAACCTCGAAGTACCACTGCGCGACTTCATCGATTCCATATCGCTCAATCACATGTGCCGCGAAGGCCGATATCAGAGCGTCCCACTTAGCGTAGTCTCGCGGTGGCGCGACGATTGGGTGGTATTTGAAACTGTGCACGGCTTCGCGCGCAGCGAGCTTTCGAGGCATGAACGACAACTCGACGAACGGTCGAACACCGTTTTCCAACAATCCGTCGTAAATTTGATCGACGTACGAAAAATTGTATAACGGGGTGCCATGTTTATCTTCGTCGTACACGCCGACCTCGTCATGCAAGATGGCGTGAAAGCGCACGAACTTCACGTCAGTGGCATCTTTTACCAAGCGTAAATCGCGCCGATAACTGTCGCGCAGCGTGAGAATCGCCCGACCGGAGCCAAACATTTGTTCCCAGTAGTGAGGGAAGCTGTGATGAGGGGCGGATGCATCAACGATGACTTCCTCGTCACCCCACGCGATGAAGGGTGTGATGCAGGCGAATACCAAGATGATGATGATTTTCAAACGTGTACTTTTTTCAATCTCGGATCGACATACTATATCTTTCCACGGTGTGGACATTACAGCTTAAAAAGCGCTAGCATCTTCTTAAGTTGAGCGGCAGTTAGATCGCAAGGTATGCGAGATGGTTTCGCCACGGATGGTGGGGGACCTGTGGTATTCAACGCGGCGCCATTACTTCTGCGGCGCGGACGGCACGAGTGTCGGCCGCTTGGTGTAGCGTGGCGTCAATGACCCCCGCGTCGTCGCGAACGACCCGCTCGCTTAAATCATCGACGTCACCGCGCGCGGATTCCGCGGATTCAACATTTGCGCTTCAGCATTCCCGACTGCGAATTTCCACTTGGGTTCGCGCCGCAGCTATTCGAATTCAAGGGATAGAGCCTTGAGCAAGTAAATATTACAAACTGCGCTTGATTCTTGAGATGGGGGAGTATCATGAAAAAACGGCTTAGCTACAAAAACATTCTACTTGCGGCGGTTATCGTCGCGACTTTTGCCATCGTCACCGGCATGCCCGGTGTGAGCTGGGCACAGACAGCCGATGCGACGCTGCGCGGCAAGACCGCCGCGAACGCCGACGTGGTCGCCAGGAACATCGCGACCGGTGTCACGCGGCGGACTAAAGCCTCGGAGGATGGCAGTTACACCATTCCCGGCTTGCAGCCAGGCACGTATCAAGTCGATGCCGGGCCCGGTACCCAAACCACCATCACGCTGACCGTCGCCTCCACCGCCACGGTCGATCTCCTCGCCGGCGAAGGTGCCGCGGCCTCTCCGGGAGCAGAGCTGACCGAAGTGACGGTCAAGTCCAAGCGGATTTATGAAACTCGAACGTCCGAGATCGGCACCACGGTGTCGTTGCAGACAATCGATACGGTGCCGCAACTCACGCGCAACTTCCTCGAATTCGCCGATACCGTCCCGGGCATGATCTTTTCCGTGAATCAGAGCGGACAGACATCGCTGACGGGCGGTGCTCAGAGCTCCAGTTCCGTCAATGTGTTCATCGACGGTGTGGGTCAAAAAAATTATGTGCTGGCAGGTGGCGTCAGCGGCCAGTACTTCACCCAGGGCAACCCCTTCCCGCAGCTCGCCATCGGTGAATACAAGGTCATCACCTCGAACTACAAGGCGGAATTCGATCAAGTAGCGAGCGCCGCGGTAGTTGCTGAAACCAAGTCCGGCACCAATGAATTTCACGGCGAGGTGTACGATCAATACACCGGCGAGAGTTTGCGCGCCGAGAACCCCTCGGAGCGTTTCTCCGGCAACAAGACCCCTTCGACCAGCAAGGAATTTGGCGCCTCCTTCGGCGGCCCGATCATCCAGGACAAGCTGCATTTCTTCGTGACCTATGAGGGAAAGCGCTACGACACCCCGATCACGGTGACGCCGGGTGGTCCTGCCGAGTTGGGTGGCGTGCCCATTGCCACGTTGCTGCCGGCCAATGTGGCCGCGCAATTGGGCCCGGCAGGACTGCCTTTCCAGGAAGACGATTATTTCGGCAAACTCGATTTTGAACCCACTGACAGCGATCGGTTCGAGACCAGCATCAAGTATCGCAAGGAAAATCAAATCGAGAATATCGGCCCTGTGCAAGCGGCCTCATCGGCCATTTCGGTCATCAACAACGACACGAGATTCACGCTGCGCTGGCAGCACAGCGCCGACTGGTTCTTGAATGATCTGTTGTTCACGCACCAATCCACCTTCAACGCGCCTACGTCTATCGGTATAGGCAACGGGTCGATATACGCCATCCAAGCGAACAACAACCAGCAAGTATTGATTACGGGTCCGGCCAGTCCGCTGGCCACGCAAGACAAGGGTCAACAGGGACCCGGCCTGCAGGATGACTTTACCTTCAGCGAGTTGCACTGGCTCGGCGATCACACCGTCAAGACGGGCGTGAAATATCAAAGTCTGAAACTGGTGGCCGCGGACGCCGAAGACATCAATCCGCAATTTTGGTACAACGTGACCCCGGCCGGCACCGCGACACTGCCCTACGAGGCGCAGTTCACGAACCCCGTCCCTGGACTGAATCCGACGGCGAGAGCCAAGGATGATCAACTCGGCTTGTACCTGCAAGATGACTGGGTGCAGAACCAACATTTGACCTGGAACATCGGTATGCGCTGGGACTACGAAAAGAACCTGGGGTACTTGGACTACGTGACGCCTGCCAACGTGGTGGCCGGCTTGAATGGCCTAGACCCGAATGCGCAAGCCCTCTTCCCCGGACAAACTTACGCGCAAACGCTGGCGAAGGGCGGCGTCAACATCGGCGACTACATCAGCAACGGCCATAACCGCAGCGCCTATACCGGCGAGTTTCAGCCGCGGCTCGGATTTGCGGTGGACTTGAATGCGGACCAGCGGCATGTCGTGTTCGGCGGCTACGGACGCTCCTATGACCGCAATCTGTATGATTATTTGCAGGTCGAGCAGACCAAATCCGCGCTGCCCTTCTACAGCGTATATTTCCCGAACGCCGGCGCCACTGCCGCCAATGGCTGCTTCGCCACGCCTTGCGTGGCATGGAATCCGAATTACTTGAACGGCCTTGGCAACCTGCAGCCGCTGGTGGCGTCGAGCAACATCGGCGCCGAGGTGGACGCGATCAACAACAATTTGAAGGTACCCTACTCGGATCAATTCAGCATCGGCATCCGCAACACGCTGGGCGAGTGGAATACCAGCGCCACGATTGCACGCATCATCAGCAAGAACGGCCTCGTCTTTACGCTTGGAAATCGCTATCCGAACGGCGCGTTCTTCCAGAACGGCGGCAACCAGTTCGGGGGCGACCCTGTCCCCGGCTTCGGCAGCCTGATCCTCGGCAACAGCGGCATCGAGACCAAGGCCACCCAAGTGCTGCTGTCGGCGGAAAAGCCCTTTACCCCCGAATCTCATTGGGGCGCGACGTTTGCCTATACGTATACTTCTGCCACCCAGAATCGGGATATCACCCAGCAATATTCGTTCGACGAGGAGACCATCGGGCAGTATCCCTTTATCAATTCGAACGCGGCGCCCCGGCACCGCATCGTCGGCACAGGTTCGTTTGGCGCGCCGTGGGGCTTTTTGTTTGCCGCGAAGCTCACCCTGGCCACTCCCACACCGGTCGACGACATCGCTTGTTTTGGTGTCCTCTATGCTACGGGCAATACTTGCACGCCGATCTCGGCTACGCCAAAAAACTTTTTCGGCTATCGGACGCTCGACCTGCAAATCACCAAGAACTTCCAGATCAGCCATTATGGGTTGGTCTATATTCGGCTGGACGGCTTGAATATCTTCGATTGGGGCAACTACGCCAATACCAACAACAATTGGGGCACGAACGGCGTGCCCAATCCGAATCCAGTGACCTATAACTACAACGGCAACATCAATGGCGTACCGCGCACGCTGAAATTAATGGCGGGGGCGAAATTCTGAGATTCCATGCTGCCGTCGGAGTCGGCTCCCTGGCCGCGATCTTAAGTCTTGCCGCATGCAACGCGCTTCAACCGGCCGCGCCTCCCAAATTGTTGGAGCAGACGGATACACCGAATAGTGCCGGCGAATTTCTCGAGGACATCGAGCGCAGAACGTTTGATTTTTTCTGGGCCAACGCCAACCCCAAGAATGGTCTGGTTCCGGACCGTTATCCGACGCGCGTATTTGCAAGCGTGGCCGCCGTCGGGTTCGCCCTAACGGCCTATCCCATCGGCGTTGAACGCGGCTACGTATCGCGCGCCGACGCCCGCGACCGGGTACTGAAGACGCTGCGCTTCTTCCGCGATGCGCCCCAAGGCGCCGCTGCCAAGGGATTCGCGGGATACAAGGGCTTTTACTATCATTTCCTGGACATGGAGACCGGGGTTCGGTTTAACGAACGTTCCGAGTTGTCGATGATGGACACGTCGCTGTTCATCGCGGGCGTGCTGTTCTGTCAAAGCTATTTCGATGGTTCGGATCCTGAGGAAAAAGAGCTGCGCAAGATCGCCGATTGGTTATATCGGCGCATCGATTGGGGCTGGGCATCGCGCGATGACGGCGTGGTGGCACTCGCATGGTCGCCGGAAATGGGGTTTCACCAAAGGAGTTGGCGCGGCTACAACGAATCCTCAATCATGTACATCTTGGGCTTGGGTTCGCCCACCGCGCCGATGCCGGCGTCATCGTGGCAGTCCTATACCTCGACCTTCGATTTTCACTGGGTCAACGAGGGCCAGTGGTACCTCGCGTTTGCGCCCTTATTCGGACATGAATACTCGCACGTTTGGATCGATTTTCGCGACATCCGCGATGCGTACATGCGAGGCAAGGGGATCGATTATTTCGACAATACCCGCCGCGCTATCTTTGCGCAGCGCAGTTATGTGATTGCCAATCCCATGAAGTGGGTGGGCTACTCGTCGCGCCTGTGGGGCATTACCGCGAGCGATGGCCCGGTCGAGGCGAGGCTCGATTACAACGGCGAAGCTCGCGCATTCCATGCCTATGCAGCCCGCGGCGCCGGCGGGGCCCAGAACTTTGACGATGGGACGCTGGCGCCCTACGCGGTGGCCGGCGCATTGCCGTTTACGCCGGAGATCGCCATCCCTACTTTAAGATTGATGAAAGAGCAGTACGGCAAGTACATCTACTCGACCTTTGGTTTTGTGGATGCCTTCAATCTCAGCTTCAATTACCCCGATGTGAAGCTCACCTATGGCGAGCTCGTACCGGAGGTGGGTTGGGTCGACAACAACTACCTCGGCATCGATGAGGGGCTTACCATTACCATGATCGAGAATTTTCGCAGCGGTCTCGTCTGGCGCATCATGCGCCGCAGTCCGTACTTAAGGCGCGGTCTTGAGCGGGCAGGCTTCGAAGGTGGCTGGCTGGACACTCGGGGATGAGGCGCCGACCTTAAGCGCCGGCGAGCAGAACCGATGCCAGTGCGGCCAGACCTTCCTTGCGGCCAATGAATCCCAAACGCTCGGTGGTGGTCGCCTTGATGTTGATCACGGCAGCCGTGGCATCCAGGTCGGCGGCGAGGTTTGCCGCCATCGCACTTCGATGCACGGCGATGCGCGGCGCTTCGGCGAGCACGGTGATGTCGGCATTGACCAGCTTAAGTCCCGCCGCCTTCATGCGCTGCGCCACCACGCGCAGAAACACGCGGCTGTCCGCGCCGCGATAGCGCGGGTCGGTATCGGGAAAATGCTGGCCGATGTCGCCATCGCCCATGGCACCGAGCAGCGCATCGCACAAAGCATGAATCACGACGTCGCCGTCCGAGTGCGCCACCACGCCTTGGCTGTGCGCAATGCGCACGCCCCCCAGCACGACGTGATCGCCTTCGCCGAAGGCATGCACATCCATCCCTTGTCCGACTCGCATTTGACCGCTCTCCCCCGTCTTGAGTGATGCCGCCATCTTGAGTATGCCGGCCGCCACGCTTAAATCCTCGGCGCGAGTCACCTTGATGTTGAACGGTGAGCCGCTCACCAAGGAAGCGCGAATGCCGATGCGTTCCATGGCCTGCGCTTCATCGGTCACGGCAACGCCGGCGCGAGCCGCGTCTTGAAGCGCACGGTGCAATGGCGCGAATGCAAAAACCTGCGGCGTCAAGGCGCGCCACAGGCCGGCGCGATCGACGGTTTCAACGCCGCCCGGCAGCTCGCGTTTGACGGTGTCGACAATCGGGACCGCCAGCACGGCCCCATTGACAGCCGATGCGCTGTCGCCCGATTTATATTGGAGCGCGTCGGCCAGGGCGCCGATGTCGCGGCTGCTCACGCAGGGACGCGCTGCATCGTGCACCAGAATCCAATCATCGGCGGCGGCTCGAGAACTTAAGAAATCCAAGCCGTTCATCACCGAATCTTGCCGCTGAGCGCCACCGGTCGTGATCAGGAGCTTGGGCGAGTTCAACTTGGCTGCAACCTGCGGCCAATGGCCATCGTCGGCCGCCAACACGACCACGATGGCGTGGATGCGCGGCTCGGTCAGCAGCGCGCGCAGCGACCATTCAAGCAAGCTGCTGCCTGATAGCTGAGTGTACTGTTTGGGGATCGCCTGTGACGATCCTAAGGTGAAGCGTTCTCCACGGCCTGCCGCCGGAACGATCGCCCATAGGCGGCGCATCGTAGACACAATCACTTCGCGCGGGCGGTAACAGGGACTGGAGCCACGGGAGCCGGCGTGTTGGCTCGCACGACTTGATAAAAGGTTTCGCCGGCGCTGACCATCCCCAGTTCGCTGCGGGCTCGCTCTTCGAGCGCCGTCAAACCAACCTTCAGATTGGTCACTTCGGCGGCCAATTGCCGATTACGCTCGCCTTGGCTCTGATTGGCCGTTCTTTGTGTATCGACCGCGAGCTCAAGCCCTGACACTTCGCGCAGGCCTCGATCCGAGAGCCACAGCCGCCCCTGGAGCAAGATCAGTGTGATAGCCAGTACGGCCGCGAAAATCCTCATGGGGACAGGAGCTTAGCACGAACTCTTGCCCGAACTCTTAAGAAATTGGAACCGATAAGGCGCGCGCTCCCGCATAGGAGGCCTTCGCGCCCAATTCCACTTCGATCCGCAGAAGCTGATTATACTTTGCCATGCGATCGGAGCGCGACATCGAACCGGTTTTGATTTGTGTCGCGGTCGTCGCGGCTGCGATGTCCGCGATCGTGGCATCCTCCGTCTCACCCGAGCGATGCGAAACGACGGCGGCGTATTTCGCCTTGAATGCCATGTCGATGGCAGCCAATGTTTCGGTCAAGGTCCCGATTTGATTGGGCTTGATGAGAATTGCGTTGGCGATTTTCTTGGCGATGCCCTCTGCAAAAATCTTGGTGTTGGTCACGAACAAATCATCGCCCACCAACTGCACCTTGGTTCCCAGTTTGCGTGTGAGGATGGCCCAACCGTTCCAATCGCCTTCGCTCATGCCGTCTTCGATGGTGACGATCGGATACTTGGCGGCCAACCCCGCCAGATAATCAGTAAATTCCGACGCGCTGAATTTGCGCCCCTCGGACTCGAGATCGTAGACGCCGTCCTTGAAGAATTCGGTGCTCGCGACATCCAAACCTAAATAAATGTCCTTGCCCGCACGATAGCCGGCCTTGTCGATGGCTTCCAAAATGATGGTTATCGCCGCTTCGTTCGACGGCAAATCCGGGGCAAAGCCGCCCTCATCGCCCACGGCGGTATTCAAGCCCTTGGCATGCAGCACCTTTTTCAGGGTGTGGAACACTTCGGCGCCATAGCGCAACGCTTCTGAGAACGACGGCGCGCCGATCGGCAGAATCATGAATTCTTGGATGTCGACACTGTTGTCTGCGTGCGCCCCGCCGTTGATGATGTTCATCTGCGGCACGGGCAGCGTCAAATCTCCGCTGCGTGCCAGATGCCGGTACAGAGGCAGCCCTTGATCGGCCGCGGCAGCCTTCGCCGCCGCCAGCGACACTGCCAAAATCGCATTGGCGCCCAATCTCGCCTTGCTGTCCGTGCCGTCCAATTTTATCATCGTGGCATCCAGCGCCGCTTGATCCTGAGCGTTCGCGCCCAAGACGGAGTCGCGTATCGTGCCATTGACGGCGCCTACCGCCTTGAGCACGCCCTTGCCGCCGAATCGCTTCATATCGCCATCGCGCAGCTCCACGGCCTCGCGCGATCCGGTCGAAGCACCCGAGGGCACCGCTGCGCGGCCGATGGTGCCGGAATCCAATACCACGTCCGCTTCGACTGTGGGATTTCCCCGAGAATCGATGATTTGGCGGCCGCGAACATCGACGATTCGACTCATAGCAATGTCTCCTCGAAGGGTGATCTCTTGACCGCGGTGTCCAGTTCGGCAAGCGTGGTCAGCAGCGACTTCATGCGATCCAAGGGCCAGGCGTTCGGACCATCCGACAACGCCTTGGCGGGGTCGGGATGCGTCTCCATGAAGATGCCCGCCACGCCGGCGGCCACTGCGGCGCGCGCCAACACCGGCACAAACTCTCGCTGCCCGTCCGAAGAATCGCCTCGACCGCCGGGCAGCTGCACCGAGTGCGTCGCATCGAACACCACCGGACAACCGGTGGCGCGCATCACCGCCAGGGAGCGCATGTCCGACACCAGATTGTTATAACCGAAGGAGAAGCCGCGTTCACAAACCATGATCTGCGCATTGCCGGTGGAGCGGGCCTTGTCGACCACGTTCTGCATTTCCCAGGGCGACAGGAACTGCCCCTTCTTGATGTTCACCGGTTTGCCTTGCGAGCAGGCGGCGACGATGAAATTGGTTTGACGGCAAAGAAATGCCGGCGTTTGCAGCACATCGACAACCGCCGCGACTTCGGCAAGCGGCGTATCTTCATGCACGTCGGTCAAAACCGGCACACCGATCTGCGCGCGTACTTGACTCAAGGCCTTTAAACCTTGTTGTAAACCGGGGCCGCGAAAACTCGAGCGCGAGGAACGGTTGGCCTTGTCAAACGATGCTTTGAAGATGAAGGGGATTTTGAGCGCGGCAGTGATTTCCTTCAGACGTCCCGCCACATCGATAACCAGGCTCTGGCTTTCGATGACGCAGGGACCTGCAATCAAAAAGAACGGGCGATCGGGCCCGACCTCAAAGGACGTCAACTTCATGGCTCAGCGCATCATGCGGTGGCGCGGCGGGGCTGCAGTGACGCTCGGTATTCGCGCGCTGCCCTGACGAAGCCCGCAAACAGCGGATGCCCGTCGCGGGGCGTCGAGGTGAATTCCGGATGGAACTGACTGGCAACGAACCAGGGATGACCGGGCAGCTCGATGAATTCCACCAACCCATCCGCCGAGAAGCCAGAGAAGCGCAAGCCGGCGGCGCTCAACTCCTCGAGATAATGATTGTTGAATTCATAGCGATGGCGATGACGCTCGAATATCGATTCCTTGCCGTACAGCGAGCGTGCCAGTGAACCCGGAACGAGTTTGGCCTCTTGGGCGCCGAGCCGCATGCTGCCGCCCAAATCCGATTTCTCATCGCGCACCTGTTGACCGCGCTCCAGGTCTTGCCATTCGGTAATCAATGCGATCACGGGATGATTGGTGGCGCGGTCGAACTCGGTGCTGTTGGCGCCCTTGAGGGCCAGTACATTGCGCGCATATTCGATGATGGCGAGCTGCATCCCCAAACAAATACCGAGGTACGGAATGCCGTTTTCGCGCGCAAAGCGGATCGCTTGAATCTTGCCCTCGATGCCGCGGTCGCCGAATCCGCCCGGCACCAAAATGGCATCCATTTTCTGCAGCGCGGCTGCGCCCGAGCGCTCGATGTCCTGCGATTCGAAATAGTGGATATTGACCCGCGTGCGCGTCTTGATGCCGCCGTGCATCAGGGATTCGTTCAATGAAATATACGAGTCGCGAATCTGCACGTACTTTCCGACCATGCCGATGTCGACGACGGCTTCGGGATTCTGTTTGGCGGCAACGACTGCGCGCCATTCGGACAGATCGGTTGGCGGCGCGTTCAAGCGCAGCTTGTCGACCACGATGTCGTCCAGGTCCTGCTCGTGCAGCAGCATCGGGATTTTGTAAATATCATCGGAATCCACCGCCGAAATCACCGCCCTCTCTTCGACATTGGTGAACAACGCAATCTTGCGGCGCTGCTCATCCGGGAGGCTTTGCGAGCAGCGGCACAACAAAATATCGGGTTGAATGCCGATGCCGCGCAACTCTTTCACCGAGTGCTGGGTGGGCTTGGTCTTGATTTCGCCGGCGCCGCCTAGGATCGGCACCAAGGTCAGGTGCATGTACAGCACCTTATCGCGCCCGAGTTCCACCCCCATCTGGCGAATGGCTTCGAGAAACGGCAGTGATTCGATGTCGCCGACTGTGCCGCCGATTTCCACCATGCAGACGTCCGAATCGCCGGCGCCCATGCGAATCCGGTGCTTGATCTCGTCCGTGATATGCGGAATGACCTGCACTGTCGCACCGAGATAATCACCGCGCCGCTCCTTCGCAATGACGCGCTCGTAGATTCTGCCCGTCGTGAAATTGCTGTTGCGACCGGTGGTCGTGCGCACAAAACGCTCGTAGTGGCCCAAATCCAGGTCGGTCTCGGTGCCGTCGGCGGTGACGAAAACCTCGCCATGCTGAAATGGGCTCATGGTCCCGGGATCCACGTTGATGTAGGGATCCAACTTCACCATGCTGATTTTGAGGCCGCGGGCCTCGAGAATGGCGCCCAAGGATGCCGAGGCAATTCCTTTACCCAGCGAGGAAACCACGCCGCCGGTGACGAAAACGAATCGATTCATGATGGGTCACCGCCGATTAAACGTTTGTCGTCCGCTTAAACTTAAAAGCGGATGCTCAAACGGAGCCAAAGGGAACAATTGGAATACGACGGGAGTTCAGATTACCAGAACACGTCCATCTCGACAATCCTAACGAGCGCTACTTAACCACAGGCGCGATATTCGCGTGAAACATCCGCGTGAAACATCCGCGTGAAACATCCGCGTGGAACGCGCGAATGAACAAGCTCCTAGATCAAGACGGGCGCATTGTTCCACGCAATTTTAAGCCCCGGCGCGTCCGGGGCGGCGCACCAGCGAGCCTCCAGCCACAAATCGGCGACGGCGATCAATTCATCGCCGGCGAACACCATGGGCAGCGCATCCCGCATCCACGGCAGCACGCCTTGCGACTGACATAGGTGCTGCACGGTCTGCGTCTTGGCCGATCGAGCGGGCTTGAGCGTCTCGCCTCCCTCGCGCCCTCGCACGATCACGACAGCAGGCAGCGCGTCGGCCGCGATTCCCCCGATCTGGGCGCACCACGTGAGAGCCCCGAGATTCGCACCCAACGCGATGCCCGAACCTAAGACAGCGGTCCAAGGGCTCGCCCCTGCGAAGCGAGGGCAATCGGCCTCCGTCAGAAACAGCCGCTGTCGATAGCGGCGCAACGCCTTGTTGCCCCACACGATGGCTGGCTGGTGATCGGCATCCGCGTCGAACACTTGCCGCAAGGCCTCTCGTAAGCGCGCCGTCGATGGCGCTTCCACGCCCGCTTCGCCAAGCCATGCCCGAATCGCATTCATGCGCTGCGATTGCGGCAGCGCGCGCAAGCCCGGCACTGACAGAGCATCTCCGTCGCGCAGACGCGCCACATCATCTGCCGCTACCCTATCCAGCAATTCTTGGGCCTCGGCCATGTGCCCAGCGCTGCGTGACAGGGCAATCTCCGCCCCCGGCCAACGCGTCTCGATCAGAGGCCAAATCGCCTTTCGCAAGTAAGTGCGGTCAAATCGCAAATCCTCGTTCATGGGATCGATGACTTTGGAATCCTCAAGGCCGCCCCATTGCAGCAGCTCGCGGTGCGGCACATCGAGCACCGGACGCACATGCCATCCTAACCCTAAAGCGCGGCAGACCGGCATGGCCGACAGGCCCTTGACGCCCGCTCCGCGCAACGCTTGCAGCAACAGGGTTTCGGCCTGATCCTGGCGATGATGCGCCGTCAGCAGACACTCCAGCGGCTGAAGCTGCGCGGCGAGCGCTGCATAGCGCGCATCGCGCGCCGCCGCCTCGATCGACAGGCCTGCTTCGCTTTGAACCTCGACGCGAATCAAACTTAAAGGGATGCCCAGATGTTCACAGAGATTCTTGCACGCTTCGCGAAATTCGGAGGCCGCAGCTTGCAGGCCGTGATCGATATGGACCGCGCGCAGCGGCAAGCCGCGAAATCCGCCACCCGGCGCCGCCAGCCTTGAGAGCAGAGCGGCGGAATCCGCGCCGCCGCTCAATGCCACCACGAGACCGCGGGCGCCTTCAGGGACGCAGGACTCGAGCACCGCGAACCAGGATGCCGCGGAAAAACTCATCTAAGGCTCCCGTCTAACCGTCGTGAAACGCACCGAAGCCGCGCACGCGAGCCTGGCGCGCGTCGAGCAACTGGGTGATGGGTTGGTTACGAAGTTCCGTCAAGTGCCTGACCATGCCCTCCTTGATGCCTTCCGCCATCAGCTGCGGATCGCGGTGCGCACCGCCATGCGGCTCTTTCAAGACTTCATCGACCAATCCCAGTTTGAAGAGCCGATCTGCGGTGCCGCCCATGGCATCGGCTGCGATTTCCTTCTTCTCCGTACTCTTCCACAAAATGGTGGCGCAACTTTCCGGCGAAATGACCGAATAGGTACTGAATTGCAGCATGATCAGCCGGTCACAGACGCCAATGGCCAGCGCGCCCCCTGAGCCGCCCTCGCCGATGACGATGCTCAAGACTGGCGCGGCCAAGTTGGACATCTCGAACAAGTTGCGCGCGATCGCCTCGCTCTGGCCGCGTTCCTCGGAACCGATGCCCGGATAGGCTCCCGGCGTATCGATCAAGGTCACGACCGGGATGCGGAATCGCTCAGCCATTTTCATCAAGCGCAGCGCCTTGCGATACCCTTCGGGCTTGGGCATGCCGTAGTTGCGCCGTACCCGCTCCTTGGTATCGCGGCCTTTTTGATGGCCGATCAACATCACCGGCGTGCCCTCGATCCGCGCCAGTCCGCCGACGATCGCCAAGTCGTCGCTGTACATGCGATCGCCGTGCAACTCGTGCCAGTCGCTGAAGATCATCGAGACGTAGTCCAGCGTATAGGGCCGCTGCGGATGACGCGCCAGCTGCGTGATTTGCCAAGGGGAAAGATTGGCGAAAATGCTGGTGGTAAGCGCCCTGCTCTTCGACTGCAGGCGCTTGATCTCTTCGGTGATATTGACGCTGGCATCGCTGCCGATGAATTTCAGCTCCTCGATCTTGGCCTCGAGCTCCGCGATGGGCTGTTCAAATTCCAGAAAATTCATCGCCATGAGCTCGTTTCCTCGCCGCGAACGTCATTTCGCGGACCATACACTAAATACCATCCCTCGCGGCCCACCAACGCGGAAAGCCGGTCCAACAATTCGCGCGTCGGCCGCACCGACCAGGCGTCGGAAAGATTGACCTTACCACTGTAGTCGGCCCGATTGACCGCCACACTGACCCCGCAGGGGCCGCGCAAGTAGGGCTTCAGCACCTGTTCGAAGCGATTCATGCCTTGCGGGCCATCGAATTCGGCCGGCCAGCGCAGCCATAGGCGGCGCGCGAAGCGCTCGCGCGCCCGGTCGATATCCATCAAGGACTTCGCCTGCAGGCGCCAAGCCTCGATGAAGTCATCGAAGCGCAATGTGCCATCGACGATCAAGATGGCGTCTTTGACAATGATATCGCGATGCTGCTGAAACACCTCTTCATACAAGCTGACCTCGAGGCGCGCGCTGCGATCGTCCAAGATCAACGTCACTCGATTCGGGCGGCGGCGGATTTCCAGCACCAAGCCGGCTACCGTGGCGGGCTTGCCTGCGGACCAATTGCGCGTACCTTCCAGCGGCGCCGGCGGTTTGGGACCGCCGACATCGGCCAGACGGGCGCTCACCAAGAACTTCAAGTCCGGCTCATAGGGCGTAATGGGATGGCCGCTCAGGAACAGGCCCAACGTTTCGCGCTCGCCGGCCAGACGCTCAGCCTCGGACCAATCCGCGACCGCGATATTCTCCGCGGCGCTCAATCCGAACAGGTCGACTTGGCCCACACTGATGGCGCGAGAATTCTGTTCTCCCAAATGCATGGCGCGCTCGAGCTCCGCGGTCAGCGATGCGGGGTTGGGC
>Ga0224547_1000030_pt1 | contig 36410 bp, 30 predicted proteins | sample 714P21014metaG_FD_179908 | JGI IMG/M metagenome (GOLD analysis project Ga0224547, IMG submission 179908) | Peat soil microbial communities from Stordalen Mire, Sweden - 717 P2 10-14 | ecosystem: Environmental > Terrestrial > Soil > Wetlands > Peat | place: Sweden: Norrbotten County, Stordalen...
CAGGTAGAAAGGTATGAATCGTCGAAGAGTTACGGTTGCTGCAGCTGCTGCCTTCGCATTCTGTGCCGCGTTTGCGGCCCAGCCCACTTCGCTTCGCGCGGATTGGGGCCTGGAACGTGTAGAGCAGCGGTCGCCATGGATACCCGGCTCCGCCAGCCCGATGTCAGCACACGAGCCGTACGAGCTGCTAGCGCCACCGCGATAGGCAGGAAAATCGACTCAAGGGAGAGGCTCCGCTGCAACGGAGCCTTGTCTCTCAAGTGTGCGCTGGACTTGCGCTAGACTTGCGCGCATCGATGGGTAAGCGCTCTCTTGTCTAACATAGCCGTCATTGCGCACCGAGGCGCGAGTGGCGAGCGCCCCGAACACACGATCGAGTCCTATCGCTTAGGCATCGAAGAAGGCGCGGACTACATCGAGCCTGATTTGGTGATGACTCGCGACGGCGTGCTCATCGCCCGGCACGAAAATGAGATCGGCGGCACAACCGACGTGGCGCAGCATGCGGAGTTTGCCTCGCGCCGCCGCACCCAGATCATCGATGGCGAATCCATGACCGGGTGGTTTACCGAAGACTTTTCACTGTCGGAGATCAAAAGCCTGCGTGCACGCGAGCGCTTGGGCGGTTTGCGGCCGCAAAACTTGCCGTACGACGGCCATTTCAGCGTGCCCACCTTTGATGAAATTATGCAGTTGGTCATGAGCGCCAACGGCCGGGCAGGCGACAATCGGCCCATTGGCGTCTATCCGGAAACCAAGCATCCGGCTCATTTCACGCGAATCGGCCTGCCGCTGGAATTAGCGCTATTGGATACTTTGAACCGCTACGGCTATGCGCATAGCGGCTCCCCGGTGTTCATCCAATCCTTCGATCCGCGCAATTTGCGACAGCTGCGCGACATGACGAAGTTGCCGCTGGTGCAGTTGTTGGAATATGAACTCGGTGACTTGGGCGAGATTGCAAAACATGCCGATGTGATCGGTATCGCCAAGGCGCTGGCCACTCCTGAAGCAATACAGGCGGCGCATGCCGTCAATCTGCGCGTACACGTCTGGACGTTCCGGGCTGAAAATGAGTTCCTGCCGGATGATCTCAAAATAGGCACGTCACCCGCCGCTCACGGCAACCTCGAAGGTGAAATTCGGCGATACTTAAATCGCGGCATCGACGGATTCTTCGTCGACTTTCCCGCCGTTGGCGTGCGGGTTAGAAATGCCTATATCTCGGCGCTCCAGCTGCTGCACCAGCCGCTGACCGAAACGAGCTTGCCCGGAAATAAATTGCAGGGACGATAATGGGCTCCGGTGGCGCCTTCCAGTAGCAGGCAGTTCTCGCAATTGGATCCCTTGATATACGAGGGATATTTCTTGACGTCGACCTGACTCGTATTCTCGACGTAGCCCAGCTTAAGAGCAGCCGGATCTTTGACGTCAAGATGCGGCGGCTCGGCTGCTTGCGACTGTCGCGGCCGCAGTAGCGCGGTTGCCACGGCCGCCATACTTAAGTTTTTCACCAGCGCCCTGCGGGTGACAGCGGCGCCTAAAGGTAGGGTTCTGCTCATGCACATTCTTCCTGCTGGTTCGGGTCAGAAATACATCGACAAATAAAGCTGATAGACCGTAGCGCTGAATTGATACAGAGGTTCATCACCCGGCTCGTATTGCGGAAGGCCAAAATCCTTGATATTGCGAAAATCGAGATAGTTGAAGCGAATGCGGCTCACGTCGGCTGTCACCGTGCCGCGCTTGAATATCCGCCAACCGTCGGGCAAAAACGCGTAGGTGACTTTGGCCCCGATCGTGGTGTTGTCCAAGGCGGCGAGATTTTGGTCGCGCGCCGTGAAATTCTGCGAGTCCGCAAAGGGAAATAGATCGCTGTAAAAGCTGGCCGCACTTTGCTTGTAGTATCGCACGCGTCCTTCGAAGATCCACTTATCGCGTATGGGATGCGTGTAATCGAGCTCATAGGTGTTGCCGACGACTCCCCAGGTATCGGTGTAGTACCGATACAAAGCGGTCACAGCGGCTCGGTAGGGCAGGTAATACTTCGCCTGCACCTGTACGGCCGTGCTGGTATGCGTGTCGGGGTATACCTGGCTAGCCAGCGCATATCCCTTGGGATTGACATCGGTCGAGACGAGGTATCGGATCGAGCGGTACGGATTCGCGAGGTATCCCGCATCGGTGATGACCTGGACATTCACACCGGCGATGAAATTCTTGGTAATGATCTGCGAGAGGCCGCCGCTGTAGGCGCGGCTCAAGGCGTGTCCGACCCAGGCAACGTTGGGCGCATCGGCGGTGCCGTTATTTTCCCCGACCGTATTGTGCGTGTCGGCGAAGCCCAGGGTCAACGTGGTCAAATCGCCGAACATGCTCTGACTCAGTGAGAAGCTCGCCGTCTCCGATATGTAGTCGCGCTCCACGCTCGAGATATACGAGGCCGTGTAAGTGGTCTTGTCGTGCAGGTACTCCAGCGTGCCGCTCTTTTGCTTGCGTTCGTCCTTGATGGTGCTCGCCTGGCTCAGGACATCGATGGAAGCGCCGCTGATCTTGTCGACGAAATAATTGGCTTCGACCGCGAAATTCTCCGTGATTTTCGCACGCGCCGTTGCGGAATATCCGGTGATGTCCATGCCGCCGCCGCTGTACTTGCTGTAAAAAACATCCGCCCGATTGTCTGGGAGCACATCGGCGATCGTGCTGCGAATCAGCAGCAAGGCAGCGATCACTGCTGCGCGAGCGAAGATGTGCTTATGGGACATGGCTAGTCGTCAATTGCAGCCGCAGCCGCCGCCCGCGCCGCCGGTCGCGCCGCGCGATCCTTCTCTGGATTCACGAATGTGGTCCATATAAGCATTGGAAATGGCGTCGCGATCCCATGCCATGATGGGATCCGCCAATCGATCACGCTCGTAGGGCTTTACCCACGGCTGAATGCTGCAGGCGCTACACAGCAACAGAGCGCCCGACAGGGTAGCGATCAGCAAAATTGGTCGGGGCCGCACGAGTTACTCCCGAATGAGCTGGCGAATGCGATCTTGATAATCGTTTTCGTCGCCCGGCTTGTAGCCGCGGTGAATGTAGCGAATCTGCCCTTTGCGGTCGATGATGACCGAGCTCGGCATTTCATCGACGTGATAGGCCTTGCTTACCTGGTTGGCCGGATCGAGCAGCACGGGGAAGCTGACCGGCTTGCGCGTCAGCAGCTCCTTGACCGCAGGGGCTTCCTTGTCGACATTGATGCCAATGAGCGTAAATCCCGCCGGTTTGTACTTCTTGTACATCTGATCCAGCAGCGGCATTTCCTGCTGGCACGGCCCGCACCAGGTCGCCCAGAAATTTACCATCACAACCTGGCCCTTGTATGCGCTTAAGCCGCTGGGCTGTCCGCTCAAGTTCGTCAGCGTGAAAGCGGGCGCCGGGCCCGAGGCATCGCCGCTCGCCGCAAAGGCCGTCGAGGCGAGCACAATCGCCGCAATCGCACAGCGTTTCAATAATGTCGAAGTGCTAAGCATGAATCGTTTCTCCTAATTCAATAGAAAACGGTTAATCCGAGGGTGGCTTCAATGTTGTCCACATTCTTGGTGCGTCCGGTCAGGCTGGTTTCGAAGATATGGTCGCGTACGTCCAAATGCAGCGCCAGCCAGTCGGTAACCAGAAGCCGCTCACCCACTCCAAAGTTCAGCGCGAACTGGTCCTTATCGGCAAATTTCACATCACCCATGCCGACCGTCACGTAAAGGGCCGAGTTGAATGCGCGGCCTCGTCCGAGAAAGATCTCGCCGGGAAGTACGTTGTAGCCTACGTCCAAGTCGTAATACGTGAAGCGTCTCCCAGAGTCGCTGACAACCGTAATATCCGGGAATACGTCCTCGAGACTGGTGGTACCGGCCTTGGATCTGGCGAGAAATCCTTCCAGGAAAATGTCCTCCGATATGTGATAGGCGGCGCGCACGCCATACACAGGATTGGTGCCGAAATCCTGGATGCTGAGCGCGCCGTAGTAGGCGCCCAATTCGAAATCTTTGGCCTTGATGTGGGGGGTTTTCACCTCGCGCCGGGTGACCTGAGGCTCGACGATGGACGGTTCCCCCTGCGGCTCCTCGGCAACGATTTCCGGCGGTGCCTTGTTGCCGCGGTGAAACCAGCTACAGCCGCAGAGCAGCGTGGCGGCTAGAAGAATACAGCTAAGCCGAATTTCCATTCTTCTAAATCCTCGTACACATTCAGGTCGTTGAAGACGACGTAGTGGCGCCAATCGACGCGCCACAGGAATCGCCTGGTGATGAACCCGCGCGCGCCCAACGAAACGTAGGCCATCTCGTTGCTCTTTTGCAGCGGCGCGGGCGGAACTCTGTCCTGCAAATATTGATAGCCGGTGCCGATGCCGGCCGTGGGCGAGAACCACTTCCACTCCGGAATAAAGGTGTGCCGCACGCCAATGGTCGCTATATATCGGTTGTCGATTGTGCCGAAGGCCTGTTGCACGGCGAATTCCACATCGAGGCTGGTTGTCAATCCGAAATCGGCATAGGCCGTGACGAGATTCTCGCGGTTGTAGACACCGTACCCCGCGCCCAGCTCCCAGCGGTGCGAGGTAAAATCAGGATACGGTGGTATCGGCGCCGGCTCGCCTGACTCCGACAGCGTTCGGGCAAGATCGGCGCGACGCACCCATCCTTCATTGCCGTGCAGCGAACGCACCTTGTACCAGTCGGTGCGGCTGTAGAGCACCGTCACCAGTTCGTCGCGGCCGATGACATAGACAACCGGGAAGCCGCGCCCGGGCCCGGAGTGCATTTCCAGGTACGGATCGGTGACGACCAGCACCAGGTTCTTCGCCGCCGCATTCGCTAGACCTACATGTAACGCCTGCACCAACAGCACCAGCGCGAGCAGACGACGCATCAGGTCAGTTCGCTACGGGCGCGACAAACGGATCGTTGTAGTACTGGGCGCCAATATCCAACCATTCGGCGATCAATCGCAGCTCCGAGGGAGACAAGTAACCTGTGTGGTTGAGTACCGGGTCATCAAAAGTACCGTCAAACATCCTGAAGAAAGCTGTCGAACCTGCGGCGCTGCCGGCAGCCATCGGCGGCGCCAATGAGACCGGCACCATGATCGTCGTCGGCAAGCCGGTCACCGGGTCCGGAGGTCCGGGCGCCGGCACCAGCAAGTCTTGCAGCACGCCCATATTAAGCGTCTGTGCGTCATGTGCAAACAGCAGTTGCTCATAAGAGGTGACGACAGTCGGGTCGACACTCGATGAGCTGCCGGTCAAGTCGAGCTGACCCTGGGGAACTTGCACCATCGCCGTGGCATTCACCGGATTGTGACAGACCGTGCAGGTGGTCGAGGTCGTGACGCCGTTGACCACATTGGTGCGGTTTGCGTTGCTCCATACAGACTGTATAAAGACCTGGGGCGTCGCTACGCCGCTCAGGGTTGCCGCATAGTGGATGGTGCTGCGGCATTGTGCGCTCCATGGCGTGCAACTCGCATTGGTGGGCGGTGTCGGGGAGGCGAGGGCATAGGTATATGAGAAGGGGCTATCCAGCTGCGGCGGCGTTGTGCCGACGGTCCAGATGCCATCGTAAATCACGTCTGAGTTCAAGATCTGCGAGCAGGGCGTGGTCGCGCCGCTCGGGGTCGTGCCGTTTGAGGTGCAGGTGGTGAGCGCCAGGGTTTGTGCCATGGTCGCGCCGGCTTGGGTCATGGCGATGGCCGGATTGGTGTTCGGGAACGGAGAACCGGTGGTCGGCGCACCCGGGTTCACCGGGTTGGTCAGGCCCGCGCGGCCGTGCGAGGTGTTATTCACGGTGGTATGGCAGCCGTTGCAGGATTTGGTTTCTCCCGGCAGCAGTTGCAGCCAGCTGGTATGTTGAGCGGTGACTCGTTTGGTGTTCACATCGACGACGTCGATGGTGAAAGGGACGTTCGCGGGCACTTGGATCTGAACCGATCCATCGGGCTGGATGGGTGCATAGCCAAGTATTTCGCGCATGCCCATGCCCGCGGGCCCAAAAGCGGATTGGTTGATCTTGCGAACAGTCTTGCCGGGGATCTCCACCGCCTTTTCGATTCTGAGGAAACGATAGGGCCGTGAATAAAAATTCGGCTGGCTCGGATCCGAGATTCCGGCGATGTTGGGCGTCGCAGTATCGACGCCGTCGACATCGTACACACTACTGATATCCAACAATCCGACACCGGCGGTGGCCATGGTGGCGGCTTGACCGGGTGCCGGGGCCGCATCCACCAGCGTCACCGGCGCAGGCTTTCTTGGCTGCAGGATCACCGGCTCGACGACCATGGTGCCCACATCGGCGCTCAACAGGGGACCTAAGGTTCCCGTGCCAAAGTCATACACCCACAGGGTGTACTGCGGGGGTGCCAACGTGACGTTTGCGCCGGATGTATTCGAGGCCGTGCACAGGTTGGTCGTGTTGGGGGTCACGGTGGTATCGAGCACCAGGCAAGGAGACCAACTCACCAGCATCCGATTGGTGCCGTCATACAGCGGATACACGGACGCAAATCTGCCGGCCATGGACGGCATGTTCGCGTCCGTCGTTACCCCGAGGGGCGTGGCACTCGTTTGCGCCGTGCCGGCGGCGCCCCCCGGCGTGGCCGGCTGATGGATCTGGACAAACCATTGGGCATTGATCTCAACGATATCGCCGCCCAGCTGGGTTCCGAGGAATGGCCGCACGATGGCGACCAGCGTGCCGTTAGACATTTCGCGCGCATTCAGGAATTGAATGACATTGTTGTTGGTGCCGGCGATATTGGCGCCGGTGGCGTGGCTGTTGGCGCCATAGTAGAGCTCGATTCCGGTGCCGTCGGGGTTGCCGTGATACAGGCTGATTTCACCGCCGTTGGTGGCTTCCCAGCGCGAGAAGACGATCTGGCCGTTGCCCAAAACCGACTGTTCGAAATCGTGATTGGTGTTGAAACTGATCTGGTGTGCGTCGCTGCCATCGCCGTTCATCACATGCAGCAAGAATATGGATTGCGACATATCGTCGGTCTGGGCCTGATACTGCGGCCGCCCCTCGTCCAGCAGGATGGATTGCGTCGCGAGCTGACGTGACGAGGAGAAGACGATTCTTCCGTCCGGCAAGTAGTGCGCACCCACATCGTGGCCGGCGGTGATGCCATCGTTGGTCAATTGAGTCACAGTCTTCGTCGTGGCGTTGTACGTATAGATATGCCAATTCGGCTGCGTGACATCCGCATTGGGTTTTTGGGGATTGAGAGGGAGACGCAACGAAAATACGATCGTGGTCCCGTCGGGCGACACGTCGAGATCGCGCACATCGCCCAAGCCTTTGGTGATCGATCCGGTGACGTTGACTTCGGCGCCGGCGGCACTGGCCTGATCCCGGACATATAAATCACCGCCAGTAATAGAGGTAATGAGATCGCGTACATCGATGTCCTGGCCAGGGGTAAGCACCGGGCGCTTGATGTAAGCGAGGGGGAAATTCGTGATTCCGGGAGTCAATGTTTCACCGCCCGCCACGCCGGGTGCATGACCGCTCGATGCGCTGCTGCATCCGACGACCCACAGCATCGGTAGCGCCAGCGCCGCGAGCTTGAGCCATCCGTGACGGTGTTCACGCAATGTGAAAGTGTTCATAAATAGCCACCTAATCTCATAGTTTCAGTTCATCGATTTGCTGTCGCGTCAGACGGCATCTTTGAACTTAAATCGGTCTCATACGCGCATCTTGGTTCGATGTACATACGCATACTGTTAACGCACTCACAGAAGATCTTCTGCATATCGGTTTCCCTGTGCACGCTTGACTTAAACCTGCGGAAATCCAGGTCAGGATATAGGTGCGGTCTTAGCGTTCGGTACTGTCGCAAAACACCGACGTCGTTCAGATGAGACATTACTGGAGGCAGAATCTGCTGGGTATATTCGCAACCAAGACGATACTCACAACTCACGCGAGTGGATGTGCATATGAAGAACGGGATGGAGAAACCAATGACGCAGATGGCACGCCGTAGAACAGCGATACGCGCAACGGTCTGCGCCGGCGCCCTGGTGCTGCTGGGAACAAACGCGCTGGCGGCCAACCCCAACGCCGACCAAGCGACGCGAATATACAATCGCATCGCCGGGATACCGCCCACCACGCAGCTGGCGCAGATGATCGCGACCGATCCGGTGAGCGCCGCGCTGATCGCGACTCAGGACCCCGCTTTCTATAACAACACCATCCGCAATTTGGCGGCTCCCTGGACCAACCGGGATCAGTCGGTGTTCGTGCCGCTCAACGATTACACGGCGACCGTGATCGGCATGGTGAAGGACAATGTCCCGTTCAACACACTGCTCAGTGGCGACCTGGTGTACGTCGGCGACGGCACGTCTGGGGAGCCAGCTTACTCGCCCTCGAACAACGCCATGTATGACGCGCTCGATGCCAACAATGTCGATCTCAGCCAGCATCTGGTCTCCAAGACGCAATCGTCGCTGACCGGCATTCCGGCCGCAGCGACCGCCGGCGTGTTGACCACACGCGGCGCAGCCAGCGCGTTTTTCATCAACGGCACCAACCGGGCGATGTTCCGCTTCACCATGCTGAATCATCTGTGCAACGACATGCAGCTGGTCATGGACACCACCCGGCCGCCCGATCGGATTCGCCAGGACGTGACGCGCAGCCCCGGTGGCGTGAGCACGTTGTTCTTGAACAATTGCATCGGCTGCCACAGCGGCATGGATCCAATGGCTCAGGCTTTCGCTTTCTACAACTTCACCGGCACCGACCCGACCATGACGGATACGACCGGAACGATCGTCTATACCGCAGGTCAAGTGCAGCCGAAGTACTCCATCAACAATACCAACTTCCCGCAAGGCTTCGTCACGATGGACGACTCCTGGAACAACCGCTGGCGCACGGGACCCAACTACATCTTGGGATGGAGTGCGACGCTTCCCGGCAGCGGCAACGGCGCCAAATCCTTAGGAACGGAATTGGAGAACAGCGCGGCGTTCACCAGCTGCCAGGTCACCCGTGTGTTCAAGGATGTGTGTTTGCGCGCGCCCAACACCACGGCCGACTTCACCCAGGTCAATTCGATGATTAGTTCGTTCCAAGCGCATAACTATTCGCTGCGGCAAGTCTTCGCTGAAGGCGCCGCCTATTGCATGGGGACCTGAGCATGAACGTTACACGCATCACCGGCTTAGCAGCGCTCGCGGCGTCGATTGCCTTGAGCGCCTGCGGTGGCGCGGGCGCGCCGACAACGACCAACCCGGCTCCATCGCAGACCGTCACTGCGGACGCCTACACCGGACCGCCGGCCGCGACCGCCGATGTCACCGCGTTCCAGATCAATTTCTGGAACAACGTTCGCGTGCAAAACCGCTGCGGCCAATGCCACAACGCCACTACGCCTGCGCAGATGCCGAACTTCGCGCGCAGCGACGATGTGAATCTCGCCTATGCCCAGGCCAACACCGTGGTCAACCTGGCCACGCCGTCGACCTCGCTCATCGTTACCAAGGTGGCCGGCGGCCATAACTGCTGGCTCGCCGACGCCGGTGCCTGCGGCCAGATCTTGACGACTTGGATCGCGAACTGGGCCAGTGCCTCGGGCACCGCGTCCGTGACCGCCGTGCAGCTGCAAGCCCCGCCCGTTCAGTCCGTTGGACAGAGCTTGAATTTCCCTGCGGACCCCACTGATTTTGCGACGACAGTGTGGCCCATCACTAAAGCGAATTGCATACGCTGCCATTCCACGACGGCGGATCCGTCCGTAGAGCAGTCGCCCTATCATGCGGATCCTGCGCCCGGCGCAGTCGTTGCATACCCTGCAGCGATTCCGAAAATCGACTTCACCAGCTGCGCCGGGGCCGGCGGCAACAATGGCGGCACGTGCGGTACGAATTCACGCCTCTATCAGCGCCTGGCGACGGACAACCACAACTGCTGGACCACTTGTGCGGCCAATGCAGCGACGATGCTGGCGGCAATTCAACAATTCGCCGGCATGCTCACACCGGCCAACATCAATCCGAGCTTGGTCGTCAGTAAGGCCTTGACCATGACGCAGGGCACGATTGCCAGCGGCGCGAGCCGCTACGATGCGGATACGATTGCCAAGTACGAGTTCCAATCGGTCGTCAACAACACGACCTTTGATACCAGCGGTATCGATCCGTCCGCGGATTTGACGATTTCCGGCAATGTCACCCTGGCCGGCGGCTGGGGCATCAATGTCGGCGCCGGCGGCAAGGCGCAGGCCACGACTCAGAGCAGTCAGAAGATCTACAACATGATTCAGGCGACCGGCGAATTTTCGGTTGAGGCCTGGGTGGCGCCCGCGCTGGTGGCGGTCGACAACTCCTACATGGTCAGCTACTCCGGCGGCGACACCACGCGCAACTTCACGCTGGGCCAGACCAACCAGGACTATGACTTCATGCTGCGCACGTCGAATACTGCGCTCACCGGTCTGCCGCAATTGAAGACGCCGGACGCGGCGATGGCGCTGCAGGCATCCTTGCAACACGTCGTACTCACCTACGACGCCGTGAATGGACGCCAGATCTACGTCAACGGTGTGGCCGCGGGGCCGCCGGATCCGCAGAAGGGCGGCACGATCTCCAATTGGGATAGCACCTTCGCGCTGGTCCTCGGCAACGAAGTGTCGGGCGATCGATCCTGGCAGGGTCTGATCAAGTTTGTCGCCATCCACAGCCGTGCGATGTCGGCCGCCCAAGTGATGCAGAACTTCAACGCCGGCGTGGGCGAGCGCTACTTCGTGCTGTTCAATGTATCGACCGTGACCGGCGTGTCGCAGGCCTACGTGATGTTCACGGTCAGCCAGTACGATAGCTACAGCTACCTGTTCTACCAGCCCACTTTCGTCTCGCTGGATCCAACCGTAACTTCCTCTACGCTTCCCAGCATCCCTGTGCAGGGAATTCGCATCGGCATCAACGGCACGATCCCGCAGGTGGGTCAGGCCTACATACCGCTCAATACCACGATAACCCCGGCGAACTACGTGCCTCAGGGTGAAGTGTTGTCGAACATCGGCACCGTGATCGCTTTGCAGAGCGGGCCCGCTATCGACCAGTTCTTCCTGACCTTCGACAAACTGGGTTCGCAAAGCGACGTGGTCGTCGAGGCGATACCGAGCACGCCGGCAGCGGCATTCGGCCCGGTGGTCGCCGATATCGGCGTCAAGACCTTTGCTCAGATCAATTCGACCCTGTCGGCGCTCACGGGCGTACCGACGTCGGATCCGAACGCCAGCGCGACGTACTTGGTCGTTCAGCAGCAGCTGCCGCCGACGCCGACGCTCGAAGGCTTCTCTTCGGCCAACCAAGTCGGTATCGCGCAGCTGGCCATTCAATACTGCAACGTCATGGTCAACAACCCGACCTATTTGGCGAAGGTGCTCCCAGGCGTGACCTTGAGTGCCGGACTGTTCTCGAGCCAATCCGGCATCGATTCCGTCACCGGTCCGCTGGCCGCTGCGGTCTTGGGTTCGGGTCTGCACAGCCAGCCGGCCGCCACGACGATCACGGGACCCACGGGCGAACTCGACAGCTTGATCGCAAATCTTTGCACCACAACGGCGTGCACTACCGCCGCTCGGGTACAGGCGGTAACCGCCGCAGCCTGCGCGACGGCCTTCGGCAGCGCCGATATGTTGATCAATTAAGCAAGACGGAAGAGGTCTTAATTTTATGAGCAAGAAATCCAAGGCGCAGGGAATACACGATCCGCTGCTGTTGCAGGAGCATTCCCGGCCGCGCACGCGCCGTGAATTCGTCGCGCAGAGCTTCATGACGGGAGCCGCGACGGTCATCGCACCGACGCTCGCCGGCATGCTTGCCTATCCGCGCGCCGCGCGGGCGACGCTCGCCTCCGACATCCAGGCGGCCGTGACGGCGTGCAACATCACGACCGGCGCCGGCAAGATCCCGTTCATCTGCTTCGACCTGGCAGGCGGCGGCAACATTGCAGGTTCCAACGTGCTGGTCGGCGGCCCGGGCGGACAGCTGGATTTCTTATCGGTCGCCGGTTACAGCAAGTTGGGTCTGCCGGGATCCATGGTGCCGAACTCCAGCGCCTCCGGAAGCTTCGTCGATGCAAGTTTTGGTTTGCGCTATCACTCGGACAGCGCGCACCTGCGAGGCATGAAACTGCGCGCCAGTGCCGCGACCATGGCAGGTACGACCGGCACGATCATTCCGGCGCTATCGCAAAACGACACCAACACCAATCCGCACAATCCCATGTACGGCATTTACCAGTTCGGCGCCCGCGGCGGTTTGCTCAACCTGATCGGCTCTGAGAGTTCCCAGTCCGGAGGCAACTCGATGGCGCCTCCGAGCATGGTCATTGCCGCAGCGCAGCCGACCAAGATATCCAGTTCGCAAGACAGCAAGGGCTTGGTGAGCACGGGACAGCTCAGCACTCTGCTTCCCAACGCATCCGACGTGACCAACGTATTGGAGTCGATGAAGCGCATCAGCGATGCCAAGTACGCCCAGGTGACGGCATATCCCGGCAACGCATCCCTAAACGCAACCGCGCTGGGCGGCGTGGTGAATGGCCAAACGGTTCCGGGCATCCAGGCATGTGGATACACCAAATCGGCGTACATCGTCGACAAGTACAATTCTCCGTCGGCGGTCAATCCGGACGTGGATACGAATATCGTGGGTTCGAGCGGCATCTTTACGACGGCGGAATACCAGGCCAATGCCGACTATCAAAAGACCGCTGCGGTCATGAAACTCGTCATTGACGGCAATGCCGCCGCCGGCACGATCGAAATGGACGGCTTCGACTATCACACCGGGAATAGGGCCACCGGCGAGGCGCGCGACTTGAATCTGGGCAACTGCATCGGCGCATGCCTGGAATACGCATCGCGCGTCGGCAAGCCGGTGATGATCTACGTGTTCAGCGACGGATCGCTGGCGAGCAGCGGCATGATCGATAGCTCGGCCGGCGGTCGCGGCAAGGGTGTGTGGACGGCGGACAACCAGAACGTCGCAGCGACGTATTTCTTGGTCTTCAATCCGGCGGGCAGAGCGGTTGCCGCACAGGCCAATCCGGAAATGAGTATGCAAATCGGCAACTTCAATCCTGACGGATCACAAAACACCACCGGCAGCCCCGCCGGCAACAACGTGACCAATTTGGTGCAGATGGTGGTACTGAACTACATGGCGTTGCACAGCGCAAATGCCGCCGCTCAGTGGCCGACCTTGTTTCCGGCGCCGAACTTGATCAATACGCTCGGCTCAGGTGCGACGGCGTTGGACCCCTTGATCGCTTGGCAACCGCTCGCCGGACTCGTGAACGGAATGGTTGCGTAAAATAGGGACCAGGCAGGAGCGTCGCGCCGGCAAAAGCGGCGCGCCAAACAAAGGGTCCGGCGTCGTCGCCGGACCTTGCCTTGTGTTTGCGATCCGCGCCTTGTCTCATTCCAGAGACAGATCACTTGGTCAATCGTCGGCTTGTAATGTCTACAAGAATGCGCCGCACGTTTCGCATTGCGTTGGCCGCTTTGCTTGCCGTTCGAGGAATTTGCGCGAATGTGCGCCAAGTCTTGCAGAAACCTAGCGAAAACGCGCCGTTGCGTTGACACTGCGGCTCGCATTGTGCGATTTTGCATAAGGTCTGATCAGGGCAAACTCGCCGAAAGGCGGGGGCGCAAAGCTTCCGGTACGGGGCCCATTTTAAGAGTGAGGCCTAGCACAGCGGGGTTACCAGCGTGATTGATGAATCGCGACGCTGTGGCGTCAGTTTGAGCGTTGCACCGCATGCGTAGAGCATTGCTCGTGGGTAGCCTGATTCTCAGTGCCGCATTGGCGGCATCGTCTCTTGCCGCCGCGCCGACCATCGTCGGCAGGGAAGCACCGGATTTTGTGTTGCGAGGATTGGATGGCCGCAATCTGCGCTTGTCCGAATTTCGCGGCCAGGTCGTCTTGGTGAATTTTTGGAGTCGCTCGGACGGGGACTCGCGCCAGCAGATGCCGGCGCTGGATCGCATCAATATTACCTACCAGCGCGCCGGTCTCGTGGTGCTCGGCGTGTCGGTGGACGATGACTTGCGGCGTTCGAAAGAGTTCGCGGCGGCCATGGGCGTGTCGTACCCGATCTTGTTCGATACGGGCACCAAGATCGGCCAGGACTATTTGTTGCAGAAAATGCCCATGACGATCCTCGTGGATCGCTCGGGCATCGTGCGTTATTCGGCCGTTGGCTTCAAGCGCGGCGGCGAGCGCGTTTATCTTGATCAAATCCGCGAATTGCTGCGCGAGTAAAACGATAGGTCAGTTATGAATCTCAAGCATCGAATGGTATCGCTCATGGTCTGCGGCGCATTGCTCTCCCCTGCATGGATGGTCATGGGCGAGACGCCGCCGCCCGCCACCGCGGATGCCCCAGGGGCCGACGCGCCCGTGCCGCCCGCTCCCGACGCGCCCCCGGCGGAGCTCAAGACTCTGGATCAAGAGGTTCAGGGCCTGAAGAAAGATGTCGTCGATCTGAACAAGGATCTGTTCGTGCTGCAGGAACAACTGCTGTTTCCGGCCAACACCCAGGTCGCGCTCTACATCTCGATGGATGTCGGCACCTTTTTCGCATTGGACTCGGTGACGGTCAAAATCGACAACAAGGAAGTCAAGAATTATCTGTACACCGCACGCGAGGCCGATGCCTTGCTCAAGGGCGGCGTGCAGCAAATCTACCTAGGGAATTTGAAGGTCGGCAAGCATGAGCTGGTGGCATTCTTCAGCGGCAAGGGCCCGGTCGAACGTGACTACAAGCGCGGCGCCACGATCAATTTCGACAAGGGGGTCGGCGCAAAATATCTGGAGCTGAAGATCACCGACCGCGTTCCCAAGCATCAACCTGAGTTCATGATCAAAGACTGGGAATGATGCGTGCAAGGCGTGATTAGTACACTTCGGCCGCTGCTCCTCGGCGGATTGCTGCTGACGGTGCCGTTCGCGGCATCGCCCGCCAAGGACGTCAAGCCGGATCCCAATGGCCTGGCACCGCATACGGTGCAGGACCTCGCCTACGGCGACGTGCTGTTTTACTTCTTTGAGGATGACTATTTTGATTCGATCACGCGCCTGCTGGCCGCGCGCCAGCTGGGACGCGTTCCGCACACCCAAGAGGAAGCCGAACTGCTGTTGGGCGGTTTATACTTGTCGCTTGGCGAGCACGTCGAGGCCGGCAGAATCTTTGAGGCGCTGCTCAACAAAAACACTTCCGAGTTTGTGCGCAACCGAGCGTGGTTTTATCTCGGCAAGGTTTGGTATCAGCGCGGTTACTTAGAAGAGTCCGAGCGGGCGCTGCGTCAGGTGTCGGACAAGATGGATCCGCGCATCAACGCAGAACGCTACATGCTGCTGGCGCAGCTCATGATGCGCCAAGGACGCTACGACGAGGCCATCACGGCATTGGGCAGCTGGCATGGCGCCCCCGACTGGACGGCCTATGCACAATTCAACTTAGGGGTGGCGCTGGTGCGCAGGGACCGGCTTGCTGAAGCCATCACCTATCTGGATCGGGTCGGCAACATGCAGACTCGCAGCGAGGAATTGCTGGCGCTCAAAGATAAGGCCAATCTGGCGCTCGGTTTCGCGCTGCTGCAGGCGCAGCGTGCGGCAGAGGCAAAACCCATCCTGCAGCGAGTACGGCTCGAGGGTCCTTATTCGAGCAAGGCGCTCCTGGGAGTGGGATGGGCGGATGCCGGCATGGGCGAATTCAAGCGCGCCTTGGTGCCGTGGCTTGCGCTTCGCAAACGCAGCCTGCTCGATTCCGCGGTCCAAGAGTCCTTTCTCACCGTACCTTACGCGTACGCGCAGTTGTCGGCCACGGGCCAGGCCGCCGAATTCTACAATTCAGCCATCGAGTCCTTCGACAGTGAACTCAAGCGCATCGACGATTCAATCGAAGGCATTCGCAGCGGCAAGCTGCTCGATCGCCTGTTGAATGATGACAAGAAAGACACGCTGACCTGGTATTGGCAGCTCACGACGGTGCCCAATGCACCCGAGTCGCGCTACCTGTATGCGCTCTTGGCGAGCAACGAATTTCAAGAAGGACTGAAGAATTATCGCGAACTCAATTTCATGAGCCGCAATCTGGACGATTGGCGTGATGATGTTTCGGCCTATGATGACATGCTCGATACCCGTCAGGAAGCCTACAACCAACGCGTGCCGAAGGCCGATGCGGTCTTGGCCGCCACCAATCTTGACGAGTTGACCCAGAAACGAGTGGATTTCGAATCGCGCATCAATGAGATCGAGAAATCCAACGACGTGGCTGCCTTGGGCACCCCTGAGGAGCAACAGACCTGGGCGCGGTTGAAGCGCATCGAGGAATATCTGACGGCACATCCGGATGATCCGGATTTGAGCGAGATGCGGGAAAAGCATCGCCTCATGAAGGGAGTCATGTATTGGCGCCTGTCGGAGAGCTTCAAAGCCAGACTGTGGAATGAACGGCGTTCGGTCAAGGAACTCGAGAGCCAACTGAAGGAGACGCAAAAGCGCGTCGTGCTGGTCAAGCAGGCGCGCGCAGGGACGCCGTTGACGACCGGCGGTTACGCGTCGCGCGTGGCGGCCGTGCGCGCGCGCATCGATCAATTGCATGAGCGCATGGCCGATGTTTCCGAGCGGCAGAATCTATTCCTGCAATCGCTCGCCATCCGCGAACTCGAAGCCCAGAAGGTACGCATCGAGACCTACCAGGTGCAGGCGCGCTATGAGCTGGCGGCGATTTATGACCGCACTTCGAACGGGCCGTCGAAAGTATCGCCGAGCGTACCGCCGAGCGCACCGCCAGACGCACCGCCAGATGCGCCGCCGCAGGCCAAGCGATGAAGAGTTTCGTCTCACGACTGACATGTATCGGCGCCATACTGGCTGCCATGGCCTTGAGCCCGGCGATCGGCGTTGCTGCGCCCCAAAAACCGGCGACGATCAAGGATCTCGACAATCAGCAGGTCGATATCAGCACCGATCCTCCGCGCGACGTGGATTCCGCCAAGACCATGGAGAGCTACAAGCGCTTTCTGGATTTGAATGCAGGCGATGCAGCATTGCGCTCTGAGGCGCTGCGTCGTCTTGGCGATTTAAATTTGGAAAGCTCGGAATCCGAACGCATCGAGCGCGAGTTGGCCACCAACGAAGGATTGCGAGCCACCGAAGCCATTCATTTGTATTCCGCGCTGTTGAAGGCGTATCCCAAGTATGAGCGCAATGATTCGGTGCTCTACCAGCTCGCTCGAGCCTATGAACTGAACGCGCAACCCGACCGGGCGCTGGCCTCGCTGGATCGGCTCGTGGCGCAATATCCGAACAGCCACTTCATCGACGAGGCGCAATTTCGCCGCGGCGAGCTGCTGTTCTCGGAAAAGGCCTACCCGACGTCGCAGGCTGCCTACGAGGCCGTGATCAAGGTCGGTTCCTCGTCCGCTTTCTACAATCAGAGCCTCTACAAACACGGATGGTCGCTTTTCAAGCAGGGCGAGAATGAACGCAGCCTGGACTCCTTCGCCGGCGTTCTCGATTCAGTGCTGATTTCCAAGCATGACGCGAATGCATTGATCGAGATCGATACGTTGAGCCGCGCCAATCGGGAATTGGTTGAAGACACTTTCAGAGTGATGTCGATCACCTTCTCCTACCTCGATGGCCCGAAGTCCATCGCCGACTTCATGAAGCACCACACGCCGCCGGGGCGGCCGCCGCGGCGGTATTTGTATCTGATGTATGCGCGGTTGGGTGATCTGTACATGGAGAAAGAGCGCTACACGGACGCGGCCGACAGCTACCGCGCCTTTGTTTCGCAGGATCGTAACAACGAGAAAGCTCCATTGCTCGAAATGCAGGCAATCGAGGCGTATTCAAAAGGCGGCTTCCCGCAATTGGTGCTGCAGGGCAAGAAGGAGTTCGTGGAAAATTACAGTTTCGGGACGGCGTACTGGCAGGGACGCGACCCGAAGGGCGAAGCGAAAGTGGTGGCGGAGCTGAAGACCAATCTCAAGGATGTGGCGCAGTATTATCACGCCCAGGCGCAACGGACCAAAGATGTCGCAGACTATCAAGAAGCGGCGAAATGGTATCGCAGCTACCTTCGATCGTTCCCGGACGATCCGGGTACCGCGGTGACCAATTACCTGCTGGCCGACGCCCTGTTCGAGAGCAAGCAATATCTGGACGCCGCCCAGGAATACGAGAGTACGGCATATCACTATGGCGATCACGAGAAGGCCGCGGCGGCCGCGTATGCGGCCATCATCGCCTACGGCAAGCAAGAAGAGACTCTGTCGGGTGAGCCCAAGGCGACCTTGCACCTGAAGACGATCGACAGCTCATTGAAGTTCGCGCAATCATTTCCCGCACACCCGGAGAGCGCGCAAGTCCTGACCCGCGCCGCCACGGAGCTCTACGCCGCGAAGGACTATCTGCGGGCGGTCTCCACCTCGGAAGCACTTCTGGCCAAGCAGCCGGCGGTGGATGTCGCCAAGCAACGCATTGCATGGACGGTCATCGGCAATTCGAACTTCGATCAAGGCGTGTTCGACAAAGCCGAAGCCGCCTATACGCACGCGCAAGTTTTGATGCCGCCGAATGACCCGGAGCGCGCGGCCATTGTCGAGCGGCTTGCCGCGTCGATCTACAAGCAGGGGGAGCAAAAGAGCAAGTCCGGCGATAGTGCCGCGGCCGTGGAAGACTTCTTGCGTGTGTCAGCCCTTGCGCCCTCATCAAAAGTCCGCGCGAATGCGGATTTCGATGCAGCGGCGCTGCTCATTACGCAAAAGCAATGGGACCGCGCCATCGTCGTTTTGGAAGGGTTCCGCCGCAACTTTCCGCAGAGCCCGCTGCAGGCCGACGTGACCCGCAATCTCGCCGTGGCCTATTCAGAATCGAACAAACCTGGCCAAGCGGCCGTTGAATTCGAGCAGATTGCGCAATCGCCGAAAGAGACGCCCGAGGTTCAGCGCGAAGCCACCCTGCAGGCGGCGGATCTGTACGACAAGGCGGGCAACTCGGCGAAGTCCCGCACCATGCTGGAAGCCTTCGTGAAGCACTTCCCGCAACCCTTGGGGCCGGCCATGGAAGCGCGCAACAAACTCAGTGTGATTGCCGACAAGGCCGGCGATTTTAGCGGACGTGACCACTGGCTCAAGGACATCATTGCCGCCGACCGGTCGGCCGGCGCGGCGCGCACCGATCGCAGCCGGGCGCTCGCGGCCAAGGCGACCCTGACCCTGGCGGCACCGGTTCGCGAAGCGTTTAGGAGCATCAAGCTGGTCGTGCCGCTGAAGAAATCTCTCGCCGAGAAGCGCAAGGCGATGGAGGCTGCGCTCAAGGCCTACGAGGCCGTGGCCGACTATCAGGTCGCCGACGTCACCACGGCCGCAACTTTCGAGAGTGCGGAACTGTACAGACAGTTGGGCAAGGATCTGATGAGCTCGGAGCGCCCGAGGAATCTCAAGAAAGACGAATTGGAGCAATACGATGTGTTGCTCGAGGAGCAGGCTTTCCCGTTCGAAGAGAAGGCCATCAAACTGCATGAAGTCAACGCCGCGCGAACCAAAGACGGCACCTACGATGAGTGGGTGCAGAAAAGTTTCGCAGCACTCGCGCAGCTCAACCCAGGCCGCTACGGCAAGGTGGAAATCGGTGAACAGCAGGTTGAATCAATTCGCTAGCCTGGGTGCGATGGCGCTGCTGGCCGGTTGTCAGAGCGCGCCGACAGCGCCGCCGCGGGCACCTGCACCCGTCGCGAGCGCACCGAGTTCGGCGAGCCAAACGGTGCCGAATAGCACGGGGCGAACGGGCAACGCCGCCCACGCGCCCGTCGCGGCACCACCCGTGACGGCGGCCAACCCTGCGGCGCCTGAGCCGGTTGCGATCCCGCCTCGCGCAGCGCAGCAGTACACCCAAGCGCTGCAATTGATGAAGTCGGGCCGCAACTCAGATGCGGAACTCGAGTTCAAGCAGCTCATCGCTGCCTACCCGCAATTTGCAGGGCCGCAATTAAACCTGGGGTTGCTGTACTTACACGATTCGCGGCTGAGCGAAGCGGAGGCCGCATTCAAGGCTGCACTAACGCTGACGCCGTCCAATCCGGTCGCGGGCGATGAGCTTGGGATCGTTGAGCGCAAGCTCGGAAAATTCACCGATGCTGAGGCAGCGTACTTGCGTGCGATTAGCTCTGAACCAAACTATGCGCCCGCGCATCTTAATCTGGGCGTGCTTTACGATTTGTATATGGCCGAGCCGCAGAAGGCGCTCGAGCAATTTGAACGCTACATCGAGATCGCCGGCGAGAACAAACAAGTTGCCGGCTGGGTGGTGGAATTGCGCAAACGCGTCGGTGCACCGGCGGCTGCCGCCAAGAAGGAACCTGCATGAACACTATATCGAAAACGTTGGGCTTGAGCGTGCTGTGTCTGGCGATGAAGGCCTACGCACAGCAGCCCGCGCCTGCGACGGCCCCCGCCGGTGACCCGCCGGCGCCTGCCGCGGCCCCGGCGCCTGTGGCTGCCCCGGCAAAACCCCCTAGAGCTACCGCCCAGTCCGAGGCCGGCGAGCCGCGCGCCAATACCTCTCGACCTGCCGCAGCCCAATCCGAAGCCGGTGAGCCGCGTGCCGGTACCTCTAAGGTGCCGCCTGCCGCTACCCGTCCCTCTGGGGTGGCGGGCCAGAAGGGTCCGGGGGCCGCGGATCGGTTGCAATTGGGTACGGCCACCGTGACCGGCGACCGCGAGCAGCCGAAGGTCATGTACATCGTCCCCTGGAAGAAGTCGGATATTGGCGATTTGGCCGCAAAGCCCATGAACAGCTTGGTTGACGAGATTCTGGCGCCGGTCGATCGGGACGTTTTCAAACGAGAAGTCAGCTATTACAAGGCTGTGCAGGCCGATGCGTCCCAAAATGGTGCGCCGGGCCGCTCGCCTCCGCAGGGTGAGAAGTAAGTCATAGCCGATTTTACGGAATCTGGTTGAATTACATATTAGGACGAAGAGTCCATTTAGGAGCGCTTAGATGAATTTCATGAGTTCGGCAGTCAATTTTTTCAAGGACGGCGGGCTGTTCCTGTACCCCTTGGCCCTGATTTTCGTGGTCGGCGTATCGATTGCCATCGAGCGCTACGTGTACCTGACCCGCGAAACCATCCGCAATCGCAGTCTGTGGGATTCGCTGGTGCCGGCATTGAGCGCGGGAAACTTCAAGCAAGTGGTCGGGCTGACGCACAACTCAAAGGCCTCGATTGCCACCATCCTGAACTACGGTGTCGCGCGAGTGGCGAACGCCCGGCGCCGCGATGACATCGAGAAGGCCATGGATGAGAGCCTGCTCGAAGTGATCCCGCGAATCGAAAAGCGCACTCACTATTTGTCGTCTCTGGCGAACGTCGGCTTGTTGATCGGATTGCTCGGCACCATCACCGGCCTCATCGGCGCCTTTAGCGCGGTGGCAACCGCCAATCCGGCCGAGAAGGCCAGCTTGCTGGCCGCGGCGATTTCGGTTGCGATGAACAACACCGCATCAGGACTGTTCGTCGCCATCACGCTGCTGCTGTCGCACATGTTTCTCGAGTCCAAGACCACCTCGCTGATCGACAGTCTGGAGATTGCCTCGGTGAAGTTTTTGAATTCGATCACCGAGCGCCAGACTGACAAGACCCAGGAGCCTGCGGCACCGACGCCGTCGGTGCGGTCTCCCGCGGCTGCCCGCAGCAGCATCTAGGCCGAAGGCCCCGCCAGGTCGTCCGCCATGAAGTCAAAAGCTGCGCGCCTCGTCCGACGCAATCACGCCCGCTACCACCAGGGGCGCGATGATCTGAACATCGTGCCGATGATCGACATGATGGTGATCTTGGTATTTTTCTTGATCTTTACAGCCGTGTTTTCCAAGACGAATATCCTCCAGCTCAATCTCCCGGCCACCAACACCGCTCCTGTTGAATTGCCGAAGGGCTTGAAGCTCGAAGTGATCATTCGTCCCAATGATCTTGTGGTGAATGACCGTAACACAGGGCCGCTCAAGGTCATTGCCAATACCGACACCGGCTATGATCTGGAACATTTGTCGGAATTTATGCGCCAGGTGAAGTCGCAGTACCCTGAGATGACCGATGCGACCATCTTGCCGGGACCCGCGGTGCCCTACGACACGCTGGTGCAGGTGATGGACACCGTCCGTATATACCAAATCCCCGTGGCACCGTTTTCCAAAGCGGAGCTGTTCCCTGACATCGCCATCGCGGATGCGCCGATATGACCTCGTATCGCATCAAACGGCATCGGCAACGTCGGCACGGCGCCAATCATTTTGCGCTGATTCCGTTCATCGACATGATGACCATCTTGGTGGTGTTCCTCTTGGCGCATACAGCCGACGTGGATATTCTGCCGAATACCAAGAACATTTCGATTCCCCAGTCCATTTCCGACCGCAAGCCCAACGCTGCGGTGGTTGTCTTGATCACCAAGGATTCGCTATTTGTGGACGGTGTACTGGTGGGATCGCTCCAGGATGTTGTCGCGAATCAAGGTCCGTTCTTTACACCGCTGAAGACGGCGTTGATGGCGCAAAACGACCGCAGCATACGCAGTGCGCAGCAAACGGATATTGCCAAGCGCGAAGTCACGATCATAGGCGACAAAAGCACGCCTTACAGCGTGCTGAAGAAAATCATGTTGACGTGCAGCGAAGCCGAGTACGGCAAGGTGTCCTTTGCCGTGATCGAACGCGAAAGGGCGGCCACTTAAATGGCCGCGTTAAATCCCGCAAACCATGTGCCGACAGGCCTGGTTCCGTACTACCGGCGTTATGATCTGCCGTGGGCGCCGTCCGAGGAGACGGAGCGACGCTTCGTCGTCATTTTGCGCAACCTGGCTATCGTGTTTACGATCATCGCGCTCATCATGCCTTTTCTGCCGCGAACCGTGCGCGTCACCAACACAGATTCATTGCCGGAGCGTGTGGTGCAGCTGGTGATGGAACCACCGCCGCCGCCGCCGCCCCCGCCGCCTCCGCCGAAGGAGAAGCCGGTCGAGAAGGTTGCCAAGACGCCGACTCCTCCTCAGCCGGTCGATCCGCGCATCAAAGCGTCCAAGAGCGGCTTGTTGGCCAACCTCGATGATCTTGCGGCGTTGCGGGATCAGATCGATCTCGACAAATTTACCAAGAATCAGCAGAAAACCACTGATCCGGGCGATGTCAGCCAGGTGACGCGCAACGTCATCAGCTCCAAAGCCGGCGGCACCAGCGGCGGCATCAGCGCCCCCACCAGCAGCGGACTCGCCTCCGGCTCAGGCTCATTGCGCGGTATCTACACCACGCAGGTGAAGGATCCGAACCTCGGCGCCTCGGGCCAAGCGGCTACCCGTGCGGGGGGCAGCGGCAGGGCCTCGCGCAGTGCCGACGAGATTGCTTTGGTGTTCACCAAGAACAAGGGGGCCATCGACGCGCTGTATGCGCGCGCGCTGCGCGATAACCCGGCGCTGCAGGGCAAGGTCGTCATCGAGTTGACCATCGCACCGTCCGGCGATATAACGGGGGCGCGCATCGTCTCCTCGGAACTCAAGGAGCCGGTGTTCGAGAACAAGCTGCTGGCGCGAATTCGTCTCTTTAAGTTCGAACCAAAGGATGTAGCCGCTTTGACAGCCACCAAACCCATCGACTTTTTCCCCGCCGGATGAACATTCAATCCGAAATCGAGTTCTTCAGCGACCTAGGCCTCGTCGATAAGGCTCGGTTTATCACGCGCTTGATTTGTGAGATCGCCGAAGAGGCCAAGGTCGGCAACGGCGACGGCAGTGACGCAGTTCGTTACAAATTCGCCAACGAGATGAGCCAAAGATTGGCGCGCTTTACTTACCAGCTGTTGGGCGAAGACGCGGCGCGCCCGCAAGACGATGTCGTGATCCGCATGTTGTTGGGGGCGCGCGCCGACAAAAATGCGCAGCGCATCATGCACAACGCGTATCGCCGCGTCTTGACGAGTTTTGAGAGCTTCGATACCACGGTTCTGCTGAATCCTCACTAGGTGTCTGTCCGGCAGGCTCGGCCTAAAGCTTCTAGGATTTCGCAAGCTGGGCGCGCGGCACAGACACTTCCGGTTGATCCGTGTCGGTCTCGAACAGGTGCAATATCTGCTCGGCCGATTCACGCGTGGTCGCCAAAAACTTGCTTGCATCGTCTTTGACCGCCGCCTGCTTGGCCAGGGTCGCCTCGTCGTGGACACGAAATTGGCGCACAGTTTCCATGGCATTGGATTTCGACAACCCTAAGGATTCGAGTACCTGCACGGACATCTCCAGGCTCGACACCAGGGTTTCCCGGATGATGTAGCGCACGTCCAAATCCATCAAGCGAAACGCGTGCTGGCGATTGCGCGCCCTCGCAAAAATCTTCAAGTCAGGGAAATGCTTGCGGATCAATTCCGCCGTTCTCACCGACGCCTCGACATCATCGATCGCCAGCACGAAAACCTCGGCATTCTCGGCGTGAGACGCGCGCAGCAATTCCAGCCGCGATGCGTCTCCGTAAAATACTTGATTGCCGAACTGCCGCAAGAAATCCACTTGAGTCTGATTCGCTTCCAGCGCGGTGAAAGAGATTTTCTTCGCCAGCAGGATGCGGCCGACGATTTGGCCGAACCGGCCGAATCCCGCGATGATGACTTTCGGGTACAACTCGACCGGGGTATCGAACGGGCGGCCGTCCGATTCGTTCGCCTTGAACGTGACGTCGTAGAGCGCCAGCAGCATGGGACTCAAGATCATGGAGGCGGTGACGACCAGCACCAACAGCTCTGCAATTTCGGTGTCCAAGATCTTCAAGGCGGCGGCGAGCCCGAACAGGACGAACGCGAATTCGCCGCCTGAGGGCAGGCTGATGGAAAGTCCGCGGCTGGCCGTGGGCGAGAGCCCGGAGACTCGCCCAATTAACCAGAGAATGCCGATTTTGAGCAGCATGAAGCCAATGGTCAGACCGATGATGAGCAGGGGCTTCTCGCGCACCAGTTCCAAATTGGCCGACATCCCGACGCTGATGAAGAACAGGCCCAATAACAGGCCTTTGAAGGGCTCAATATCCGCCTCGAGCTCGTGGCGGAACTCGCTGTCGGCCAGCAGCACGCCGGCCAAGAAGGCGCCCAAAGACAGCGACAGGCCGACTTGACTCACCAGCAACGCGGTTCCCAATACGATCAACAGGCCCGCCGCCGTGAATGCCTCCGCCACACGGGTCGCGGCAATGATCCGCAGCATGGGACGCAACACGTATCGGCCGCCGATGATGACAGCGGCCAATACAGCGATGAACTTGATCACCAGCCAGCCGCCGGGGCCTGCGGATTTTGCCGAGGCGACGCTGAGCAACGGCAGCAAAGCCAAAACCGGCAGTACCGAGACGTCCTGAAACAGCAGGATGCTGAATGCGGAACGGCCGAATTGGGAATTGAGCTGGCCGCGTTCCGCCAGCAACTGCAACGCCAGCGCCGTGGAAGACATGGACAGGGCGAAGCCGGTGACCAGGGCGGATTGCCAAGTTTGCTGAAACACAAAATAGCCGGCCGTACCGATGCATACCGTGGTGGCCGCGACCTGGCCCACGCCTAAGCCGAGAATCGACTTGCGCAGCACCCACAGTCTCGAGGGCTGCAATTCGAGCCCGATCACGAACATGAGGAGTACGATGCCGAACTGCGCGATGTTCTGGGTGGTCTCAACGCTGCTGATCAATCCCAAGCTGGCCGGACCGATGATGATCCCGGCAGTCAGGTAACCTAAGACCGATCCCAGCTTGAAGCGGCGGAAAATGGGTATCGCAATGACCGCGGCGGCGAGAAATATAGCGATCTGCGCCAACAAGCTCATACTATTTCTCCTTGTTCTGCTTTGAGAGCCTAGCATTATGTATCGCCAAAGCATTCAATTTCCGGTCAAAGACGCCGCGCTGCGCGAGGACGTGCATGCGCTCGGCGGCTTGATCGGAGAGACGCTTCGCGACCAGGGAGGCGAGGAGTTCTTCGAGCTCGTCGAGGGCGATCGACTTGCGGCCATCCTGCGCCGCGAGGGTGACGCCCGCGGCGCGGCGGAATTGCAAGAACGCACTGAAGGCCGGTCGCCGTCGGCTGCCACCGATCTGACTCGTGCGTTTTCAATATGGTTCATGGCGGTGAACACGGCAGAAAAAGCGCACCGCGTACGCCGGCGCCGCGAATACTTGAGCGATTCCAGCACATCGCAGCCGGGCGGAATCGCCGATTGCATCGGACGGCTGCAGCGCAGCGGCGTGTCGCTTGAACAGGCGTTGCAACTCATCGGTAACATGAGCATTGAGCCGGTATTCACGGCGCATCCCACCGAATCCACACGGCGCACCATCTTGCGCAAGCAGCAGCACATTGCGCATGAGCTGCTGGACCGTACCAATCCAACTTCCACCAGGGCGGAATTGGACATGCTGTGGGCGCGGGTACGGCTGGAGATCACCAGCATCTGGCAGACCGAGGAGCATCCGCGTGAAGGCTTGACCGTGGTTGACGAACGCGAGCATGTACTGTTTTATTTGATCGACATCCTCTACCGCGTCGTGCCGCTGTTCTATGAGGAAATCGAGGCGGCGCTGGCGAACGCCTATTCCGTGCCGGTTGAAACGCTGGACGTGCCGAACATCTTGCGCTTCGGATCCTGGGTGGGCGGCGATATGGACGGCAATGCGGACGTGCACGGCAAGACGATTCGCGAGACCTTGCAGCGGCATCGACAACTGATCGTGTCCACTTATTTCAGCGAATGCGAGCAGTTGGCCGAGTCATTGAGCCAAAGCGCGTATCGCGTCGGCGTGAGCGCTGCTCTTGCCGAGCGCATCGACTCCTACATGACAGTGTTGCCGGGAGCGAAAGCACTGGCGCCGGCGCGGCACGATCGGATGCCATACCGCATGTTCTTCGGGCAGATCAGCGAACGGCTCAAGGCGAGCTACGAGGGCAGCCCCAATGCGTATCAGAATCCCGATGAATTGCTGTCCGACATTGGGTTGGCCGCGACGAGTTTGCTCGAGAATCGGGGACGCCATGCCGGATATTTCTTGGTGCGGCGGCTCATGCGGCGTGTACGCACTTTTGGATTTCATCTGGCGACACTGGATGTCATTCAACATTCGCGCGTTCATGACGAGGTCATCGCACAAGGCCTGGATCTGAAATCATGGCCGTCGCTACCGGCCGCGGAACGGCTGCGGCAATTGCGTGATCTGCTGGTTCGCGATCAGGGGCCGACCGCGGCATTCGATGCCGTGGGCCGGCGCAGTCTGTGGGTGTTCGAAGCCATCGCCCACGCGCGTCATAAATTCGGCGGCCGCTCCATCGGCGAATACATCGTGAGCGGGGCGCGGGGTCCCGAAGACATACTCGCGGTTCTGCTGTTGGCGCGATGGGCCGATATTACCGACAAGCGCGCCGGCGAGTGCCCGCTCGACGTCGCGCCGCTGCTCGAGTCGATTGATTCTTTGGAAACGGCAGGAGATGTTCTGGGCGCCCTGCAGGCCGAGCCTGCCTATCGTCGTCATCTTGCGTCGCGTGCCAACCGCCAAATGGTCGTGATCGGATATTCCGACACGAACAAACAGGGCGGAATCGCGGCATCGCGCTGGGCCTTGCAGGTGGCGCAGGTGCAATTGCTGGACGCGGCGCGCGTTGCGGGAATTAATTTGTTGATTTTTCATGGCCGCGGCGGCACACCGGCGCGCGGCGGCGGCCGTACCGAGCACCTGGTCGAATCGCTGCCGGGCGGCGCCATGCGAGGTGTACTGCGTTTGACGGAACAGGGCGAAGTCGTCAATCAGAGCTACAGCCTGCGTCCCATTGCGATGCGCACCCTCGAGCGCACATTCGCGTCCGTGGCGCTGGCCACGGCGCAGGCGGCACCGATGCCGCCGGTTGCCCCGGATCAAATCGCGGCCATGCGCAGCATCGCAGCACACAGCCTCAAGGCGTATCGCGATCTGGTTTTCGGCAGCCAGGAGTTTTTCGATTACTTCCGCGCGGCGACGCCGCTGGACGTCATCGAGCGCATGCACATTGCCTCACGGCCGGCAACTCGCGCAGGCGGCGCTGGCGTGCAAGCGCTGCGCGCAGTTCCATGGGTATTCGCATGGACTCAAAGCCGGCATATGTTGCCGGGATGGTTCGGCTTCGGCAGTGGACTGCAGGCGGCGTTGGAGCAGCACGGCGAGGAGGTCGTTGCCCGCATGACGGCGCAGTGGCCCTTCTTCGGGCACTTGCTCGATGACGTGGAAGCCATGCTGGGGCGCACTGACTTGGAAATCGCCGGCCATTACGATGCGCTCGCGACAGACCCGCTGCACGCCTTCGCGCAGCGCATCGCCAAGGAATACGCATTGACGGTGCGCCATGTGCTGCACCTGCGCGGTTCAGCCCGATTGCTCGACAGCGATCCGACGTTGCAGCGCTCGATCAAGCTGCGCAATCCGTATGTCGACCCGATGCATCTCATGCAGGTGGATTTATTGCGGCGCTGGCGCGCGACGCAGCGACAGGATCAAGCCCTGTTCGGGGCATTGCGGGCCACCATCAGCGGCATCGCGCAAGGCTTGCAGGCAACCGGATAGAACCGGCGGCTCGCGGCCAAACTTAAGACAGGCTGCTCTAGCACTCGGGCACATTGACCGCGAGGCCGCCTTGCGAGGTCTCCTTGTAGATCGTCGACATGTCCAGTCCGGTTTGACGCATGGTGTTTATGACCTGGTCGAGCGACACCTTGTGCGAGCCGTCGCCCCGCAGCGCGAGGCGCGCAGCATTGATGGCCTTGACCGATCCCATGGCGTTGCGCTCGATGCAGGGAATCTGCACCAAGCCTGCCACTGGATCGCAGGTCAGACCCAGATTGTGTTCCATGCCGATTTCGGCGGCATTTTCTATTTGCTCATTGCTGCCGTGAAGGGCTGAGACCAGGCCGGCCGCCGCCATGGAACAGGCGACGCCAACTTCGCCCTGGCATCCCATCTCTGCCCCTGAAATGGATGCATTCTGCTTGTACAGCATGCCGATGGCGCCGGCGGTAAGTAAAAAGCGTACCAACCCGCCATCATCCGCCCCTGTCTCGAAGCGCCGGTAGTAGTGCAGCACAGCAGGCACGATGCCGGCGGCGCCGTTGGTGGGAGCGGTGACCACCTGTCCGCCTGCGGCATTTTCTTCGTTGACGGCGAGCGCATAGGCGTTGACCCAATCCAACGCGTGCATGGGGCTTTGAGGGTCGCCGCTCATCAATTGCCGATACAGCTTGGGTGCTCGCCGCCTGACACCCAACACCCCCGGCAGCAGGCCTTGGGCGTCGAACCCACGGCGCACGCAATCCTGCATGACCTGCCAAAGGCGCAGCAATCCCTCATGCACTTCAGCGTCGCTGCGCCAGGTGCGCTCGCGCGCGAGCATGAGCTCGTGGATCTCCAAGCCCTGCGTCCTGCCGTGCGCAAGCAATTGGGCGCCGGAATCGAATTCGAACGGCGGCTGCTGCCGCGCGGTGCCTGCATCCACATCGGCGCCGGCTCGAATCACGAACCCGCCGCCGATGCTGTAGTACTCCTCGCGCGCCAAGACCTTGAGCGCGGCGTCGTGCGCAGTGAAGCGCATGCCGTTGGAATGGCCGGGCAGAACCTGATCGGTGTGAAACAGCAGGTTCAAAGGCTCATCAAAATCGACCTCGTGGCTGCCAAGCAATCGCAGCCGTTTGGCGGTGCGAATCCGCTGCAGGGTGGGCTCGACCGTCGCGGAATCGATCGTATCGGGGCTCATGCCCTCAAGACCCAATAGAATCGCGCGATCCGTGCAGTGGCCGCGGCCGGTCAGCGCCAGAGACCCATACAGTTGCGCGGAGACTTGGGCCGTGTTCATGAGCAAGCCCCGTGTCTTAAGCAACTCGGCGAAGCCGCGCGCGGCGTTCATGGGCCCCATGGTGTGCGAGCTGGAGGGGCCGATGCCGATCTTGAATATATCGAAAACACTCAGACTCATGTGCGCAACCATTCCAAAGCGGGGTAGCCCTCCATAATACGCTGCTGCAACAAGCTGCGCCTTAAGCGGCGCCGCGCCGATGAGGCACAAATGCTAAACTGCGTGGATAATAAAGTGTTTCGCTGGCCGACAATTCAACGGAGTGTCCTATGATTCGCTATCCACTGATTCTCGCGGCGTCGTTAATCGCGTCGCTGTCGCTTTCCGCTACCTGCGTCCAGGCAGCAAGCATTCCCGGCAATATCACCGCGGCGGTTGCCGACAGTAATAGGCCGGATACCGATAAGCAGCGCGACGCCAATCGCAAGCCTGCGGATACGCTGATGTTCCTCGGCGTGAAACCCGGCGAGAAAATTGGCGAGATCATACCGGGAGGCGGCTACTTCACCAGGATTTTCAGCAAGGCCGTGGGTCCCAAGGGCCACGTGTATGCGTTGGTGCCGGAGCGCCCGGCCAATGCGCCCGCGGACATGCCGGACCTCGCGGCAAGAGTGAAGGCGATCGCCGCCGATGCGAACTACTCCAATGTGAGCGTCGTCGTCGCGCCCTTGGCCTCACTCGCCGCGACGGAACCGGTCGACTTGGTGTTCACCGCGCAGAACTATCATGACCTGCACAACTTTCCGGTCGATGTAGTGGCGTTCAACAAGGCTATTTTCGATTCGCTGAAGCCGGGCGGATTGTATGTCGTGCTCGACCACTCTGCGGAAGCCGGGTCCGGCTTGCGCGATACGAATACTTTGCATCGAATCGACGCCGATGTAGTGAAGAAGGAAGTGACGGCGGCCGGATTTGAGTTCGTCGGCAGCAGCGATGTATTGGCAAATAAGAGCGACACGCGAACCGGGAAAGTCTTCGATCCGGCCATCCGCGGCAAGACCGATCAGTTCATATTAAAATTTCGTAAGCCAAAGAAGAAATAGTATGCGAACGCGCCTTAGGTTCCCGGGGGCTGGTCCTAAGCGGGGCCCTTAGGCGCGGCGCGCGTCAAAAGCGAACTCTGGGCCTTATTTCCTGTCAACTGGAAAGGATGTTCGACGTTGAGTTGCTAATTGACGAGGGTTTGAACGCATGAAACTTATAAAATATCCAGGTATTGCACGCACGGTCGTGCGGGGTGCCATTCCGGCCGCGCTGCTGGGACTGTTGACGGCCTGCGTCACACCGCCGCCGCGCACCTATGCGGTGGCGGCGCCGCCTCCGCAGCGGGTGTTCGTTTATCCGGCGCATGGCCAGAGTCCGGACCAGACGGAGCGCGACCGCTACGAGTGTCACACCTGGGCAGTCCAGCAGACCGGTGTCGATCCCAGCCGCGCGGATGCTAATGCCTACGAGCGCGTTATCGTGCAGCCCTCCACACCGCCGGGCGCGAATACCGCGGGCGGGGCCATCGCCGGCGCCATCATTGGAGCGATCATCGCCGGACCGCGCAACGCCGGTGCGGGATTGGTGCTCGGCGGCGCCACGGGCGCAATTGTCGGTTCCGCAGCGGATGCCAATGCCCAGGCGCAAGCGCGACAAACGCAGCAACAGGTCAATATGAGCGCCGCGGAAGGGCGGGCGCGGGCCGATTCCTATAAGCGCGCGATTGGCGCGTGCCTACAAGGGCGCGGCTACACCGTCACCTAATGGCGAACACCCTCACTTAACATTTTGTTCGGATTTAGCTTTATGAACCAAGCATCCAAAGTGGCTCTACTGTGTGCATCGGCACTTTTTTTCGGTGAAGGCTGGCAGCTTGCGGCTGCGCAGGAACACGGCCGGCCCGAACCGGCGCGGGAGGGTCGTCCCGAAGCTCGAGGTCCGGCGGCGGGCCGCCCGGCGGTTGACGCGCGCGGCCAGGTGTTGGACGCCCGGTACAACCACGGCCGCTATTACCCGCCGGTGGGTACGGTCCGAGCGGCCCTGCCTGAGGGCTACCGGCCTTACTATCGCGGCGGAGCGCGCTTCTATTTCAGCGGCGGTATCTGGTATGCGCCGCGCGGCCCGGGCTTCGTCGTGGTGGTGCCGCCGCCAGGCTTGGTCATTTCCGTGCTTCCCCCGTACTACTCGACGGTGTGGTTCGGCGGGAGTCCCTACTATTATGCCGACAATGTGTACTACACCTGGCAGCCCGACCAGAACGGCTACGCCGTGGCCGATCCGCCGAACGACGCGGATGCACCTTCCTCGGCGCCGGATAGTGTTCAGCAAGACTTGATCATCTATCCGAAGAATGGGCAATCCAAGGATCAACAAGCCGCGGATCAGTATGAGTGTCACACCTGGGCGAAGGGTCAAACCGGGTTCGATCCGACGCAACCGGGCGGCGGGCAGGCCGGCGGATCCGCGATGAGTCGAAGTAATTACGACCGCGCCATGTCAGCCTGCCTACAGGCTCGAGGCTATCAAGTTAACTGAATTTAACTGAATACCGTGAGGGAAATCCTACGCCCGTCGCTGTTTGGCGCCGACTATAAGATCGCCGCGCATCTGGGCATGATAGTGCCTAATCGGTGAAGTTCTCTAAGGAAGTTTTTGATGATCGTCAACCAAACCAGCGCTGTAGATGAGGAAAACGACGTTAACGTCGTTCGCCTAGGGATGGATCTACCCGCGGCTGCCACCAGCGCGTTCGAAGACATCAAACAAAAGTTCACCAACCAGCGCCAGTGGCGCGAATTCGTGTCGGCAGTTCAGTGCTCGGTGAACTATCCAGCTGCGATCAATTCGCTGCGATCCGGCACCAAGTGGTTCAACGACGGGTTGGCGCAAGCTTCCTCATGCCTTGCGCGAACGCTGCGCGTCGCTCAATACCGCTAGCCGCTCAATACGCTAGCCGCTCAATACGCTAGCGGCTCAATTCCGCAAGCACCTCAATTCCGATAGGTGATCGTCAGTCCGATGGTGCGCGGCCTGAACGTGTACTGCCGCTCCAGCGACGGGGCGTTGCCCGGGTAGATGCTGAAATTATAATTATTCACCGTGTGCGTGTCGGTGAGGTTGTCGACGAATAGCGCCGCCTGCCAGCCGCCAAAATTCATTCCGGCGCGCGCCGAAGCCAAATTGGTCGACGACAGCGGGTAAAACGCCGCGTTGAATTGCAGCGTGTTGGGGTCTTGAGCCGCGGAGGGCCACTTGTTGCGGCTCGTGTATTCATCGTCAACGCGCACGAACGAGGGCAGATCGAACAGGTTGAACTTGTATTCCAATCCCAGTGTGAAGGTGAAAGGAGCGCCGGGTTGCCCGGGCGGCTCGCCGCTTTGCCCGACGATGGCATCCCCCTTGGAAACGATGGGCAGAGCTTGGAGGTCCGAGAATCTTGAATCCTGCGTGTAGCGCGCACTGGTATAACCGGTGGCGATCTCGGCCGTGAAATTGTCCGTCAGCGCGATGTCGGCTTGAATATCGCCGCCCTTCGCAACCGCGGTGCCCAAATTCGCGATAAAGGTGATTTGACAGGTCGGCGGCAGCACGCTCTGCTGAATGTTGTTCCAGCGGATGTAGTAAATGCTGCTGGCGATTTTCACGCGATTATCGATGTTATTTTTCGCACCGACTTCGAAGCTGTTGACGGTGTCGGACCCAAAGGTCGGGGGCGACTGTGTAATGCCAAAAGATGCGAAATCCGGGGCACACGCCGCCTGCGGCACGGGATTGTTGGCGCCGCCGGGGCGGAAGCCTTTCGCGTAAGTCGCGTAGTATAGATTTCGCGAGTCGTACTGGTAGGAGAAGCTTGCCTTGGGCGTGAACGAATTCTCCGTTTGCGACACATCCACCGTCTGCGGCTGCAGGAACAATTGCGGTCCGCCCGTCAGTGAATCATTGGTGAACTTGATTCTCGAGTAGCGCCCGCCCACCGTCAGCTTGTACTGATCGGTGAAGGCGTAGGTCCCTTCGGCGAAGAAGGCGTATTGCTGATCGGTCGCCTTGGTTTGCAGAAAATAAGAATCATTGGGAAAGCGCGGATCGTACACAACGGGGTTGCCATTCGGATCCACGAACCAAGAGGTGTAAGGCAACCCGGTCGCTGCCATCGACAATTCATTGAGCAAGGGATCGTGAATCTGCTCGAGATACGTCTGCCGGTCGCTGCTGAAGAAAACACCTGTGGTCCAGAATAGCGGCGAGGTCGAATCCGCAGATTGCAGGCGAATTTCCTGGGTGATGTTTTGCTGCCCATTGTCGATGGAGTTCGGCGAACGATAATCGGTTGCGCCGGGGGGCAGATGCAGTCCTAGGTTGTCGAGCAAGGGATAGGGCGTGGACGCGGAGGATCCGTCGCCATTGAGAAACACGCCGGTCTGATAAAACCCCAGGTTATAAAGCGTGCCCTCGTAGCCGGTTTCTTCGTCACGGTGGAAGTACGAGGTATTTGAGATCAGCTTGGCGAAGCCTACGTTGCCCTCGACCTTCATGGACGCCAGATAGAACCGATCCGGATCGGAGCGCTGATCGGGATCCGCGCTGACGAATTGGTTGTTGCCGGGATTCGAATACAACGGCCAGTAGTCCTCGACATTGTTACGGTATCGGTCTTGGTAGTAGATGCTCGGTGTGATCGTCCATTGATCCGAGGGCGCATAGATAAATGCCAGCCGATACAGCACGGTCTCATCGAAGTTGGCATTCTTTTGCACGGTCGCGAGCGACACAGGATTAATGAGGTCGATGTAGCCGCCGTCGCGACGGTACCAAACGGTCAAGCGCGCTCCCAGTGTGTTATCGATCAGGGGTCCGCCCGCCGCAATGCCCCCTTCATAGCTGATCGCTCCTCCTTGCGTGGTGGAGACCTCTTCGCGGCTGTAAAAGCTATTGGTGGTCAGACTGGGCTGGGTCGTGATATAGCGCACCGTGCCCCCCTCGGATCCTGCGCCGAATAGCGTGCCCTGCGGCCCGCGCAGTACTTCGACCCGGTCGATATCGAATGACTTCGGCAGGGCGTCATCGGGGTTGAATGCGGTACCGCGGATTTGGATCGGGGTGTCGTCGATGTAGATGCCGGTGGTGCCGGCGCCCCCGGTCGAGGCAATGCCGCGGATGGAAATGTTGTTGGTTCCCGAATTGTCGATATTGACGCCGGGCGTGAAGCGCACGATGTCCTGGAAATCCTTGATGCCGCGAAGATCCATCGCGTCCTGAGTCAGTGCCGTGACACTGATCGGAACCTTGCTGAGGCTTTCCTCGCGGCGGGTCGCCGTGACGGTGATTTCTTGCAGCGGTCCGCCGGTATCCGCAGCGGGCGTGGTCTCGGCGCCGGACACATGGACACTGCACAGGGCTGCTACGCAGCCAAAGATCCATAGCGGGCGATGAACTTGGTAGTCCGGCATGTAATGCATCCCTATTTGTTGCGTCGACTTCATTGCAACATATTGGCTCGCCGGTGGAAAGGCTTGAGTAAATCCTGCGCCGCGCGGGTTGCGGGCACACAACGCGGAGTTATGGGATCATGGCGGGATGAGCACGCCCGAGGAACGGCCCCGCGCCAAATCCCTGCATCCGCTGCTGGCGCTAGTGCCATTTTTACGCCCCTACTTAGGGATGATGGCCGCCGCTTCTTTCGCGCTGCTCATCGCTGCCGGCGCTCAGCTAGCCCTGCCGCTGGCGCTGCGGCAGCTCATCGATCACGGCATTGCGGGCAGGGACGCCGGCACGATCAATCGCTGGTTCCTCGCGTTTCTGGCCGCTGCAGTCGTTTTCGGCGCGTTCGCGGCCCTGCGCTTCTACCTCGTGACCTGGGTGGGGGAGCGCGTGGTTGCCGATTTGCGCACCGCCGTTTATCGGCGTGTGGTGCGCATGGATCCCCTATTTTATGAAACGACCCGCGTCGGCGAAGTGCTGTCGCGCCTGACCGCGGACACCACCTTGGTACAGGCCATCTCCGGCGTCAACTTGTCCATCGTATTGCGCTCGACGTTGAGCTTGGTCGGCGCGATCGTGCTGATGGGATTCACCAGCGCAAAGCTCATGGGCGTCATTCTGATCTTGATTCCGGTGGTCATCGCACCGCTCATCATCACAGGAAGGCACGTACGCGGTTTGTCCCGCGCCTCGCAGGACCGGATTGCCGACACCAGTGGACTGGCGGACGAGACTTTGAATGCCATCCAGACCGTGCAGGCCTTCACCATGGAGGAGTTGCAAAGCGAGCGCTATCGAAAAGCGGTGGAAGCCAGTTTCGTTACCGCGGTACGGCGCACCAAGGTGCGCGCGGCCCTGACCGCCATTGGGGTGATGTTGGTGTTTGGCGGCATTACCTTTGTTCTGTGGCTGGGCGCGCGCCAAGTCGTCGTCGGCACCATGACGGGCGGGCAGCTGGCGCAGTTTCTCGTGTACGCAGCATTT
>Ga0224547_1000031_pt1 | contig 35241 bp, 34 predicted proteins | sample 714P21014metaG_FD_179908 | JGI IMG/M metagenome (GOLD analysis project Ga0224547, IMG submission 179908) | Peat soil microbial communities from Stordalen Mire, Sweden - 717 P2 10-14 | ecosystem: Environmental > Terrestrial > Soil > Wetlands > Peat | place: Sweden: Norrbotten County, Stordalen...
GCCGGCGAGTCTCGCGGCATGCTCCTGAAGCGGAATCTTTCTATCCTGATCCCAGAAGAATGCAGCGTCGCTCAAGCGCGGCCGCACAACCCGTTCATTGCCTTCGCGCACCTTGGAGGGATCGCGGCTCTCGATATTGCTCACCGTGACGAACCAGCCGGATAACTTGCCCTCAGGTCCCTGCACCGCGAAATAGCGCTGATGGTCCTGCACCGTTGCAATGACGACTTCACGCGGCAGACTTAAAAAACGCTGCTCGAATTGACCTGCCAGCGGCACCGGCCATTCCACCAGCGCAGTCACCTCATCCAACAGCGCCTCGTCGATCAGTGCGCGGAAGCCCTCTCCGGCCGCCGCCGCGGCAACAGTCACCCCGGCACGAATCAGTTCGCGGCGTTTGGCGAAGTCCGCGACGACACGGGCCCTGCGCAACTTGCTCTCATAGCTTTTCGCGTCTTTGAGCGTAATGGGTTTAGGCGAGTGGAAGCGGTGTCCTGAGGTCACACGCCCCGAAGCCAGCCCCAACACCTCCACCGGCACCACCTCATCGCCATAGAGCAGCACCACCGAATGCACCGGCCTGACGAACTCTGCGCTGTGCGCGCCCCACCGCATGCGCTTGGGGATGGGAAGTGCCGCAATCGCTTGGGTGAGAATGTCGCCCAGCAGTGCCGCGGTCGCCGCGCCACGCTCGATGCCGCGAAATTGCAGCCAGGCGCCTTTATCGGTGGTGAGCTTGGACAGTTCCCCCACCGTGACGCCGCAGCTCTTGGCGAACGCGGTCGCAGCCTGCGTTGGCGCGCCCTGCGCGTCGAAGGAATTAGCAAGCGGCGGACCCCGCCTTTCTACTTGCCGATCGGGCTGATTTTCGCTTAAGTTTTCGACCCGCACGGCAAGCCGCCGAGGTGTAGCGAAGCCGTGGATCTTGCCGTGCGCAATGCCTGCTTCGTCGATGCCCTTGGTAACGCCTGCGGTCAGCGCAAAGGACAACGCCGGGAGCGTGCGCGGCGGAAGCTCCTCCGTGCGCAGTTCAAACAGCAGGTCGCGCGAACTCATCACGCCACTCGCTCACGGTCGGCGTTCTTGAGCAGCGGAAATCCCAGCGCTTCGCGGCTCTCGCGATAGCCCTCGGCCACGCCGCGCGCCAAGGTTCTCACTCGAAGAATGAAACGCTGGCGTTCGGTGACGGAAATGGCATGCCGAGAGTCCAATAAATTGAAAGCGTGCGAGGCTTTGACCATTTGCTCATAGGCAGGCAGAACCAATTTGTCCTTCAGCAGCTGCTGACAGGCGATCTCATTCGCGGCGAATTGTGCCAGCAGCACCGGCACGTCTGCCTTTTCAAAGTTATAGATCGATTGCTCGACCTCGTTTTGGTGAAACACATCTCCGTACGTGACCGTGCCGAACGGACCGGCAGTCCAAACGATGTCGAATATGCTTTCCTTGCCCTGGATGTACATGCCGAGGCGCTCGAGTCCATACGTGATCTCGCCCATCACCGGCCGGCAATCCAGGCCACCGACTTGCTGGAAGTAGGTGAACTGCGAAACCTCCATACCGTTGAGCCAAACCTCCCAGCCTAAGCCCCAGGCCCCCAAGGTCGGTGATTCCCAATTGTCTTCGACGAAACGGATGTCGTGTGTCAGGGGATCAAACCCCAAGTAGCGCAATGAATCGAGATACAACTCCTGAAAGTTGTCAGGCGAAGGCTTGATGCACACCTGGAATTGATAGTAATGCTGCAGGCGGAATGGGTTATTGCCATAACGTCCGTCGGTGGGCCGCCTCGACGGCTGCACGTAGGCGGCGCTCCACGGCTCAGGACCCACGGCCCGCAGAAATGTCGCCGAATGGAACGTCCCCGCGCCCATTTCCATATCGTAAGGCTGCAAAACAATGCATCCCTGGTCTGACCAGTACTTTTGCAGCGCAAAAATCAGGTCCTGAAACGTGCGCGGCGGCGGAGGAGCGTGAGGCATGGTGATGCTCTAAGGAGGCAAAGTCCGCGAGTATAGCGACGGGCCTTGAGGATCGGTCTCTAGTTTTCCGGCGAGCATAAGGTTCGCGAGCACTGTGAGGTTCGCTGAAGGTGAGGTTCCGTGTGCACTCAATTAGCTCACAATTTACGATGGGCACGGCAAATTTCCAAAAAATCAGGCCCGAATCACTGTCATGCACCAAATAAGGGCGCCGATTTCTACAATTCGTTCTATTATGATGCGTGCGTAGCGCGGACCTCTCCTAAGTGCTTGATCCGTATGTGCACGCTAATGGCACATTAGCTGCATTGTTCTTTCAGCCCCGGCTGGCCGGGCCACCCATCATGCTTGCGAGGATGCAAATGACTCCCGCCGATGTTCTGATATTTATCAAAGAAAAAGATGCGAAATTCGTCGATCTTCGTTTTACTGACACAATTGGCAAGGAGCAGCACGTTACCGTCCCGACTCGGCTGGTCGACGAGGGGTTTTTCAAGGACGGCAAGATGTTCGACGGCTCGTCCATTGCCGGTTGGAAGGGCATCAACGAATCGGACATGATTTTGATGCCGGATCCGGCCACGGCCGTGATCGATCCTTTCTACGAAGAAACGACGCTCAATCTGCGCTGCGACATCATCGAACCGATGACCATGCAGGGTTACGGCCGCGATCCGCGCTCGTTGGCGAAGCGAGCGGAAGCGCACTTGAAGGCTTCCGGAATCGCCGACTCGGCGCTGTTCGGACCGGAGAATGAATTCTTCATCTTCGACACCGTGCATGTCAGTTCCAGCATGAACGGCTGCTCGTACGAGGTCGACGGATACGAAGGCGCTTGGAATTCCGGCAAGACTTACGAGGATGGCAACAAGGGCCATCGTCCCGGCGTGAAGGGCGGCTACTTCCCGGTCCCCCCTGTTGATTCGCAGCAAGACATTCGCACCGCGATGTCGATGGCCTGCGAGGAGATGGGTTTGAAATTCGAAGTCCATCACCACGAAGTGGCCACCGCCGGACAGGGCGAAATCAATGTGGCGGCGAACACCTTGACCAAGAAAGCCGACGAAGTGCAAATCCTGAAATACGCACTGCAGAACGTCGCGCATGGTTATGGGAAAACCCTGACATTCATGCCGAAACCCATTGTCGGCGACAACGGCAGCGGCATGCATGTGCATCAATCGCTGCAAAAAAACGGCAAGGCGCTGTTTGCGGGAGACAAGTACGGCGGCCTGTCGGACATCGCGCTCTACTACATTGGCGGCATCATCAAACATGCCCGCGCGATCAACGCGTTTACCAATGCCAGCACCAACAGCTACAAGCGCCTGGTGCCCGGCTTCGAAGCTCCGGTGAAGCTCGCCTACTCGGCGCGAAATCGTTCCGCCTCCATCCGCATTCCTTGGATTTCAAATCCCAAGGGCCGGCGCATCGAAGTGCGGTTTCCCGACGCCACGGGCAATCCCTATTTCATGTTTGCCTCCATGCTGCTCGCGGGTCTCGACGGCATTCAGAACAAAATTCATCCCGGCGACCCGGCCGATAAGGATTTGTATGACTTGGAGCCGGAGGAAGACAAGAAAATTCCAACGGTTTGCCACTCGCTCGATATGGCGCTCGATTACTTGGACAAGGATCGTGGGTTCCTGAAGGCCGGCGGCGTGTTTACCGATGATCTCATCGACGCTTACATCGAATTGAAGATGAAGGAAGTGACGCGCCTGCGGATGACCACGCATCCAATTGAAATTGAGATGTATTACAGCTTGTAAGGATGGGGTGCTTAGGCCTTAAGGTGACGGCGGTCACGCCGTCGTCACCTTAGTTGGTGGTCGGGAGGCGATAGGTCTATGCTTTGGAATTATGCACGCTCGGACGTCATGGTTGGGTTTAAGCCTATTGGCGGCTTTTGCGGTGCAAGCGGCCGTGGTCTACAAATGGGTGGACGCCGATGGCGTGGTCCACTTCTCCGATCAGCCCTCGCCCGGCGCCGAAAAGATCTATACCTCTTCATCCTCAACGACAACGGCGGCATCCGCGCCGGGTTCCGCGGCCGGGTCGCGGCAAGTTCCGAAGAGCGCCGCGGCGAACGGCCTCGGCTACAGCGAATTTTCCATCGTCTCACCGGCGAACGATCAGACCTTCTTCGGCGACGATGTCGTCCCCGTGCATTTGAATCTCGAGCCCGGGCTCAAGCCCAATCAGAGCATCACCTGGAACTTGAACGGCAAGCAGCTGGAGTTCCCGCCGGACGCCACCTCGTTTGCTCTGCCGCATTTGGATCGCGGGGCCTACACTCTCGCCGCGACCATCACCGATCAAGAAACGAGCGAATTACGGAGCAGCAACAGCGTAACTTTTTACGTGCGCCAGCCCTCCGAGCTGTCACCGCAGCACAAGTAAGCCGACACATTGCCGGCGGATGCGTAAGTGTCCGCTGAGCTCCAAATGGATACGTTGCGCATCGACGGCACCGAATTGCTCGATGCGATGGTCACCAGCGTTTTTCTGCTGGACCAAGACTTGCGCGTCACGTACCTGAACGCCGCCGCGCAAACCCTGCTCGGGCTGGGACCGAATCAAGCATTGGGGCGATCTATCGCGGAATTGACGCGCGGCGCCGAGAGCTTAGCTTTGATGTTCGACCGCGCACGCACGGGCGGCGAAGGCGTCGTGCAGCGCGAGCTGGCTTGGCCGGCGCCGGGAGGGGTGGACCGGATACTCGACTGCGCCGTGACGCAGATCAGCGTCGGTCAGCACCACTTGCGGCTGCTGCTTGAAATCGAAGATATCACTCAGCACCGGCGCCTCACTCGAGAGAATGCGTTGCTGGCGCAGTTGGGCGGGAGCCGCTTGATGGTCCGCCAGCTCGCGCACGAAATCAAAAATCCGCTCGGCGGCTTGCGCGGCGCCGCGCAGCTGCTCGAGCGAGAACTGTTGGATCCGGCGTTGCGCGAGTACACGCGCGTGATTATCAGCGAGGCGGATCGACTCACCAATCTGCTGGACTCCATGCTGGGTCCGGGGCGCCCGCCGTTGAAGCAGCTGGTCAATGTGCACGAGCTGCTGGAGCGCGTATACCACTTGCTGCGCAGTGAAGCGCCTCAAGGCGTCACCATCGATCGCGACTACGACCCCAGTCTTCCGCCACTCACGGTGGACCCCAATCACATCATTCAAGCGATGCTCAATTTGGGCCGCAACGCCATCCAGGCGCTCGCGGGAGCCGGGGTTGAATCGCCCCGCCTCATCTTGAGGACTCGCGCGGCGAGCAACGTCAGCGTCGGCGCGCACCGCCACCGGCTGGTTGCCTCGATTCAATTCGAAGACAACGGTCCCGGCGTGCTCAACGAGATTCGCGAAACCATCTTTTATCCGCTCGTGTCGGGACGCGCCGACGGCACCGGCTTAGGTTTAGGAATCGCGCAGGATCTCGTCAGCCGGCATGGCGGCTTGATCGAATTCGACAGTGCTCCGGGGAGAACCATATTCGTCATTTCCTTGCCGATGGATTCCGCATGAACTTAAAGCCCCTGCAAGTCTGGCTGGTCGATGACGACGCCTCCATTCGGTGGGTACTCGAAAAAGCCCTGAAGGGCAGCGGCATGCAAGCCAAGTGCTTCGACCAAGCCGACAACGTTCTAACGGCGCTGCGCGGCGATGCGCCGGATGTGCTGATGACGGATATACGCATGCCCGGCCGCAGCGGCTTGGACCTGCTCAAGGAAATTCAAGTCTCGCGGCCGGGATTGCCGGTGATCGTCATGACGGCGCACTCGGATCTGGACGCGGCGGTTGCGGCGTACCAGGGCGGCGCGTTCGAGTACCTGCCGAAACCCTTCGATATCGACAAAGCGGTGGACCTCGTGCGCCGCGCCGCACAGCAGGCGACGCTATCGACCGATGCAGAGGCCACGAGGCGCAGCATCCCTGAACTCTTGGGTCAAGCGGCGGCGATGCAGCAGGTGTTTCGCGCGATCGGCCGGTTGTCCCGCTCCAGCATGACCGTGCTGATCACCGGCGAGTCGGGCACCGGCAAGGAACTCGTGGCGCGCGCTCTGCATCGGCATAGTCCGCGCCAACTTAAGTCCTTTGTCGCGCTCAACACGGCTGCCTTCACCGCGGATCTCTTGGAATCCGAGCTGTTTGGCCATGAGAAGGGCGCATTCACCGGCGCCGATACCTTGCGCCGGGGCCGTTTCGAACAGGCCGACGGGGGCACGCTGTTTCTCGATGAAATCGGCGACATGTCGCCGGCGCTGCAGACGCGGCTGCTGCGCGTCCTGGCAGAAGGCGAGTTCTATCGTGTCGGCGGGCAGACGCCGGTGAAGGTCGATGTACGCGTCATTGCCGCGACACACCAAGACCTGGAGATGCGCGTGAAGTCCGGACACTTTCGCGAGGACCTCCTGCACCGGCTCAATGTAATTCGAATCGAGATTCCGCCGCTGCGCGAGCGCCGCGAGGACATCCCGGAGTTGTTGAAGCACTATTTGGCTGTTGCCGGGCATGAGCTCGGCGTCGAGCCCAAGCTTCTGACGACGCCCGCGGAGACCGCGCTCGTGACTTTCGATTGGCCCGGCAATGTGCGCCAGCTGGTGAATGCTTGCCGCCGGCTCACGGTAACCGCGCCGGGACGCGAAGTCCGCGCCGAGGACATTCCTCCGGATCTCGGCGGTGCGGTGCTGGGCCAGACCGCGAATCACGATTGGATGGCAAAGCTTTCGCACTGGGCCGAGCAAGAATTGGACGCCGGCACCAAGCGCCTGCTGGATACGGCGGTGCCGGAAGTGGAACGAATTCTCATCCGCGTAGCGCTGCGCAAGGCCGAGGGACTCAAGCAAGACGCAGCAAAATTACTGGGCTGGGGCCGCAACACCCTGACGCGCAAGATGAAAGAACTCGGTATGGAAGACGTCAGCTAGGCTCTTGGGATCAGTTTCGCCGCGGCGCGGCTTATAATTCGCCCATGGGTGAATTTCTTTCGAAAAAACTCGGCGCCGTGCAAGCGTTGCTGCTCGGCATTCCTGCTGCGAACTGGTTGATCGCGGTCGTCATCGGCGCGGTCGTCTGGGCAAGCCTGTGGGTCCTGCGCGATCTCATCGCCTCGCGATACCGGAAATATTCCCGCGCCAAGAATCCGACGCTCATACGGCTCATCGCCTATGTGATCGGCAATACCAAGCAGATTCTGTTCTTTGCCATCGCCCTCGATGTTGCGCGAGAAAGCATCACTCTGCCGGACAATATTCAGCATGCCGTGTCCAACACGGTGATGATCCTGATATTGATTCAAGTCGGCCTTTGGGCCGGCCGCACGGTGCGCTTCTATTTGGAGATGAAGGAAGTGGAGCGCGGCGCCGACCGCGTTTTCGCCGGCTCTCTCGACGTCGTCAGTTTTGTCGCGCGCATGCTGATCTGGTCATTGCTGATCCTCGTGATGCTCAGCAATATCGGCGTCAATATCACCGCCTTGCTTGCCGGCTTGGGCGTAGGCGGCGTGGCGGTGGCGCTCGCCCTGCAAAATGTCTTGGGCGACTTGTTCGCCTCGCTGTCGATCGCCCTCGACAAGCCCTTTGTGATCGGCGATAACCTGGTCATCGACACCTTCATCGGCAAGGTCGAGCACATCGGCATCAAGACCACTCGCTTGCGCAGCGAGGGCGGCGAACAAATCATTTTGTCGAACGCCGACATCTTGAGGAGCCGCGTGCGCAATTTCGGCCGCTTGTCGCAGCTGCGCATATTGGCAACGATTCGCGTAGGTTTCGACACCCCGGCCGACAAGCTCAAGGAAATGCCCAAACTCTTGGAGAACATCATTCGCGAACACGCGCAGGCGCGCTTCGAGCGCTGTCACTTGAAAACTCTGGGTGAGAGTTGTTTTCAGTTCGAGCTGTCGTACTTCGTGCAGCAGCCCGCCGTCAACTCCATGCTGGACCTGCAGCAGGCCGTGAATTTCCGGATCATCGATGAGCTGCAGCGGTGCGGCGTGGAGTTTGCCTATCCAACGCAGCTGGTCGTCATCGATAGGCATCGGTCCGCGCTCGATAAATAAGTGCGATGTTTCACGTCGTGCTGTTCGAGCCCGAGATTCCACCGAATACCGGCAACACCATTCGCTTGTGCGCGAACACCGGCGCGACGCTTCACTTGATCAAGCCGCTGGGCTTCAAGCTCGACGATAAAAGCCTGCGGCGTTCCGGACTCGACTATCACGACCTGGCCGATGTGAAAGTACATGCGAATCTGCAAGTTTGCTTAAGTTGCCTTGACGGCTCGCGGCTGTTCGCGGTGGAGACCGGCGGCAATCGTTGCTACAGCGATGTGCGATACCAAGCAGGCGACGCGTTCCTGTTCGGACCGGAAACGCGCGGGCTGCCGCAATCTGCGTTACGACAAGCGGGGCCGGATCATTGCGTGTTCATTCCGATGCGCGCACAAAACCGCAGCGTCAATTTGTCCAACGCCGTGGCGCTGGTGGTGTTCGAGGCCTGGCGTCAGATCGGCTTTCCAACTTCCCCCTGAGGATTCACCGGTTCCAAGGCCGTAAAACCCGCCGCACAGGGTCGCTTGTCGTCGCCAAGACCGTCGGATCCAGCAGCCGGCGACGGCGCAGGTGACGGATGGCAGCTTGGACGGTCGATTTCGACAAGCCTGTCTTGGTGGCGATAGTCTGCAGGCTGACCGACAAGGTGTCCCGCTTGGCCGTTGCCGCACAGCGCAACAGGTACAGATAAACAAGAAACGTGGCGGGACGCCGGTCGTGTCCGACCAGGTCCGGCATGAGGACATCGATCACGTAGCGATCCAAAGAAAAATTCTGCATTATTAATTACTATACCAATTATCACTATTGCGCGCCGGTTATTACTATCGAGCGTCGAATGAATGGTCGATAATTCCCGCATCGAACAATGTCTTTGAAGGGAGGGGTTTCGATGATCACGCAAGTCAAATTCGTCAGCATTCCGACCCGCGATCAGAATCGCGCACTGAAGTTCTATACCGAGAAACTGGGATTCGAAGTGGCGACGGATCAGGTGTTTGACGCGAAGCAGCGCTGGATCGAGCTGCGCATCGCGAATTCGCCGACTCGTGTCGTGCTGTTCACCCCGGACGGGCACGAAGATCGCATCGGATCATTCTTTAATGGGTCATTCGCCTGCGATGACGTCAGCGCGACCTATCGACAACTCACTGCCCGCGGCGTCGAGTTCATGGGCCTCCCGGAAAAGCAGCCCTGGGGCGAGTTCGCGAAGTTCAAGGACCCGGACGGCAATCAGTTCGTATTGTCATCTGCCGGATAGCACGACCCACCTTAAGCGGCCCGGCCGTGCATTGCCGTTTCAATTTGCGGCGGTCTTAACCGCGGTTTTCTGCGCCTGTATCCAGCTGTTGGTGCGCGAGTCCAGCAGATCGAGCGGCAGCACGCCGCCATTCAGCATCTCATCGTGAAAACTGCGGATGTCGAACTTCGAACCCAATTGCTGCTGCGCGCGGCTGCGCAGCTCGCGAAACTTGAGCTGGCCGAGCTTGTACGACAGCGCCTGTGCAGGCCAGGCAATGTAGCGATCCGTCTCCGATTGAATGGTGGGTTCATCGACGGGCTGATATTTGCGGAAGAATTCGACCACTTGATCGCGGTTCCAGCCTTGCGCGTGAAGACCGGTGTCCACCACCAGCCCCACCGCGCGGAATAGCTCGCTGCTGAGCCTGCCGTAGTCGCTCACCGGATCTTGGTAGAAACCCACCTCCTTGCCGAGCTGTTCAGCATACAACGCCCATCCCTCCGTGTAGCCGGAGTTGCCGGAATGCTGGCGAAACTTCGGCAACCCGGTCATCTGCTGCGCCACCGACAATTGCATGTGATGTCCGGGGATGCCCTCGTGGTAGGCAGTGGCCTCGTCATCGACGAGCCAGCGGTGCTGGAAATTGGACGTGGCGACGCTCACGCGTCCGGGGCGTTTCCCATCGGGAGTACCGGTTTGGTAATGCGTGGCCGCCGCTGCCTGAAACGCCGGTATCGCTTCGACAGTGACCGGCGAGCCGGGAATGTAGCCGAACAAATCGGTTAGTTTTGGCTGCATTTGCGCGATGTATTTGCGGAAATCCTCCAGAATCTGTTCGGATGAAGTCGGAATGTACTTGGAATTGGTTTTCAATGATTCGCGGAACGATGCCACATCCGCGAAGCCCTGTGACTTGGCGATAACCAGCATCTCGCCTTGGATGCGTTCGATCTCGTGCAAACCGATCGCATGGATTTTTTCCGGGCTTAAGGTGCTGATCGTGGTGCGGCTGCGAATGTCGTTTAAATAGCGCTCTTTTCCGCCCGGCAGCGACGTGACGCTTAAGGTTGAGCGGCCTTGGGGCGCGTATTCCGTCGCAACGAAGGCCGCAAAGCCTTTGTACGCGGGAAGGACCTCATTGTTGACGGCGGCGGTAATCAACTGAGTCAAACGCTGCTGATCTTCAGTCGAGATGCCGGCGGGAAATTTCTTGGTCGGCAACAAAAACGGGTTCGCGGCGATGACTCCCTCGCACTGCGCCGGCACTCTCTCAATGAGAAATCGAACCGGCATCAGGTTGTCCTTCATTCCCGCACGCAGCACATCCTCGGTTTGCATGAAAACGCGCGGGATCTGGTGCAGGCGCGCGATGTAGTCTTCGTAGTGCTTGACGGAATCCAGCGGCACCGAAAGCGGCATGTCCGCAAGACGTGTCTGCGGGCCCTCCATATGATTCACCGGCATCTCGTATTCTTTGAACGTGAAGTTCGCGATTCGCTGCTTGAGCGCCCGCTGCATGACCTCATGGGACAGATGGTCCTGTTCCGGAAGGCCCGCCGTCGAGATTGCGTCCAAACGGGCGAGAAAGTCTTCGTCAAGGGCGTGCTGGAGCTGGATTCCGGCCGGAGAGTAGTCATCGAGCTGATCGTTGTAGCGATAGTCGCCGATCGCCGTTGCACGCTCCGGATGTCTCCTGAGATCCGATTGGTATTGCTCCTCGAAAAGCGCGTTCTGGGCGGCAATTCTCGAAGCGACGGGCTCCGGTGCCTTGGCGGCGGCACTGAAGGAACCTATGACTAAAAGAGCGAAAAGGGTGGTGTTGCGCATGTTTTGAAAGGTTAGCACGGGGTTGGTTACTTCGCGGAAGCAGGGAAAACCGGCAATTTATCAATATCCCGAGCATCGTGCTGGATGATCACGGTGGCGTGCAGATTCGTAGCCAGCTGTTTGAAGCGATCCAAGGATGCCAGCGTATCGGCGCGGTTCGTGTTGAATGTCGGCACACCATTGCTATCGTAATTTTCACGGAAGTGCGCCAAGTCGCCGGTGATCAGAACATTGCCTTTGTCTTTCAGCTTGACCAAGAGGCTGTGATGACCGGGCGTATGCCCCGGCGTGTTCAACATGATGACGCTGCCGTCGCCGAACACATCCTTGTCGCCGGACACCGGCTCGACCTTGCCTCCGCCGCTGATCCAGCGGGCGAAATTCGCCGGATTGATTGCCGGATTAGGCTTGGAGTCATTTTTGGCGTCATTCAGCGCATCCCAATCAGCCTTGCCAATCAGCAATGTCGCCTGCGGAAACGACGCGACTTGGCCGACGTGATCTCCGTGGTAGTGGCTGATGCCGACAAAATTGATTTGTTCAGGCTTCAACTGCAGTTGCGCCAGTTGTTCTACAAGACTCAAGCGTGGCGCGGTGGGCGCAGGCGTGGTACCCGTGGCAGCCGGATTGCCGGTGTCCCACACAAGATAATCGTTTCCGTGCTTCACAAGATAGCAGCTGAAGGTGAGTTGGATATTCAGTCCTTTGAATGCGGCAACGTCCGAGAAGCGGCTAACGTCGGCGAGCGTGGTGGTCTTGCCGCAATCGAGACGCGTCAAAGAAAGCTCGCCTGTCGGTTCTGCCGGCGGCGTATTTGCCGGTGCTGCTTTTGCAGGAGCTGCCTTGGCCGGCGCTGCCTGTGCCGAAGCCGCTGTGGCGGCGAGAGCAAAGCTCACCAGCAATGCTGCGCCAATCTTAAATTCGATGCGATTCATATGCGCTCCCGATGGTTCAAAAAAAAAGCTGAATCAAAATCCCCAAGAGACATTGGCAAAACATAAAATTCATTCGGGGCTTATTCGGTCTCCGAACGCACTTCTCGCCCCATCAGCGCTTGCACCGCAGACCGCACGGGTTTGTTCTCGTACATGATCCCGTATATTTCGCGGCAAATCGGCATGTCGACACCCAATCGCAGCGCCACATGGTGCACGGCGCGCGCCGCGGGTACGCCCTCGACCACCTGATGAATGGCGCTTTTCGCCACTGCCTGAGATTCGCCGCGGCCCAGCGCCATGCCGAAACGACGGTTGCGCGATTGATCATCGGTGCATGTGAGAACCAAGTCTCCAAGACCGGCGAGCCCCATAAACGTTTCGCGCTGCGCGCCGAGCTTGACTCCCAAGCGCATCATTTCGGCGAGACCCCGCGTAATCAGCGCCACGCGGGTATTGGCGCCGTATCCCATGCCGTCGGCAATGCCGGAGCCGATGGCAATGACATTCTTCACCGCACCGCCGACCTCCACGCCCATGATGTCGGTTTGGGTGTACGCGCGGAAACTGGGTCCCGATAGGCTCTGTGCGAGCTCCTTGGCAAAATGCTCATCGGGAGACGCAACGGTCATCGCAGTCGGCAAACCAGCGCCGACTTCCTTGGCAAAGGTCGGGCCGGACAATACGGCTCCGGGCGTAGCCCCCAAAACTTCACGCACAACCTGGTGGGGCAACAAGCCGCTCTCGATCTCGAATCCCTTGGTCGCCCAGGCAATCCGTGTGTGAGGCGCCAAGTGCGGCCGAATCCCTTCAAGGGTTGCGCGAAATGCGTGCGAAGGCACGGCGATCAGTGCGTCGCGGGCCCCTTCAAGCGCCTGCTCCAGATCAACCGCTACCCGCAGTGATTCCGGGAATGAGGCGTCCGGCAGATAGCGCATATTGCGGCGCGCGCTGCGCATCGCATCGAGCTGCGCGGCGTCACGGCTCCACAATTGGGTAAGGCGTCCTTCTCGCGCCAACAGAATGGCGAGTGCCGTGCCCCAGGAGCAGGCGCCGATGACCGTCATCGGTTCCGCACGCCGGTTCATAACGAAGTACTAGTTCACCAGATTCGGCTGCTGCGAAGACTGCTGCGCCGCCTGGGCGAACAACGCTTCGAAATTGACCAGCGGCAGCAGGAAATTCGGGAATCCGCCCTTGACGATCAAATCCGAAATCACTTCTCGTGCATAGGGAAATAGTACGCTGGGGCAGAAGCTGCCGATCAGGCGTTTCAAATCCTCGCCGCTGGCCCCGGTAATGGAAAACACGCCCGCTTGCTTGACCTCGACCAGGTACAGCGTCGCGTCACCCTGCTTCGCTTCGACGGTAACGGTCAGCAATACTTCGCGTGCGTCGGGCGAGAGTTCTTCCGCCGAAGTATTCATGTTCAGCTGAAACTTCGGCTCCCAGGCTTGGTTGGTGGGCAAGCGCGGACCATTCGGCGACTCGTAGGAACAATCCTTCAAGTAAACGGTCTGCAAACTCAGTTGTGGGCCTGAATTGGCCTCAGATTCCGCCGTTCTAACCTCGTTCATCCTGCCCCCCGAATTAGCCGATCCAGCTCTCCACTGCGATCCAGTGCGAAAAGGTCGTCACACCCACCGACATGCTTGTCACCGATAAAGATCTGCGGAACCGTATTGCGGTTGCTGCGCGCAGTCATTTCCTCGCGAAATTTCGCGTCGTCATCAACATTGATTTCGCCGAAAATCACCTGTTTCTGAGTCAGCAGGCTCTTGGCTCGCTGGCAGTACGGACACCAGTCCGACACGTATAGAGTGACGACCGGCTGCGTCATTTCGAACTACTCTTACCCCCGGCCGTTTTTGTCAGCGGCAAGTTATCCTTCACCCAGGCATTGAGCCCGCCTTGAAGATTGAACACTTTCGTGAACCCGAGTTTGATGAGCGCGCGCGCGGCGCTTGCGCCGCTGCTGCCGCTGTCACAATAAGTAATGACATTCTTATCCCGCCACTTCTTCAACGAGTCGGCTTGCGATTCGAGCGTCGCGGCCGGCACATTGCGCGCATCAACGATATGCCCGGCATCAAATAAGTCCTTGCCGCGAAGATCGATGACGAGGGCGCCTTGATTCATGAGCCTGACGGCCTGCGAGGCGCTCAATGCCGCGAATGCTTGGACGCGCGCGCGCAGCTCGTAAACAACCACGACAATGGCGGCCAGCACCGCCGCGGCTACAAGGTATGGATGATGGCCAATGAACTCTAACAATCGCTGCATGCGGCTCGCACAATGGGGTTTTTGGGCGCGCAAGTATAGCAGCGGGCACAAGGCTTGTATGCTTGCACCTCAAGATGAATACCCCGCTATGAATCGACGCCGTCAATCCTTCTGCATGAGTGCGCTCCTGGGCTTCACGCTGTGCGCGAGCGGCCAGGGCGCCGTCACCGAACCTGCGGATTCGGCGCATGCGGACGCTGCTAAGGCCAAACTTGCGGCCGTACGCGCGCGAATTACCGAACTCACAAATCGAATGGGCTCGCAGCTGGCGCAGCGCGACTCTCTAAGCGCGCGCGTGCGCGAGACGGAACTGGTCATTGCCGCGAAGCGTCAACGCGTGGATGAACTGCACGCATCGGAAGCGGTCGCGGAGCGGCGCCGCTCTCTGCTGCGCGCTGAACAAACGCGCAACCAAAACGCCCTGCAATCGGAGCGAACGTCGCTCGCGAGCCAGGCGCTGGCCGCGTACATGATCGGCCGTCAGGAGGAACTGAAGCTGCTCTTGAACCAAAGCAATCCCGCGAGCCTTGGACGGACGCTTGCTTACTACGGCTACTTCGCCGAACAGCGCAGCCGCAAGATCAGGTCTATTCAGGACGACGAAACGCGATTGCAGCAATTGGTTGCGGAAATTGAGCAGCAAACCCGAGAATTGCAGACGCTGGAAGATGACGCCACGAAAGAGATTGCCGGACTACAGCACGCACGCGCGGAACGCACGGTCGCTGTTGCCACGCTTACGAAAAAACTCGCGAGCAGCAACCAGGAACTCGGGACCTTAAGGCGCGAAGAGCAGGCGGTCGAAACGCTGGTCGCGGATCTGGCCCGCGTGCTGCAGGACTTTCCGGTCGATGCCTCGCAGAGCTTCGATCACATGCGCGGCAAACTGCCATGGCCGGTACCGGGCCGCTTGAGCACGCAGTACCAGGCGCCGCGGGACAATTCAGCGGGCGGCGTGCGTTGGAATGGTGTGATGATCGACACGACGCGCGGGGCGAAGGTGCGGGCTGCTTTCTTCGGCCGCGTGGTCTATGCGGATTGGCTGCAGGGCTTGGGGTTATTGATGATCATCGGTCACAGCGGCGGGTACATGACCCTGTATGGTCACGCCGAGGTGCTCTATAAATCCGTGGGAGAGTGGGTCGCGCCTGGGGACGTGATTGCCGCCTTAAGCGACAGCGAGGGCGCCAATCCGCAGCTTTACTTCGAAATACGTGAAGGGCGCAAGACTGTCGATCCCAAGGCCTGGCTGAAGACAAACCCTTAAGCAGGCTTCGGATAGCGCCAATTTGACACTGTCTGTAGCGGCTGGCGGCGAATCGCCTCCGCACGTATGCTTCCGGTTCTGATGATCAAGAAATCCGCGAACGCATTACTACTGGCCGCCGGCATCGCCATTGGCCTATCGCTGGGGCTTGCGCACGGCGTCCTGGCAGAGAAACCGGCCGCTCTCGGCACCGATCTGCCCTGGCAAGACGCCCGCATGCTGGCCACGGTGCTGGAGCGGGTGAAGCATGATTATGTGAATCCCGTGGACGACCATCAGCTGCTGCAGGCGGCGATTCGAGGGATGGTGGCATCGCTTGATCCCTATTCGGCCTACCTCGACGGCGACGAATACGACGAGGTCAAGATCAGTAGTTCGGGCCGCTATTCGGGCGTCGGCATCGAATTGTCGATCGAGGATGAACAAGTCGTCGTCATTGCGCCTTTCGAAGGCTCGCCCGCGGCGCTGGCGGGAATACGCTCCGGCGACATTATTGTGACGATCGACGGCATCCCCGTGAATACCAGCACGTTGGCGGATACGATTGGCCGCATGCGCGGCGCCGAAGGGACATCGGTCAAGATGGGCATCATGCGCGAGGGCAATCCGGAGCCGATGCTGTTCACGCTGAAACGGTCGCGCGTCGAATTGCATAGCGTCAGGGCGGAGATGCTGGAGTCCGGTTACGGGTACGTGCGAATTTCTCAGTTCAGCGAAACCACCGGCGATGACTTGAACGCGGCACTGAAGAATCTGCGCAAACACAATGGCGCGCCGCTCAAAGGGCTGGTGCTCGACATGCGCGACAATCCGGGCGGAGTGCTCGAAGCGGCGGTGTCGGTTGCCGACACCTTCCTCGATAGCGGCGTCATTGTGACCGCCAAGGGGCGAACGCCCGACTCGAAATTCGAAATGAGTGCGACGCCCGGGGACGCTTTGAATGGCGCTCCCATCGTTGTGCTGGTCAATGGCGGTTCAGCGTCGGCGGCGGAGATTGTCGCGGGCGCGCTGAAGGATCAGCATCGCGCGAAACTCATGGGGCGCACGACATTTGGCAAGGGCTCGGTACAGACGATCATCCCGCTGTCCGACGATCGCGCTGTCAAGTTAACCACCTCGCTCTATTACACACCGTCCGGTGTGTCCATCAATCATCGCGGCATTGCACCCGACATCGAGTTGGAACGCGATCCCAAACAGCCGGTGGTTCCGCCGCCCGCGGATGCACCGCTGCTACAGCGCGATCCTGACATCAAGCGTGCGCTGGATGAATTGAAAGTATTGCCCACCGCCCGCCCGGGCGCGCCGGCGACCACGGCCCAGGTCAAATGATGCGTAGCACGCGTTCCATCGAGATACTGTGTTTGGCACTCGCTGCCCTGGTTCTCATTTGGTCCGGCGCGCTGACTGCTCAGACGTGGCCGGTGATTGGGCTGCTCGCAGCATTCGCGCTTGCCATCGTTGGATTTCGCGGCCGCCGCTTCCTGCCGGGCCGCAGCGGTACCAGGCTGCTGATCGAATCCTGGTCGATGGTGATATTCATCACCTGCGTGCTGTGGTTTACGGGCAAGGGCGGCAGTCCGCTATTCAATCTGTACTTGCTGCCCATTATCTTGAGCGCGCTGACCTTGGGCCGCATGGTAACGCTGCTGCAAGTGGCAGCCATCGCGATCTGCCACCTTCTGTTGGCGATGACGACGCCCGGCCTGGATGTGGTCTCGCTATTCTATGCCAGCCAAGTCGTCGGGCAGATTGCGCCGTTTCTGCTGGTGGCCTATTTAACCACGACCTTATCGGCCGACATCACCGAGGCGCGCGAGCGCATCGAGAATCTGGCGCAGAATGATTCCTTGACGGGCCTTTACAACGTACGCATGTTCAACGAACTGTGGCAGCGCGAGCACGATGCATGTGAGCGTAACCGCGGCGTCTATGCGCTGCTGATGATCGATATGGACAAGCTCAAGGAGATCAACGATGTCTTCGGCCATGATGCCGGGAACAGCGCCATCACGCTGGTGGCGCAGTGCTTGCAAAGAAGCATTCGCGTTACGGACCATGCCGCCCGATTCGGCGGCGACGAGTTCGCAGTCTTGCTGCCGGGCGCATCGCCCGAAATCGCCGATGCCGTGATCAAGCGCGTGCGGCACAACGTCTACAAAACGACGCTGGATCTGCGCTCACGCATGATTCGCTGCAGCGTCAGCATCGGCGTAGTGAATTACCCCAAGGACTCGAAGGACATGCGCGATCTGCGCAGCCTGGCCGATGACAGGATGTACCGCGACAAAGAACTGCGGCGTAGCGCGGAAGCAAATGCTTGAATTTCCGGAAGTAAACGATTGAATGTTCTGGACTTTTGTAGAAATACTGGCAAAGTTAGGGCTGCATCACGCCGAAGCGTGATTGACATATGGTCTAGTCTTTCTTTCCTCATGTTGAGAGAGGGTTAATGCGGTCAATCAATCGAACGTCGCCATCGGCAGCAGGGCGGCTTCCCATCCGTGCATTAGCCAGTCTTTTCCTTGGTTTTCTGGCACTTCAGGCGGCTGCCAAGAACACCGGCGAGCCGAAACTGAAGTCCAGTTCCGTGCTCATCGTCGACCAAAGCGACTCCTCCGTGCTGTATTCCCGCAATTCGGACGTCGCCGCGCCCATCGCCTCCATCACCAAGCTGATGACCGCTTTGGTGGTGTTGGATGCGCAGCAACCGTTGGATGAACGCATCCAAATCACCGAAGCCGACCGCGATTTCCCGAAATCTTCGTTCTCCCGCCTCACCGTGGGCACCACCTTGACGCGCGGCGACCTGATGCATGTGGCGCTGATGTCCTCCGAGAATCGTGCTGCACACGCCTTGGGGAACAACTACCCCGGCGGCATGCCTGCCATGGTGGCTGCTATGAACGCGAAGGCCAAGGCCTTGGGCATGATCAATGCGCACTTCGTCGATCCCACCGGACTGTCGAGTCTGAACGTGGCAAGCCCCGATGACTTATCCAAGCTGGTGATTGCGGCATCGAAAAATAGCACCATCCGCGAGTATTCGACCGATAGGAATTATGCGGTGCGCGTGCGCAAGCACTTGGTCGAGTTCCACAATACCGACAAATTGGTAGCAAATCCGACCTGGAACATCATCGTGCAGAAGACCGGCTATATCTCTGAGGCCGGCAAGTGCTTGGTGATGGCGGCCGTCATCGAAGGACGCTCCGTGGTCATCGTGCTGCTGGATTCCTTCGGCAAGTACACCCGCGTCGCCGATGCCCAGCGGGTCAAGACTTGGATGGAAAGCGCCTCCAACCATCATTTCCAAGCAGAGATCCGCTAGAACTCTTTAGTCGCGGCGATGGCGCGGGCAACCGCTTTTGCGGACTCCATAGCGGTTGCGGCCGCCGCCGTAGCTTACAATTGCTGGATGTCGGTAATTTTTAATGTAGCGGCGGTGCTGCGAAGGTGAGAAGTCGCCAATCGCGGATCAAGAACTACTTCGCCGAAAACAGGCTGTTTACGGTGCGCAGCATCGTCGCCGGCGTCATTGCCGCGGTGCTGCTCTTTACCGTGGCGGGGCGCCTGTTCTACCTGCAAGTGCTCAAGTACGACTACTACCACAATCTCTCGCAGGGCAATAGCATTCGCACCGAGCCCATCCCGCCCAGCCGCGGCTTGATATTGGACCGTCACGGCGTGGTACTGGCGGATAATCTGCCGGCATTCAATGTCGAACTCGTTCGCGAACAAATCGGCGACAACAAGGCGCTGGACGTTACGCTGGCTCAGTTGGTCAGCATTGGACTACTGCGCAGCGAAGAGGTCGGCAACATCCGCCGTGCCGTTCTCCTGCATAAGGTGTACGAGAGCGTGCCGGTCAAGCTGCTCTTGAACGAGGAGGAGATGGCGCGGTTCGCGGTGCATCGCTATCAATTTTCCGGTGTGGACATCCGTGCGCGGTTGGCGCGCCATTACCCGTTGCGGGAGATGGGTGTTCATGCCATCGGCTATGTGAGCGCCATCAACGAACAGGACTTGAAACAAATTGACAGCGCGGAATACGCCGGCACCAGCTTGATCGGAAAACTCGGGGTCGAAGGTGCTTACGAACAGAAGCTGCACGGCAAACCGGGATTCAGAGAATTGGAAGTGAATGCCGCCGGCCGCCCCGTGGACAAGCAGGGTGGCTACGCCTCTGAACTCAAAACCCGGCCGCCGGTGGCGGGAGAGGACCTGATCCTAGGCATGGATGTGCGCGTGCAAAAAGTTGCGGAAGAAGCGCTGGTGGGCAAACGCGGATCGGTGGTCGCGCTCGATCCGAAAACCGGCGACATCATCGCGCTGGCCAGCACGCCGGGCTTTGATCCCAACGATTTTGTCCGTGGCCTGTCGGTCGCGCAGTACGGCGCGCTATCGAACAGTATCGATGTGCCGCTGCTCAATCGCGCCTTGCGTGGCGCCTATCCGCCCGGATCGACCGTGAAGCCGTTGTATGCGTTAGCGGCACAGCACTACGGCATTCTGTCTCCGCAACAGATCGAGTACTGCCCGGGGTTCTTTACCTTACCCGGCAGCAGTAACAAGTTTCGCGATGACAAGGTTCATGGATCCTTGGATATGCGGCACGCAATATCCGAGTCCTGCGATGTGTATTTCTATCGACTCGCCGACAAGATGGGCATCGATCGCATGCATGAGTTCATGAGCGCCTTCGGCTACGGGGAGTTGACCGGCATCGATATTCCGGGCGAAAAGCCCGGCCTGTATGCTTCACCTGAATGGAAGCAGCGGGTATTCAAGCGCAAGGCCGAACAGGTATGGTTTCCCGGTGAAACCATCAGCATGGGCATCGGCCAAGGCCCGATCACGGTCACACCGCTGCAGCAGGCGCACTTTGCGGCGGAAATCGCCGAGCGGGGTCAGATCATCGCCATACCGCGCCTGGTCGCGGCGACGCGCGCCCCCGGATCGATTACGGTCGTGCCACGCAATCCGACTTTCACCAAACCGGTCACCCTTGCCACCGATGATCAGTGGAACGTGATTTACGACGGCATGGTGGGCGCTGTCACTCAACCCGGCGCCACCGCCTACCTCGCCTTTGTTGGCGCGCGCTACAAGCTGGCCGGCAAAACCGGGACCGCCCAGGTGGTCACCGTCAAACAGACCGAAAGCACCAAGCACCAAGACGCTGATGTTCGCAAACGCGAACATGCGTGGTTCATCGCATTCGCACCGGTCGATGATCCAAAGATTGCGATTTCCGTGCTGATTGAAAACGGCGGCTTCGGCGGTTCCACCGCAGGGCCCATTGCGCGCAAGGTGCTCGACACGTATTTATTGGCGGATGATGGCGCTGTCTCGGCGCAAAAAACTCCCTGAAGCTGCGGTCAGCGCCAAGGCGCGATTCGACATTCATCGAGCCAGCATTCTCAGGCCCTGAAAGGCCACCCCAGCGTTTGTCGAACACTATCTTAAGTAAAAAAAAGCGCGCGCACTGCACCAACCAACCCGCCCACGACCAAAATCACCATGGGTAGGAACGTCATGCCAAAGCCCACGTCGCGCTTGCCGGGGTCCTTGACGTAGGTGTAGGCGTACAGTTCCCGGCCGACCAAATAAACCACACCCAGGGCCGCCGCAACCATGGGGCTGAAGTAGTGGGAGAAAAGGTATATTCCCGGCAAAAAAGCAATTAACTGTTCCAAAGTATTCTGCTGAACGCGGAAAAGGCGCTCGAAAATCTCGTTGCCGGTAATAGCCGGCGCTTTGACGCCGTAGCGTCCCCGGGCCGCGCCGACCCTGAAGCCGAACACGATGAACTGCAGAACTGCGAGCGCAGTCACGATATCGACATAAGCCATGGATCTTGTCCCCCTGTTATTGGATTCTAGCACTCCGGCGCCGGCCGTTTTCCGTCAGGCTACAGATATCGTAATGACACGAGGTCCGCAGTCCGCAATGAGTTTACCCCGAAAATCCACCCGAAACGGTACTCGTGGCTATGCCCACTTGGTCGAGATCGATGTGCCAGTCGCGCGCGTTTGGCGAGCGTTGACCGAGCCGGGGTTGATTCGTATTTGGTCTGGTCAAGAGTCTGAGATTGATCCGCGCCAAGGCGGCATGTACCGCATCGGTAAGCGCAGCGGCAGCGCTCGGGAAGCACACATCGATATTTTCGAGGTGAACCGGCGCCTGAGGCTCATTTATCTTAACGGCAAAGATTCACCGCCGAGCGACAGCGCCGCGGTGGACGATTTCATCCTGGATAGACGCCTCGGCGAGGGCAAGACGTCGCTGCGGTTGCTGGGGTCTGGAATCCCTGACGCGCCGGAGTGGGACCGAAGCTATGCGGGTATCCGCATGGGCTGGGAACGGTTCATGTCGCGCATCAAAGTGACGCTGGAAAGTCCGCCCGCTCCGAAAAAACCGGCAAAACCGGTACCCAAGGATCGGCCCCTCCCCGGGCTTGATTATTAAGCTAGCGCCCCAAATCGGAGTTGCTATGCTTATGTCCGCCAGATGGGACAAATCAAGTAAGGAGGGGGCAATGCTAGGGTTCTTCATTCGCGCAGCGTTGGTCGCTCTGGGACTTTGGCTGGCAACCGACTGGGTTTCCGGTGTTTCCATCGACACGCCTTCCACGTTGGTTCTCGCCGGCATCCTGCTCGGCGTGGTGAATTCCATCATCCGGCCCATCGCCATTTTGCTGACACTGCCGATGACCATACTCACTCTCGGCTTGTTTCTGCTGGTCATTAATGCCGGCATGGTGGCACTGGTCGCGTGGATGTTGCCGGGCATGCATGTGACGAGCTTCGGCGCGGCCTTTTGGACCTCGATTCTGGTGAGTTTGGTCAGCTTCGTCGGCTCATGGTTCGTGGGCGGCAAGGGCCGCTTCGAAGTGATCCGAAAACGCAGCTAAGGGGACGAGGACAATTCGAGTGCCTCGAGGCGCGGCCCCTCCACTCTGCCGATATGCACCGAGGTATCGTACAGCACGACGCTGAAGCCGATCAGCGCGATCAGCAGTGCGATCGAGGCCCTCACGTGGCGCGACTCGAACTTGCGCATTGCCGTGGCGAATCCGATGAGGCCTAAAACGGCGGCAACGACGATTATGGCGTCCACGCTCGCGCGCTGCCAATAGCTGCCGCCCAAATGCAGCCACATGCCGAATTCATCGAAGGTCAAAGCCATGGCGACACCATACGCCAGCGCGGCGATCCGCAATTCTCTGGAGCTGCGGCCGCTGAATAGCAAATAAGCGGCAACGCCGGCCAGCAGAAAAATTCCGTAGTTCAGATGATGGACGTGCGTACCGCGCAAAAAGAAATAAAAATTCGGCATGCGGCGCGACATGATCAGCAGTACCACCGTGCGTGCTGCGATGAACGTGACGATGAATCCGAACAATGCTCGGCGGACGAGTTGTGCCGGTGCAAGGGGTGTTGGGGCTGGATCTTCCATCAAAAGCGCCTATTGGGTTTTAGGCTCCGCCAAAGTCTTGGGATCCGTGAGGCTCCCGCCGGGCAGCGTCAAAATGCACACACCGATGATGATGATCGCCATGCCGATGAGCTGCAAGCCGGACAGATGCTCATGCAGCACCAGCCAGCCCAAGACTGCGGCGATGGCCGGATTGACGTAGCTGTAAGTACTGATGATCGCAGGCGTGGTGTTCATGGTCAGCCAGCCGTACGCAGTATAGGCCAGACCGGAACTCAAGAAAGTCAGATAGCACAGCGCGATTATTCCCGGCGCATTCGGCGGCCACGGCATCGAGTCGCCGCGCACCAGGCTCAAGCCCAGCAGCATCAATCCGCCCATGAGCATTTGCAGCGCCATGAACATCATCGAACTCAATTGAGTATTGATGCTGCGGTAGTAAAGCGTGCCTAAGGACCACGAAGCGCAAGCGGTCAGCACACCCAGCTGTGCCAGCGAGCCTTTCGAGAAAACGGGACTCTTCGGGATCAGCATCAACACCGCGCCGACAAATCCGATCACCAATCCCAAAACCGCCGATCGGGTGAGGGGATGACCGCGCCGCCCGAACACACCGAGTCCGGCAATCCAAAATGCGGAAGTGCCATTGAGCAATGCCGACTGATTGCTCGGGATGTATTGCATGGCCCAGGTGTTCAGACCGTTGCTGACGAACACCATGAAAAAACCGGCAATGGTCAGGTGGCGCCACTCGACCCACGTTGCGGGCAAATGGCTGCGGCCATAGGTTTTCGCGATGACCGCGAGCAGTACGCCCGCCGTTACAAACCGAATGCCTGCGAACATTGCCGGGGGCAGGTTTTGAACGGCGATCTTGGTGAATAAAAACGCCGACCCCCACACCAGATATACCGTGCCGAGGCAGAGGATCAGCTTCGTGGAATGGCGTGATTCGTGCAAACTATGCGGGACGACGCGGCGTTCCGACGCGGAAAATCCAATAGCAAAGTCCGAACAGCAGCGCCGCCGCAATCCACTGCGCCGCGGGCGCGTGATAGCTTAAGGCCAAAATGTCCGGGTTTTTACTGATCCAGATGCACATGGCAATGAAAATGCCCACCAGCGCTTCACCGGTAATCAGTCCCGCGGCGAACAACATGCCATTCTGCGCCAGCTTCTCATGATCGTCCGGCTCGTTGTGCTTGCGATGCCAGCGCGCCACGAACTCGGCGACCAGACCGCCGCCCAGAATGGGAGTGGAAACATCCAAGGGCAGGTAAATACCCACCGCCACGGCCAGTACCGGCGCGCCCCAACGCGATCCGATTCGCTTCAAATGCAAGTCCAACACGATGATCAACGCGCCAATCACCGCGCCGATGCCAATCATGCCAACGGGTAGCGTGCCGCCGAACATACCCTCGGCCACGGACCTCACCAGGTTGGCTTGCGGCGCCGGCAGGGCTTTCACGCCCGCATGGGCCGGCTCGCCAATGCCGTAAGCGTACAACAGCACATTCATCACCGGGGCCATGACCGCCGCGCTGGCGACGACGCCGACCATCAGCATGACCTGCTGACGCCATGGCGTAGCGCCGACCAATTGGCCGGCCTTCAGATCCTGAAGATTGTCGCCCGCCACCGCAGCGGCATTGCAGACCACCGCGCCGATGAAGACCACCGCGACCGCACCGATCGTGGACTTGGCGCCGACCATCCACATGAGCACCAGCGAGGCGAACAAAATGGTGCAAATCGTAATGCCCGATACAGGATTGTTGGACGAGCCGACGAGGCCTGCCATGTAGCCGCTGACGGAAGAGAACAAGAATCCGGCGACGATCATGATGACGGCCATGGCGAGCGCGACGCCCATGGTGCCGACCACCAAGTAATACAACACGAACAACGGTATGACGAACAGTGCGATGCCGATGAGCACCGCACCCATCGGCAGATCGCGTTCGGTGTGTGGAACGGCCGCCGCCCCCTTGACACCGACCTTGAGGCCGCTGCGGACCGCCGACAGCAGCGACTTGCGCAGCGACCACAGTGCCCAGAGCGCTCCCGTCAACATGCAGCCGACACCGATGTAGCGCACCTGAGCTCGCCAGATGGCAAAGGCGGCATCCTCGGGACTTAAGCCCACCAACTTCTGCAGCAGCACCGGATCCTGGTTGAAAAAATAGGTGTTGTAGATCGGGATGGCCAGCCACCACGAAAACAGTCCGCCGGCCGCAATCAATATCGCGACATTGAGGCCGACGATGTAGCCGACGCCCAGCAGCGCCGGCGAGAACCCGTAGCTGAAGAAGGCAATGCCGCGCTCGCCGACGAAGCGATCCGCGACGAAGGACTCGGGCAGAAGTCCGAAGCCCGACGTGATGAGCTTGAACAGGCCGCCAACGACGCTGGCGATGCCTAACACCTTGGCGCCCACGCCGGGATTCGCGCCGACCTTCAGCACTTCCGCCGCAGCGACCCCTTCAGGAAACCTGAGCTTCTGTTCGATGATCAGGGTGCGGCGCAACGGCACCGAGAACAATACGCCGAGCAAGCCGCCTAAACCTACGATGGCGAAGGTCCACCAGTAATCGAAATTCATCCAGTGGTGCAACAGAATGAGTGCCGGCAAGGTAAATATCGCGCCGGCGGATATCGAAGTGCCGGCCGATGCCCCGGTGGCGACGATATTGTTCTCGAGGATGTTGGTTTTTCCAAACAACGGCAGTACGGCCATCGAAATGACTGCGGCGGGAATTGCGGTCGCCACCGTCAGGCCGGCGAACAAACCGACATAGGCATTGGCGGAGGCAAGGATGACGGTGAGAATGATGGAAAGAAGAATGGCCTTCAGCGTGAGCTGCGGCGCTGAGGTTCCGCCGTTAATCATTCGACATTCCCCATGAGTTTTTTCACCGGTCGGCTTAGGACCAAGAGTATCGCGCCCACTCCCACCGAAAAATACACGATGTGCATATACTGTCCCGGCATGGCGGCGACATTGTTTGCGTCAAATTCTCCCGCAATCAGCCCCGCGACGAGATTTCCCAGCGAGATCGCGAGGAACCACATGCCCATCATCTGGCCGACGAAGCGCTTGGGGGCCAGTTTGGTGTAATAACTCAAGCCCACCGGGCTCAGGCAGAGCTCGCCGAAGGTGTGCAACAAATAGGTCATGAGCAGCCAATAAGGCAGTACCTTCGAGCCGTGGGCAACGATTTCCGCTGCCGCCGCCATGACCAGAAATCCGGAACCCATCAGCATCACGCCGACCGCGAATTTGGCCGGTGCGGAAGGGTTGAGCTTGCGCCGCGCCAAGGCGATCCATGCCCAAGCAAAAAACGGCGCGCACAAAATGATGAAGATAGAATTCAGCGACTGAAACCAACCGGTGGGGATCTCAAAATTCAGCCAGCCGATCATGCGGTCGGTATAGCGTTCGGCGAACAGATTTAAAGATGACCCGGCTTGTTCGAATCCCGAGAAAAATAGCGTGCAGCCGACGAACAGCACTACCAGCACCACGCCGCGCCTGCGCTCCTCCGTCGTCAGATCCGCGAACAAAAAGTAGTAGGCAAAATACAGAATTCCCATGCCTGCGATGACGTAAGCGGCGCCTTGGCCCAACCGCAGAGCATCTATCGGAATCCACCCGACTGTGACGGCCAGACCCACGAGCGCCAATATACCCACGCCAATCCACAGCCGCCGCCATTCCTTGGAGCGCGGCACGAACCTGTCGCTGCCGACGGCATGCACGGTCGTGGCGCGCACCCCGGCCTCTCCCAAATACCTTCGCGTGAAATAAAACTGCACCACGCCGATGATCATGAACAGGGCGCCGGCGCCGAATCCCGCGCGCAGGCCGAAGAATTTCTGCGCCAGAGGGATGACCAACGGGCCTAGTGCGCCGCCGATATTGATGGCGATGTAAAAAATCGTAAACGCTGAATCGAGACGCGCGCCGCCTTCGGGGTATAGGCCCGCCACGATGGCGCTGATGTTGGGTTTCAGCAGCCCAACACCCAGAATGATGACCAGCAGACCGATGTAGAAACCCTTTGAGGTGGTTGAAATTGCGAGCAGCAAATTACCGGCGGTAATCAATATTCCGCCGACCATGACGGCGCGTTGCGCACCGATCAGCCGGTCAGCGACCCAGCCGCCGGGCAGCGCCGCTAGATAAACACCAGCGTTATACAGTCCGTAAATCGCTGCGGCAGTCTTGTCGTCGAGGCCGAGTCCTCCCGTCGCCACCGAGGCGACCAGGAACAGAATGAGTACCGCGCGCATGCCATAGAAAGTGAATCTTTCCCACATCTCGGTGAGAAACAGCGTGGCCAGCCCGCGCGGGTGCCCGAAAAAAGTGGCGGCCAACTTAAGCTCCGGCTTGACGCTCGGCCTGCTCCGCTTCCTCTTTTTCCCGCGCCGCTATTTTTTCTTTGAGTAGCAGTCCAGCCATGATGATCCCTATTTCGTAGAGCAAGTACATCGGCACCGCCATGGCACTCTGCGACACCGCGTCGGGAGGCGTGACAAAGGCGGCAAAGATGAATATCCCCAACAGCACAAAACCGCGATTCTTCTTGAGCGTCTTGATCTTAACAAAGCCCGTCCAGACCAATAGTACAGTAGCGACCGGGACTTCGAAGGCCAAACCAAACGCCAGCAGCAGCACCATGACAAAATCCAGGTAACTGCCCATGTCCGTCATCATCTGCACGCCCGGCGGCGTGGTGGAGACGAAGAAACTCAGCATCACTGGAAAAACCGCGTAGTAGGCAAACGCGGCGCCCATATAAAACAGGACGATGCTGGAGATCAGCAGGGGTATCGCCAGCTTCTTTTCGTGTTTGTAGAGGCCCGGGGCCACGAATGCCCAGGCCTGATAGAGCACAACGGGAATAGCCAAGCCAATGCTTAAGACCAGCGCCAACTTGAACGGCACCGTAAAGGGGGCGACGACACTGGTGGCAATCATGGTTGCGCCGGCAGGTAATTTGGCGATGAGCGGTTTCGCCACAAAGCTGAAAATCTGGTTCATGTAGAACGCGCAGGGCACAAAGCAAATGCCCACCGCCAACATCGCTTTGAGCAGCCGGTCGCGCAGCTCCAGCAGGTGCGAGATCAGGGTACCTTCGGCGAGACCGCCGGGTTCGCCCGGCTCACTCATTGGTGGGTTTATTTTCTGGCGGGCTCGCGTGCCAATCGGCGCCATGCACAGTCGCCGCCGTTTCCGGTGAATACGCGGCGGCAGGTGCGCTTACGGCCGGCGGCTCTGCCGGCGGCGGCGGTATGTTCGGCGTGTAAGAGGTATCAAAGGCAGCAGGCGCGCTGGTCTTGGCGGTATCTGCTGTAATCGACATGTTCGATTTGGTTAGATTGACCAGCTCTTCGGCGCTGCTGACTTCGCGTTCCAATTGCTCCGTCAATTGGCGCGCCATTGCGCGCGCTCGCCCCACCCAGTTGCCGACTTGCCGGGCAACTTTGGGGAGTTTCTCAGGACCTAACACTATGAGTGCTATGGCTGAGGTGAGCAGTATCTCCGAGAACCCAACATCAAGCATGCGGCATCAGGCGTTGGTTTTTGGAGGTACCTTGACTTCGCTTTCCCGCGCCGCGGCGCTCGGGTCGAAGTCTGCGTCCTTGTCCTGCTTGAGCTGTTTGGCCTTTTCTTCGGTTTCCCCGTCACTCATGGCGGACTTGAAACCTTTTACGGCGGCGCCCAAGTCCGAACCGATGGAGCGTATGCGCTTGGTCCCAAAAATGACCAATGCAATGAGCAAAATGACTATGAGCATTCTAGTGTCAAACATCTCGCTTCTCCGATTCCAGATGTACCCGATTGGGCGCCATGATACGCCAAAGATATTATGACGTTCGACCGCAACACACCGATGCGTGTTCGGTCGCATTTGGGGTTTTCATCAATTTTCCAGCCAAATCGTCACGGGGCCGTCGTTGGTCAAGGACACCTGCATATGGGCGCCGAATACACCGGTCTCGACCTGCCCGTGCTGTTCGCGCGCAGTCTTGACGAAGAAGTCGAACAGCCGGCGGCCGAGCTCCGGAGGTGCCGCTGTGGAAAAGCCGGGTCTTAGGCCCTTCGCGGTGTCTGCCGCCAGGGTAAATTGCGGCACGAGCAGCAGCTGGCCCTTAACTTGGGCGAGGCTCAGGTTCATTTTGCCGGCTTCATCCGAAAATATTCGGTACTGCAGCAATCGCTCCAGAAGTCGGCGCGCGGCCGTCTCGTCATCCGCTGGTCGGACACCGAGCAGCACCAATAGCCCGGCGCCGATGGATCCCACGACGTTTCCGTCCACTGACACTTGGGCTTGAGAAACGCGCTGCAATAAGGCGATCACGCGCCTTTGTTTCCCACTTTCATATGAAACGAGCCTGATATTGTCCAAATAAAGCCATTAGTCATCGGAGCAGGGTTCAATTTTGATGGAAAATAGAATCTTAAGAGCTCCTTTTAGTTCTACGCTTCCTTGTGGAATATGTTGTCGAAGGAATGGTCGTCTTGAGGCGATTTGTGGATGCCGAAAGACCGCAGATGGCCCTAAACCCCGCGGCAACGTAGGGGGGTAATCGCTCATGGACGCTGTCCAGGTCGGAGGATTTGCAAAGTCCGCCCGACAATTTGTCAATGCGGCCCGTTTCGGCGAAGGTAATCGTCAGCGCGCCGGTAAGGAACTGGTAGCCCCAATATATTTCGCGCAACGGGCAGTCCGGGAGGGCCTCCCGCAATGCAGCGATCAGCCGCTCGACCAGAGGATCGAAGTATTGGGTCATGAGCACCGGCCCCCACTCCGGGGAGTTGTTGACCTGCGCGACCAGCGCAAAGTAACTCTTCCAACCCGGGCCGCCGCGCGCCGACCTCTCTAGCAAAGGGTAGGTGAACGAATTGACGATATCTTCCAGCGTGGCTACGCCCGGCAGAGCCGCGCGCCTGACCTCTTCCAAGCGCGCCAAGCGCTCCGGATTCAGTATTTCGGCGCGCCGCTGAAACACCGCCGCGAATAATTCCCGCTTGCTGCCGAAGTGATAGTTCACCAAGGCGACGTCGACTTCCGCCGCTTCGGTGATATCGCGAACCGAGACGCCGTAAAAGCCGTGACGCGCAAACAGACGCTCGGCCGCGTCGAGGATGCGCTCCTTACCGGGCTTCGCGCCGGCTTTCTTCTTGTTCGTACTTTCGCGTCGCGCAACGGCCATCGCCGCATTCTGCTGGGTCCAAACCCGTGCCGCAACGTCCGGTATCCGCACTGAGGTCTTGACTATCCCTCAACAGTCGTTGAATACTCCGCTCAACGACTGTTGAGGTCGTTGACTAAAACAAGCTCCGCGCGCCGTGCCGGCGATGCGGCCAATAAGAAGGACGGGAATGAAACCGTCCGGTTTGCGGGAGTGATCATGAACCAGACGATGAAGCCTTGGGTGACGCGGCTTGCTGCGCCGGCGCTGCTTGTAATCCTGTCGCTGCAGTTCGATGCGGCGCGTGCCCAGATCGCGACTGCGCCGGGCGTCGGCGGGGATTCAAGCGGACTTGCCGAGATCGTGGTGACCGCTCGGCGCCGGGCGGAGAACCTTCAGGACGTGCCCCTCGCGGTGACGGCGATCAGCGCCGATACCATCCAGACGCAGGACGTCACGAACCTTGAAGACCTGAACAGCTTCGTACCAAACTTCAAGATCTCCGCAGACCGTGCAACCAGCAGCACAATCAACGTCTATATCCGCGGCGTGGGCCAGAGCGACCCGTTGTGGGGATTCGATCCCGGCGTCGGCGTGTACATCGACGATGTGTATCTGGCGCGGCCGCAAACCGCGCTGCTCGACGTGATCGACGTCCAGGATCTCGAAATCCTGCGCGGTCCCCAAGGCACGCTGTACGGTAAGAACACTATTGCCGGCGCGATCAAGTACGTGACCCGTGACATCGACGGACCTGCAACTCTGACTGCGTCGGTGACGGGGGGCAATTACGGTGAGCACGACGAGAAGCTCTACTTCTCGACGCCGGTAATCGACGATCACGTCTACTTTGGCTTGGCACTTGCGGAGCTGCAGCACAACGGCTACGGCCAAGTCGTTGCGCAGCCGGGCGCCGCCGCGCCCAGCGCCTCCCTCGGCGAGGATGTCTCGAATAAGGACGTGTTCTCGGGCCGCGCGAATCTCACCATCAGGTGGGGCGAGAGTTCGAAGCTCAGGATCATCGCGGATGACACGCTGGATAATTCCAATGCCTCGGGCGGTCAGCGGCTCAACAACTACCTGGCGCCGCAACTCGGTAACCCGTTCGACACGCGTACGGATATGCCGGTTGACAATGACTACACTCACCGCAGCGGTGCCTCGGCAACCTACACCCAGAACCTTTCCGACCAGCTCGGTTTGAAGATCGTCGGCGCCTACGATCACGGCAAGAGCCAGCAATTCATCGATTTCGAGGAACTCGACGCGAACCTGTTCCAGGTACCGGGCGCATACCACGATCAACAATCCTCGGGTGAGGCGCAACTGACCTTCAAAAACGATCTGGTCAACGCGGTGGGTGGCGTGTTCTACATGGACAGCACGGCCTGCGGTTCCTACAACGCGTCGATCGGCACGGTGAGTGGTGCGTTGCCTCCGACTGTCTCGCCCGACTTAGGGGTCTATATAACCGAGCTCGTCAGGGGTTGTGTGCTCACCAAGAGCTCGGCCGTCTACGGCGATACTGCGTGGAAGCTGACCGATCAGCTGACCTTCGACGCAGGAATACGCTGGAACGAGGATCAAAAGACCGCCAATGTGTACCAGGCCGACTACGCCAGCTTCGCGCCCACCCAATTGCAGCCGAACCAGCAGTTCTTCAATACGGGGGCCGTACCGGCCGGCTTCTTTCCGGATCCCGGCGTGGTGACCAACTACACCAACACGCGTGCGTTCGTGAACTTCACGCCGCGTCTCGGTCTCGACTACCACTTTACCGAGCATGTGATGGCCTATGTGTCCTACAGCCGGGGCTTCAAGAGCGGTGGGTTCGACATGCGCGGCAACGCCGCTGTCTATCCTCAGACCCAGAACGGCTACAACTCGGAGACCGCGGATAACTACGAGGCGGGCATCAAGTCGACTCTGTTCGATGACACTCTATTGCTCAATCTGACGGCGTTCTACGATCCGTACAAGAACGCCCAAATCGGCGTGCAGCAATTCGTCGATTACCTGGGCACGCCGACCAATCTCACCGCGGTGCTCAATGCCGGCAAGCAGATTAACCAGGGGGTGGAGATAGAGTCGGTGTGGCGGCCAATAAAGCCGCTGACCCTGGGGCTCAACCTCGGCTACCTGGACTCCTACTACAAGGACTATCTCATTCCCTGCAACGTCTTCACGGCCGCGCCCGGCTGCGGTCCCAGCGTCGCTACGGTCAACGTCGCCGACGAGAATCGGCCTCTCAATGCACCGGCTTGGACCGCTTCCGGAAACGTCACCTACACCTGGGATCTGGCTTCCGGATCCTTGCTCGCGCGCACCGGCTACGATTGGCGCAGCTTCACCAAGGTCGCGAATACGACACCCAGCGTGACCGATCAGCCGGCGTACGGCCTACTCAACGCCGGCCTTGCGTTCACCACCGTGAGCAAAGCGTGGCGCTTTTCGATCGACGGCAAGAACCTCACAAACAGGTACTACCGCGTCGCCGGCTATGACTTCGGCAATCCGCCGATCGGACCCGCCAATTCCTTCATCGGCGGGGTCAGCCAGATCGGCTTCTACGGGCCACCGCGCACGTATCAAGCGACCGTGCAGTATCACTACTAGACGCCAGTGAGCTGGTTCCGGGACCCCGGCCGGTCGCTGCCCGAGCTGGTGGCGCTGCATGGGAAATGGCGGGGTGCGCGCATCGCCTTGGTTGAGGGCGAGCGGCGCCTCACGTGGCGCGAATTCGAACGCGACACCGCGAGGGTCGCGAACGGACTCAAAACGCTCGGCATGCATTCGGGCGACCGAGTCGCCTTGCTCATGGACAACAGCCTGGAAATGGCTGTAGCGTTGTTCGGCATCCTGCGCTGCGGCTGCGTCGCCGTCCCCTTGAATATTTCCATCGCCGATCAGGCGGTGGCCGGGATGATCGACGATGCACAAGCCCGCGCCGTGTTCGCCTCAGGCAGGCACCGCGATCGGATCGATGCCTTGGCGACGGTCTCTCGGACCATCGCGGGCGCCGAACGAGTCGGGCTCGGCGGCAACCGCCAGGGCTGGATTGACCTCGAGGATTGGCGGGAATCGCAATCCCCCGAGTGGCATGGCGCCGTCCCTCTCGATCAGGAATGCAACATCATTTATAGCTCAGGCACCACCGGTGTTCCGAAGGGCATCGTTCACACGCACGCATGCCGCATGCATTGGGCCGCTGAGTTGGCACTCGTGCTTCGCTACCGCAGTGATTGCGTCACGCTGTGCTCGCTGGGTCTGTTCTCGAATATCACGTGGGTTGCCATGCTCTGCACCGTGCTGGTGGGCGGCACCATGATCGTCATGCCGACATTTACTGCCGCAGGCGCGGTCGATTTGATGGAGCGCGAGCGAGTCACGCACGGAACCTTCGTACCTGTTCAGCTCGAAAGGCTGCTGGTGGTGCCTGATCTCGAGCGCCGCCGGCTCTTGAGCCTCGACACGCTGATGTGCTGCGGCTCGCCGCTGCGGATCGACGTCAAACGGGATTTTCCGAAGCGGTTTGACTGCCATCTCATCGAGCTATACGGTCTCACTGAAGGCCTGTGCACCATCCTGTCGCCGGAGGATTTCGCGGCCAAAACCGCATCCGTCGGCAAGCCCTTCATCGGCACGGATCTGCGTATCATCGGCGAGGACGATCGCGAACTGCCGACCGGGGAGACAGGGGAAATCGTCGGTTTGGGGCCGCTTCTCATGTCCGGCTATTACCGCAACGCCGCCGCCAGCATCGAAGCGACCTGGACCGATTCGGAGGGACAGCGCTGGCTGCGCACGGGAGATCTAGGGAGATTGGACGCCGACGGCTTTCTCTATATCGTGGACCGAAAGAAAGATATGATTTTGTCCGGCGGGCAGAATATCTATCCGGCGGATATCGAAGCGGTGATGCGTCTGCACCCTCAAGTTTCCGATGTCGCCGTGGTGGGCGTGCGCAGCGTCCAATGGGGCGAGACGCCGGTGGCCGTGGTGGTGCCTGCATCGAATGTAGAGCTGGCCATCGACAGAATCATCGAGTGGACCAATGCGAGACTGGGCAAGCAGCAACGTGTTCGCGGCATTATTTGCCGCCCATCGCTGCCGCGCAATGCCAACGGAAAGGTGTTGAAGCGCGAGCTGCGTCAGGAATTGGCGGACTTGGTTTACTGAGGAATTTTTTTGCCATCACCCTACACCGAATCGTTTTGGACCAGTCATGACGGACTGCGCCTTTACACTCGAGTCTACGAACGCGAAGGTGCCGGGGCCGCGACCGTGCTGTGCCTGCACGGCCTGACCCGCAACAGCCGCGACTTCGAGGATCTTGCGCCGCACCTGCAGCGGCGCTATCGCGTCATCGTCCCGGATCTGCGCGGCCGCGGCTTTTCGGTACGGGATCCCAATCCTCAGAACTATCAGCCGGCGATCTACATCCAGGACATCCTCGCCTTGCTCGATACCCTCGGCGCAGCGCAAGTGACGGTGATCGGCACTTCCCTGGGAGGTTTGCTGGCCATGATGCTGGGAGTGGGCCATCGATCCCGCATTTCGGGCATGGTGCTCAACGATATTGGACCCGAAGCCGATCCGGTCGGCATCGAACGCATCAAGGGCTATGCGGGCCGATTGCCGCCCCCGAAGGACTGGAGCGATGCGCTCGCGCAAACGAAAATCATGTTTGGCGACGCGTGGCCCAATCTTACCGCCGCGCGCTGGGCGGCGATCGTGCGCCGCGGCTTTCGCGAGGATGCATCGGGCGCACTGCATGTCGATGCCGATCCCATGATCGGCGAGATGTTGCGTGCAGCTCCCGCAGCCACCGCGACTCTATGGCCCTTCTGGCAAGGGTTGCGCGGCATACCCGTGCTTGCGATTCGCGGCGAGCGATCCGACATCTTGAGCGCCGGCACTTTCGCGCGGATGAAAGCCGAGAATCCCGACCTTATGCAGCTTGAAGTTGCGCAGCGAGGCCACGTCCCCTTGCTGGACGAACCGGAGTGCAT
>Ga0224547_1000032_pt1 | contig 35204 bp, 35 predicted proteins | sample 714P21014metaG_FD_179908 | JGI IMG/M metagenome (GOLD analysis project Ga0224547, IMG submission 179908) | Peat soil microbial communities from Stordalen Mire, Sweden - 717 P2 10-14 | ecosystem: Environmental > Terrestrial > Soil > Wetlands > Peat | place: Sweden: Norrbotten County, Stordalen...
GTCGCTACATAATTTATGTTGTAAATTTATAACGTAAAGTATAGTGATGTCAATGCCTAAAACCCTGTCGCGCGCCGATATCGATGACTTTCGTGCCCGCCTGTGCGATGTGGCCGAAAAACTGTTCGCAGCTCGCGGCCCTGACGCGGTCACCATGCGCGAATTGGCCGACGGGCTGCAGGTGTCATCGATGACGCCCTATCGATATTTCAAGGACAAGGACGCCATCCTCGCCGCCGTCCGCACGCGGGCCTTCAATAGATTTGCCGTGGCCATGGAGGCGGCCGGCGCCGGCTCGAAAAAACAATCGGGCAATGCCTACCTCGACTTCGCCCTCGCCAATCCCGCCGCGTACCGCCTGATGTTCGATGTCAGTCAGCCGACCTTTGCCGACCATCCGGATCTCGTGAAGGCCATGGACCGCGCACGCCTGACCATGGGAGATGGTTTAAGAGAGCTCGCCGCCAACGGACGCTTCAAAGGCGATGTCAAGTTGGCAGCGTACGTCTACTGGTCGGCGGTGCACGGCGCTGTCATGTTGGAGCTCGCGGGTCTGTTGGAGGGCAGCAATCTGGATGCGCGAACCATTGCCCGGCCGGCAGTCGAGGCGCTCGGAAAACATTTCGGAATCAGTTAACTTCAAAAGAAGAAGGCCATGACAACGCCGCTGCATTCGACCCTGAGGCGCGCCCTGATCATTGACGGCCGCGAATACGTGGTGACGCTGACCGAAGCGAACTTAAAACTCACGCTCAAAGGCAAACGAAACGGCGTGGAGTTGGCCTGGGCTCAACTGGTGAACGGCGAGGCTGCGCTGGCCGTTGCCCTGCACGCGTCGGTGGGCGCGTTTCCCGCCCGGAACAAAGCTCCGTCAATCAAGAAGCGTCCGACCGCAAAACTTGAGCGGAAAAAGCCCGGCCCGCGCAATCGTTGACGATCGCGCGAGAGACTACGGCTTTACCCAACGGTGTCAGCCGACTGACGCCGGCAACAAAAGAACTCCCATATCCCAAGGCGTGGTCTGGCACAAGGCGTGCGCGTGGCGCCCATATGGGTGACAATGCGCGATACATTAGAAGAGTACCGGGGGAGTTCTATTGACTCACGCTGCCATCGTCGGCTGGGGCAAATGCCTGCCGCCGTCCATATTGACCAATCAAGACCTGGCCACGTTCCTGCCCACGGACGATAACTGGATCACGACGCGGACCGGCATGAAGGAGAGGCGCATCTCCCACGTTCCGGGCATGGAACTGGCCATCACGGCGGCGCGCCGCGCCATCGCCTGCGCGGGCATGTCGGGCAAAGACATCGAGCTGGTGATCTATGGCAGCTGCAGCAACGACGAGACGGTGCCCAACAGCGCCTCCGGTGTGCAGCGGCGCATCGGAGCGACTCAGGCGGCGTCGTTCGACGTCAATACCGCCTGCACTAGTTTCATGTATGGCCTGTCCATCGGGTCATCGATGATCAAGAGCGGCATTGTCAAGAACGCGCTGGTGATCGGCGTGGAGCTGATCTCCCAATACATGGATTGGGACAATCGCAATGTCGCCGTGCTGTTCGGCGACGGCGCAGCGGCCATGGTGCTGCAGGAATCGGAGCAAGAGACGGGCGTCATCGCCGAGAAACTGCAGTGCTATGCCGACGCGCGGCAAATCCTGCGTGTGCGCGGCATGGGTACCATGTATGCCAATCTGGGCGTGCAGTTCGGACAGACCAGTTGGGACTTCGACGGCCAGGAAATCTTTCGCAAGGCCGTGCAGGGCATGAGCGAGGCCAGTCTCGACGTCATGCGACGCGCCGGTGTGACCATGGATGACATCGGTCTGGTTGTGCCGCATCAGGCGAACCTGCGCATCATCGACGCGGTCGCCAAGCGCGCGGGTGCCGGCGCCGACAAGGTGTTTCTCACGGTGCAGAAGTACGGCAACATGAGTTCGGCGACGGCGCCGGTCGCGCTCGTGGAGGCGGTGGAGGAAGGCCGCGTGGCGCCCGGCAGCCTGGTGCTGATGCCGGCGTTTGGAGGTGGCCTGACCCTGTCCGCGCATTTGATTCGCTGGGGTGATCGCATGACGCCATTGCAACCTTGCGATGCGGAATTGGCGCCTTCTCCCAAGACTGCACTTGAGATCGTCAACGAGATCCGCGCGCAGAAGAAACTGGGCGAGGCGGAAGCAAGCCGCTTCAAGACCTTGAGCTTCGCGGAAAATCGCGCCGACTAAGCCCGCGTGAACAAATCATGTCGCTATGAATCATACGAAGCCCAAATTCGAGACGCTCCCGGAAGACGATGTTCGCGCCTGCATGCACGTACTGCGCGCGATCGAGGCCGACCGATCTCACCTCGCCCACCTTGCACTGGAGCAGCGGCGCGAGCTGCTGATGCTCGCGGGCCTGGTCGCCAAGCCTGAGCGCCACGACGTCACGCGGATGGCCAAGGCGTTTCGACGTGCCAAGCGCGAAGTCACGAAGGAACAGGATCGGCGGATCATTGAGCGTGCGGGCCTGCGCATGCAGCGCCGCTCCAAGATATATGCCCCGCTCTGGCTCGAGCGGCCGAGAGCCGAAGCGTTGCATGATCGCAGCGAGTTTCACCAGGAACGCAATTGTTACGTCTGCAAAAAGGCCTTTGCCAGGATGCATCGCTACTACGACTCGATGTGCGAGGCGTGCGGGGACTTGAACTATGCCAAGCGCGAGCAGACTGCCGATCTGAGCGGCCACTACGCGCTCGTCACCGGCGCTCGCGTCAAGATCGGCTTTCAGGCCTCCCTCAAACTCCTACGGGCCGGCGCCCACGTCGTCGTCACCACCCGCTTTCCCGTCGATGCAGTCGATCGGTACGCGAAGGAAACGGACTACGCTGACTTTCGCGAGCGACTGCAGATCTACGGCCTGGATTTGCGGCATACACCCAGCGTCGAACTCTTCACGCAATTTTTGCTCGAGCGGCTGCCGCGCCTCGACCATATTCTGAATAACGCCTGCCAGACGGTGCGTCGACCGGCGGGTTTCTTCCAGCATCTTCTTGCCCGGGAAACCGAATCCGTCGGCACGCTTCCTGAAGGCTGGCAGGCTCCGCTCGCGAATCACGACCAGTTGCGCCGGAGCATCGAAGGATCTCGGACCCGTAATGACACGGTCGTCGCGACGGCGCGGCAGCAGGGCGAGGGGCTGTTGCATAGCGCGGAGCTGTCGCAGCGGCGCTATCTCGATGATGACTATCGAAACGGCGAGGCGCTGTTCCCGGCCGATCGATACGACGAGGATCTGCAACAGGTGGATCTGCGCGCGGTCAACAGCTGGCGCTTGCGCATGCATGAGGTTGAGACACCCGAACTTCTCGAGGTGCAACTGGTGAACGCCATCGCCCCGTTTGTTCTCAACGCTCGTCTCAAGCCGCTCATGCTGCGCACGCCCGCGCGTCACAAGCATGTCGTCAACGTCAGCGCCGTGGAGGGTCAGTTCTATCGCACCACCAAGACCGACAAGCACCCGCACACCAATATGGCGAAAGCGGCGCTCAACATGATGACGCGCACCAGCGCACCGGATTTCGTGAAGGACGGCATCCACATGAATGCCGTCGACACCGGATGGGTGACCGACGAGGACCCAGCGGCACATGCGGCCCGCAAGGCGAACTTGGGCTTCTCGCCGCCTCTCGATATCATTGACGGCGCCGCACGCATCGTCGATCCGATATTCGCAGGCAGGCTGACTGCTAAGCACGTGTGGGGACAGTTTCTGAAGGATTACAAGCCCGCGCCTTGGTAACCGGCGGGGTGCGCAAGAAATCTTGTTTCGAAGATTTCTCTCGGAACGGGTTTGCTGAATAGATAGCCCTGAATTTCATCACAGTTCAGCAGCCGCAGCAGGCGCGACTGCTCTACTGTTTCGACGCCTTCAGCCACGACCTTGAGCTTCAGCGCGTGCGCCAGATTGATGATCGTGGACACGAGCGCGAGCCCTTCCGGCCCATCCGTCAGATCAATCACGAACGCGCGATCTATCTTCAGAGTGTTCACCGGTAGCTTCGACAGGTAGCTGAGCGACGAGAATCCCGTGCCAAAGTCGTCCATGGCGATGCCGACACCCATGGCACGTATCGCTTGCAAAATTGCAACGCCGCGTTTGACATCCTCCATGATCAGGCTTTCCGTAATTTCAAGCTCGAGTCCCGACGCCGCGCGAGGATCAATGTCGACGGCATGTCTGATTTCGTCGATAAAGCCACGATTGCGCAGCTGCACCGGCGATACATTCACCGCTATGCGCACGTTCGCCAAGCCCGCATCGCTCCAACGCAGGTAATCGTCTATCGCGGTACGCAGAGCCCACCGCCCGACGTCATGGATCATCCCGGTTTCCTCCAGAACCGGGATGAATCGCGCAGGCGCTACCAAGCCTGTTCGCGGATCGTTCCATCGGATCAGCGCTTCGGCTCCCGCAAGATGACCGCTCGCAAGATTCATCTTCGGTTGGTAATGGAGAACGAATTGACCTTTCTCGAGCGCCTGGCGCAGCTGATTTTCCAGGGTCAGGCGGATAGCGACCGCTGCGGTCATTTTTTGAGTGTAGAAAAGGTAACGCTGGCCACTCATCTTGGCTTTCTTGAGCGCGGCCTCGGCATTCTTGAACAAGGTCTGAGCGTCGGCGCCATCGAGCGGAAACAATGCAACTCCAACCTTTGCGGCGATTCGGAATGCGGTGTCGTTCAGTTGGAACGGATGCTCGGAAAATGCTTGGATCATTTTTTCAAGAAGGCGCGCCACATCGCCTTCCTGGCTCACTTCCGTCATTACCACGGCAAAATGGTCTGCCTCCACCCGAGCCAATAGGTTGGCGTCTCCGACGGTGTGGGTAAGCCACCCGGCGACTTGCTTCAAGAGTGCGTCGCCCGTCGGCTGGCCGAGCGTATCATTGATGTTCTTGAACCCCTCCAGATCGATCAGAAATAGCGCGAGTATGTGCCCGGTGCTGGTCGCACTGCGCACGCACTGCCCCACTCGCTCGAGGAAGAGGCTGCGGTTCGCGAGTCCGGTGAGCACATCGTAGTAGGCAAGATAGTCGAGGCGCTGCCGCTTATTGATACGATCGGTTGCGAACGCGATGTCGTTTGCCAACTCCGTCAAGAGTTTAAGCTCTTGTTCGTCGAAGAACTCGCTTTCGTCGGCGTACAACGCCAAAACACCCAGCGCCTCTTCTGAGACCGTCAAAGGCAGGATGGCCATCGAAAATATCCCGCGCTCGACGCGATCCTTGGTGAAGAAGATCGTCGTATCGCCTTCAATCTCATTGAGTACGATAGCTTTCATTTCTCTGACTGCGCGCGCAGTGTGGTTGCTGCCGCCAATCGGCATATCTTCGCGCAACGAGAAACGATCCTTGATCGCCGCCACGAACTCCTCTTCCGCACCGGCCGAGGCGATCGGCACGATCTTCTGGGCAGTGCGGTCGACAACCCCGATCCAAGCCATCTTGAAGCGTCCGTGCTCAATCGCGATCTCGCAGGCCTCCTTGAACAATTCGTCCCGGTCTTGGACGCGCACGATGAGCGAATTGATGCCGCTCAGGACGGCGTAGACGCGATTCAGGCGCTTGATTCTAAGGTCCGCTCGCTTCTGCTCGGTGATGTCTTCGCCGATGCTCGCGGTCCCGATTACATCTCCCGCCGCCGAGCGCAGAACCGAGTTATTCCAGCGAATGAGCCGCCGCTCGCCCGTACGGGACAGGATTTCATTCTCGTGATACCACGCGTCGGGCGAGTTGGCGAGCAGGGCCGCGAAAGCGTCCTTCGTCTCGCTGCTTTCCGGCGGAATGAAAAGCTCGAACCAGCTGCGCCCGGCGACCTCTGTGAGCTGCCAGCCGGTCAGGCGGAGCAGATATTCGTTGCAGTAGGTGATGCGCGCCTCGCAGTCGAGCATGAGCGAGACAAGTTGCACGTTTCCCAAGAGGTCGCTGAAGCGACGCTCGGATTCGCGCAGCTCCAGAGCGGTTTGCCTGCGATCGGTGATATCAGTGGCGGTGCCTGCGATACGCACCACCTTACCGCTTGGGTCACGGACCGGGAATCCCCTGGATTTTATCCAACGAATCGATCCGTCCGGCCGTACGATCCGGTAGTCGTATTCGAACTGTCCCGCTGACATTTCGAATTTATATTTCTCACGCATCGACACCTGGTCATCGGGATGGATCGCCTGCATCCAGCAAGCCGGGTCGGCGTACAGGCTTTTGCAGCTTCGCATCCAGATCGCCTCATAGGCTGGGCTCACATATAGCATGCGGCTGCCGTCGGCCTCGCGAAGAAAGAACACGTCTCCAATGCTTTCCGCCATCTGCCGAAAACGCGATTCGCTGTCCTGCAAATCTTGATTGGTTTGCTTCTCTGCCGTCACGTCCATGTGCATGACGACGGCGCCGTTGCGGAAATGGTCGGCCAGTGCCGTCACTTTCAGCAGGAACCAACGCTGTTCGGTTGCCGAATGACACGGATACTCCATCGAAAAGGTGTTGGTGCCACCGCTCAACACCGAACGAATTCCGCCTGCGGCTTTGTGCGCGTGCGCTGCGCCTTCACCTCGCGCGCGGTTGCAGATCTCGAGGTAATTGAGGCCAACCCCGTATCCGTGGCTCAGCATCGCATTGGCGTAAGCAAATCGCCGCCAGGTCTGATTCACCGAAGTAATGAGGCCTTTCGGATCGAGCAGCGCGATGCACGCCGGGAGCGCATTGAGAATGGCAGCTTGCTTATCAGCGTCACTGCGGCGTAGTTGTTGGGCGGATTGCAAAGTGTCCATGATTGCCGACGTGGGCAGCATGCGCGCGACAAAAGCCGCGGTATGTACGGTGGCTCTCGGACCGAAGCTGTCAGGTGCCCGGACTCACGTGATGATTGTGCGTCGCACTCCGAACGCAGCGACTCGCACATCAGCCTGTGCTAGCCACAATACTTGCATCTGTGTCTTTTCGGCCTCGCGACACAACTCCATATTAGCCCCGTATAAATCAAACGGGTACGCGCGCCATTTTGGTAGATCCGTCCTTCAATGCCGCTGGGGTTCTGTGCTGCCGAAGGGAAGCGCTCAAATGGTAAGAGCGCCTGATCCGCAGCAAAATCGATTGTTGGCAGCGTTGACGGCAGCGGAACGCGACAGAATCTACCCACCTCTGGAGCTCGTCCCGATGCCGCTTGGCAAGGTTTTGTACGAATCCGGCGCCAGCTTGAGCCACGTCTATTTTCCGACTGACTGCATCGTTTCGCTTCTGTACACCTTGGAGAACGGAGCATCAGCGGAGATTGCCGTGGTGGGCAACGAAGGGCTAATTGGTATCGCTTTGTTCATGGGCGGTGAGACCACCCCAAATAGGGCCGTCGTACAGAGCGCCGGCTTCGCCTTTCGGTTGGCCGGCTCCAGGCTCAAGGAAGAATTTCATCAAAACGGCTCGATGCAACACTTGCTCCTACGCTACACACAGGCACTCATAACCCAGATGGCCCAGACGGCGGTCTGCAACCGGCATCACTCATTGAGCCAGCAACTATGCCGTTGGCTGCTGCTGTCCCTTGATCGCCTGGATTGCAACGAACTCATCATGACCCAAGAGCTCATTGCCAATATGCTTGGCGTGCGTCGTGAAAGTGTCGGTGAAGCTGCGAGCAAGCTGCAATCGCTCGGTGTAATTAGCTACCACCGCGGAAAGATCTCGGTACATGACCGCAAAATGCTGGAACTGATGTGCTGCGAGTGTTACGCGGTGGTCAAACACGAAAGCGATCGCCTGATGCCGGTAAGCAAGGCGCTGCACGCGCACTGACATCCGTCATCGGCCCTAAACTTAAGATATCGGGGTCTTGTCCTACGCCGTTCTGCGCGCCCGGCCCCTGTCAAGCGTCATGCAATCGCCCCATTCTTGAGTGTACGAACATACTAAGGGCCTGAACGATGAAACATGACACGCAAATTCAGCAAGAGGTTCTCGCTGAGCTCAGTCGAGACGAGAATGTCCCCGCCGGAGCAGTTGGTGTGGAGGTACATCACGGCGTCGTGAAACTCGCCGGCCGCATCAATGACGATACAACCAAGAAGAGCGCCGAGCTGGACGCGCGCCGCGTTGACGGCGTCACCGGGATCGTTATGGACATGGGGGGCGTGCAGAGGCGCTGAGCCATCGATGTTCGATGGCTGTCGGCGGGACGCGGGACGCAGTACGATAGCAGCGATTTCCCCCGTCCCGGAAACATGAGAGACCCGCAATGAACGAAGAAGCCCTCAACTTAAGCATCCGCAAATTTCTAAAAATGGTCGGGATCAGTTCGCAGCGGGAGATTGAGCACGCGGTGGCCAAAGCTGCCGCGCAAGGCGCCATCACCGGCACAGAATCATTTCCGGCAAAAATGCGGCTGGAAGTTGCCGGGCTCAAGGTCAACGTCGAGTTCGACGGCGACATCACGCTGAAGTAAGTTACGCTTACGCCTTATAAGTGGTAGCACCCCCACGACGGTGCGAACCACCCGGATATCTTTGCGATTGAGCGCGCGCATTCGTGCCCTAGTTCTTGCGCATCGTGGCGATGATTTTTGCCCACTCCTTGCCAACCCCAGAGCACTTCTCCTGCGTATAGAACGATTCGTGTTCAGAGATTTCCTTCTTCATCATGTCCCACCCCTCCTGCATGTACGCCGATTGGTCGGGACCCGTGCTGGAGGAGCGCATCTTCATGAGAATCGACTTGGCGGTTTCCTCAGCACTTGGATCGCTCTTGGCAAGAAAACCCTTCTTTACACAAAGATCGTACTGGGAAGCCGTCCCGCCAACTAAAATACCGAATTGTCGGGCCTGTCCTTGCTCTTGAGTTGCCGTCGCGGGAGCCTGTTGAGCGTTCGCCGCGCAGCCCCAAATGATCAATCCCAAACTGAGGAGTTTCTTCATTGATTTGGATTCCACTTGTGTACAGCGCAAGCTTGACAATCTCAGATTTACGCCGTCTGGGCAAATCCCAATAGCGCAGGCAGCGATCGCCTGATCAATCAGTGCGGCCTCTCACGCCTGCTTCAAATGAATGGACCCATCCCCCGTGTGGATGGTCAGTGTCGAGCCACCGCCGTTCATTTTGCCGCGGACCCGCGATTTGCTGATGATTCCCTCCACCGTGATTGGGATGTCCGAGCTGATGTGCCCGTCGCTCGTGCTGGCGTCGATATTCACGGGCAGATCACCCGGTAGTGCCACCTCAATGCTGCCGTCGCCCGAACTGATGCTCCAGCCTGAATCCAGCTTGGAGCCGTGAAGCGCGTCCACACCGACGCTGCCGTCGCCGCTCTTGGCGCTCAACACATCAAAGCGTCCCGTGAGACGGATGCGGCCGTCGCCCGAGACGGCATCGCATTTGCCATCGAGGTCGCTTCCTTCAATGGACCCGTCGCCGGTGTGCAGGCGGACCGCGCCCTTCAGGGAACTCACAATGAGACTGCCGTCGCCGCTGCGCAGATCAATGGTGCCTGACACGCCGTTGGCCTTGATGGAGCCGTCACCCGTTCTGACTTGCAGGTCCGCGTCCTTCGGCATGCGAACCTCGATATGCAATCTTCTGATCGTCCCGATGGAGAAATGCCACATGTTAGGAATACGGGCGGTAAGCTCGACCTCATCACCCTGCTGGTTGGATTCGATATTCAAGGACTTGTTCAGCACATAGCCATGATATTCAACGCGGAATTCAACCTGCTTGGTGTCGCCGGTGGTAACACTGACGCTGCCGTCGTTCGTGTCGACACGCACGCTTGCGCGATTCGAGACCGTGAAGGTCTTGGCGTAGTCATCCGCATGAACAGTGGCGGCAAACAACCCGGTGGCGAGAAGCGCGCAGATAATGGCCGATCGATGGACGGTAGTTCTTTTATATAGAGGAGTCATTGCCAAAGCTCTCCCGATTGCTGATAGAAAATTTGCCGCGCCCCGTTCGCAGCGGGTACAAGCCACATACCACGGCTCGCGCGTGCATACAAAACCCGGCTGGACGGCAAAAGTTGCATTTCGTGACGTCATTCACGAGTTCGCCGGTGGAACTTGATATTGTTGTCTATATATGTAGACTTATCGACCATGACTCGAATTCGGCGATCTTCCGGACCTACGCTATCGCTGCTCAGCGCCATGCTCGAGCGCCCGCGCGCATGGCAGTACGGTTATGAACTGGCGCAGATCACCCGACTGAAGTCCGGGACGCTTTACCCCATTTTGATGCGCCTGAGCGACCGCGGAATGCTTGAATCAAAATGGCAGCCCTCTGAAAAACCGGGGCTGCCCCCACGACACATGTACCGGCTGACCGTCAATGGAGGCGTATTCGCCAGGGAGCAGATCGCCGATACCATCACCGGACAAAGTTCTCGCCTCTGGGGGAAGTACGCTTGAGCGCGCGCCGTTCATTCACGCGGCGCATCGCGTCGGCGCTGGTTACCCACGCGGCCCACATTCTTCCCCTTCAGCGTCGCGAGTGGTCTTCGGCCATGATCAGCGAGGTCGATCATTTACCCAGCGCCGGCGCCGCGATTCGCTGGGCAATGGGTTGCATCATCACCGGATATATCGAAAGGATACGCATGAGCCGCTCTTTAAGACATCTTTCGCGATGGGTTTTGAGCTTGGAAATGCTGCTTTGCTTCGTACCAATCACCTGGTTGTTCGCAGCGGTCATCTCAAACTCGATTCGCGTCATGCCATCGCTGCCGACCGCATTGCTATTTGTTTCTGCCACGCTCGTCGGACCCATCGGTCTGCTGATCGCCGCCAAGACCCTTGTATTCAGACGAGCGGTCGGTCGCATCACCAGCGCCGCTTTGTGTGTCCTTGCCCTTTGGACCTTCGCGATCTATTTGGCGTTGTGTTTTCGCAATCCAGGCGCTCTGTCTTCTGATTGGCGAGAAATTGTGCTCATCGCCGTGCTGCCCGGGCTGGCGGCCGCTCACCTAGCCTTCATGGCGTCCGAAGCGCCAAAATCGAGCGTAGCAGCCTAAAGCCGGTCCGCGCCGCTCATGGCGCGCTGCACCATAGTGTACTCACAGGGGACTCACCACCCACTTTCCCGCAGATGCTGGCTCCGTCTGACAGACCCGTGGCGCGTGTGGCAGTAACTTGGGCTTTGTACATCTGCAGGTGAAACGGAATGCGGGTCGCTCAACGCTCGACGCTGGTATTGCTCGCAGCGCTTCTTCTTGCCTGCGGCGGCGGAAGCGGCAGAATGTCAGCATCCGCGCCCAGCGCTCCGCCACGCGGCACGCTGTTGCAGAGTCCGCCCGACCTGCTGTCCACGCTGAAGGCTTCGGATTTGCTGCTCGAGCTCAATACCTCGGCCAATCTGCAGTTGCTGTCGCTCAGCGGCCCACCCGTGTGCGACATTCTCACCTATCACATCGAGTACAGCACGGTGGGCGGCGCCAATGAACCGACCACGGCATCCGCAGCATTGATGGTGCCCACCGGTTTTGGCGCGAACTGCACCGGTAAGCGCCCGATCCTTTTGTACGCGCACGGTACGACCACGGACCGCGCGTTCGATATGACTGACATGAGCAATGCAGAGACGCTGTCCTTGGCGGCACTGTTCGCATCGCAGGGATATATCGTCGTGGCGCCCAACTACGCGGGGTACGACACCTCAACGCTTCCCTATACTCCTTACTTGATTGCCGATCAGCAATCGAAGGACATGATCGATGCGCTGACGGCGGCACGCGTGGCGCTGCCATTCGCCTCGGTGACATTGACCAAAGACAGTGGCCAACTGTTCATCACGGGTTACTCCCAGGGTGGTTTCGTCGCGATGGCCACTCACCGGGCCATGCAGGCGGCCGGTATGACCGTCACCGCATCCGCGCCCATGTCAGGACCGTACGCCCTGGCCGCGTTCGTCGATGCGGTCTTTTACGGCGAGGTCAACGGCGATGGTCCGGTGTCCGCCACGCTTTTGCTCACCGCATATCAAAACGCATACGGCAATATCTACGCCAACGCCGCCGATGTGTTCGCGTCGCAATACGCGACTGGGATTGACTCCCTGCTGCCAAGTACGACGCCAAGGAGTCAGCTGTATGCACAAGGGAAGCTTCCCGAATATGCGCTCTTCAGCTCGACGCCGCCCGCTCCAGCCTTCGCTGCCATTACCCCGCCCTCGACACCGGCGAATTTGGCGGCCGTGTTCGCGCTCGGCTTCGGCGCCGGCAATTTGCTGCAGAACAGTTATCGCTTGAGCTATTTGCAGGACGCGCAGGCGCACCCCGACGGTGGCTTCCCCACGGTGACTACCGGGATTGCCGCGGCGAGCCCTGCGCTGCCGTGGCGGCAAGCGCTGCAAATGAATGATTTACGCAACTGGGTTCCGACAGCGCCGCTGCTGCTTTGCGGCGGCGCTGCCGACCCGCTGGTCTTTTGGTTCAACACCCAGCTGATGCAGAATTATTGGGCATCGCAATCATCAGCCGCACCGATCGGCGTACTCGATTTGGAGTCTGCGGTATCGACCAATGACCCTTATGGCACCTACAAGCAAGATTTTGCGATCGCGAAAGCGCTGGTCGCTGCGGACGCCGTCGCGCAAGGAGCCACGGACGGCGGCGCGCTTGCGGTCGACGAAGCCTATCACGCGACACTGGTGGCGCCCTTCTGCTTCGCCGCGACCAGGTCGTTCTTCGCAAACCCGTAGCAACAGTTAGAAATTCGACTGACACCGCTCATTGATGAGACGCAACCGCGGCGCCGGGGCGGTCTTGGCAAATCGGTTCCATAAGCGGCGCTACATGCGCGTAAGCGCCCGATCCCGCGCGCGCAATTTCGTAGCAATTCGCATCGACCCACACCATCCAGTCGCCGTTCTCGGTCTTAAATCTCTCGCCCGCGTGGTGCTGCGCATGTGGCGGCCAATGATCATCCTCCGGTCTTCCCGAGACCGATTGACTCGCCGAAGGCTGATGGTTGCGAATTTCAAATGCCTGCAGGGCGCGGCGCGCTTCCGCCGCCCAATCCACACCGGAGCCCTCACCGTTTGACGTTGACCCCGATGCTTGGGAAGCGGGAAAGGACAGCGACTCCAAGACCGGTGGCTCAACCGTGACGGTCAAATTGCGGCCTCGTCGCGGAAGGTTTGCCATGACGCGTACCTTCGGAGGATATACAGGCGCCACAAACAGTACTTGAACGGCGTTCGCTGTCGCCGTGGCGATCCCTCCGGTCCGCGACATCATGATGAGCACCGCGATCAAGACCAGATGTAGCGCCAAAACGCCGGCAGCTGTGACATAGCGCGCAGCTCGCCGGCGGTTTGACTCTTTCATGGACGGTTCTGCTCCTACAGGCCCTAGAAGAGGGACCTTCAGTACAGATGATGGTTCCAGTTTGGTTCCAGTCCCTTGCGGCATCGTTTTGGACGCTGTCGCACGACTCGCCCCATCGTTAAGGGACGCACGCCGTTCTTATCGCCAAGGCTGTTCTCCTTCGGCCCCAGCCGGTAATCTTCGGTCGAGAATATAGTCTTCAGTTTAGGGTGGGCAATGACCGAGAAAGACGCAATCACGACAGTCGTGCCGCACTACATTTGCGGCGCCAAATCGGGATCGCCAGGCAAATGAACTTCGGGACATTGCGCCTAATTGCGGCCCCCTCCAAGCTTAAGACGCCCAGCGCGACTCGCCGTGCTTAGCCGGTGGCTGGGGATTGGGTGGTCGTTGCTCCTGTGCTCCGCCGTCGCAGTCAACGATCCTGTGAATGCCGAGGCTCCGGCTGCCGCAGAGCGGCCTCTCGAGGAAATCATGGTCATCGGCGAACAACCAGGACCCGCAATGTGGCGCGTTACCAAGGGCGACCACACTCTATGGATCTTGGCCACGCTCGAACCTCTACCTAAGGACATGGTGTGGCATTCTAAGAGCGTGGATGAGCGCATCGCTGCCTCGCAGCTAGTCCTATCACCGCCGGAGCTCTCAGCGCACGTCGGATTCTTTCGCAGCATGACCTTGGTACCATCGCTGCTGCACGCCCGCCACGCTCCCAATGGCCAGACATTGGAACAGTCTCTACCCCACGATTTGTATATACGCTGGCTGGCGCTGCGCGTGAAATATCTGGGCAATGCCGACGACGAAAAGTTGCGCCCCATGCTCGCGGCCGCTAATTTGTACCGACGCGCCATCGATCAGGTGGGGCTCACGCATAATTCTCATGTGTGGCAGCGCATTGAGGCCACCGCACGAGCCATGCACGTACCCGTGCAGCCGGTCAGCCTGGAAGTACCCATCGACAACCCCAAGCAATATGTGCGGGACTTGAGTGCGATTCCCTCCGCGGGCGAAATCGACTGCCTGCGTTCCACGGTCGGGCTACTCGAAACACAACTGCCGATCATCGCCAAGCGCGCTAACCTTTGGTCCACCGGCGACATCGAAGAGCTGCGCGGCTTGTTGCGACCGGAAGCTGAGAAAACTTGCGCCGGCGCTGTGCTGATGGTACCGAGCTTTCAGGAGGAATACACAAAGGTCAACCGGCAGCTTCAGTCGGCCTGGCTTGCGGCCGCCGAGAAGGCCATCGCGGCCAACTTGAGCACGGTGGCCGTGCTGTCCATGGCGGAGCTGGTGAAGCCCGACGGCTGGCTGGCATTATTTCGCGCCCGGGGCTACGAGATAACTGAGCCATGATGTCAGTCGCAATGATTCTAAAGGCGCTACTCGACTGATCCAAGATGATATTGTTGGGCGCATGTTCAAGGAGAATGCAGCGCCTGCAGCGACCCTGAGCTGACGGGCGCGAGCGGCAGCTCTGCGGCACGTAAAATCGTCTTAGCTCTCAGATCGCAGGTCAGCAACGAAGTCCGAGTCGGCTTCTGCGATAACGGACAACGTTCCTTGCTCCAAAAATCGCGATTTTCGAGTCCCCACAAATCACGGTTCGTACTTGGGCTTAAGCTCTAGGTACTTTGCTTTAGCGGCTTCGAAGGCATTACGTTCTAAGTCGTTATTACTATCTGGTGCCTCTGCGGTCTGCGGAGGCACATTTACAACATGAACGGATATCGTATCTCCAACGGCAATCTGAGGCATCCGTGCCCCCCAAGTCATATGTCTCCGGATGGTCTCGCTCCCATCAGTGGCAACGCCCCCAATATGCAGATTAGATTGGACGTCTTTTCCATCTGATGCCAAAGGCCCGTTGAGAAAAAGAGCCACGGACAAGGTGGTTAATTCTACAGCGCCCGCTAGACACTGACGTTTCCCATTAACATCCACTTCTATTGCGATCATGGTTACGTACTCCTGCAAGTAGCCTCGAAGATTCGAGCGGGCGAGAGAAAACCACAGACCTGGGTAGCGAGCGTACTGGAAATCGCAAGCGGCTGCTTCGGGGCGATGATTTCGGGACCATCGATGCCCGGTCTTGGCCGAAAGTTACAGGGCTGCTCATATGGTGGGCTGACGGTGCAGTGGATGGCGTCGGCGACGAGTACACTGATGTCGAACGGTGTTTCCGACAAAGCAAAGGCTCTCGCGAATCAGTATTGGCAAGCATTTGGGGCGCAGATGATGGCGCATATTGGGTGTATTTCTTGAAATGCGAAGTTGCACGGTTGATTTCGGCTTACGCCAATACCATCTGAAGAAAGGAGCAACGGATGTCTACGATAACCTATGCAGTATGGGCGCTTGCCGCCGGAGCGCTGATCCCGCTAATGGCGATTTTGAATGCCGGACTCGCACGTGCAACGGGAGGTACAATTCAGGCGACTGTGCTTTTGTTCGCTACCGGGCTGATTGCGTCACTGGTGCTCGCGGCAACAACGAAGGCCCATATCCCCGCTATTCAGACATTGGCTCGCATCGCGCCTTCTCAATATGTGGGTGGCCTGATAGTCGGGTTTTATATCTTGAGCATCACGTTTCTTGCGCCACGTTTTGGTGTCGGCAACGCGATTCTGTTCGCCGTGACGGCGCAGCTACTCACATCGGCGTTTATAGATCACTTCGCATTGGCGGGGGCCACTCTGCGACCGTTGACGACGATGCGAGCAATGGGACTGTTTATAGTAGTTGCCGGCGTAGTTATCACGCAAGTCAGTGACCGCATGGCTGCTGGTGCTCGGTAACTGCTAGGTGGGACGGTAATCTTTATGAATGCTGCAAAATATTTACTGGCTGTTCTCACCGTGGGCGCTGCGTCCGTGGAAACCTTACTCGAGGCGCCCGGTCCCATTGGACCATTGAAGGGCACCATGCTTGCTCCGGCGGATGGTCGCGGTCCGGTTGTGTTGATCATTCCTGGTTCTGGTCCCACTGATCGGGACGGTAACAGTCCGGCAGGAGTGTTGGCCGCGCCCTACCGTTTGTTGGCTGAGGGTTTGGTCGCACGCGGGGTGACGACAATACGCATTGATAAGCGCGGCCTTGCGGGCAGCGCTGCAGCCACGCCGGACGGCAATGCCGTCACCATTCCCGACTATGTCACGGACGTGCATGCATGGATCACTGTCATTCGGCAGCGGACAAAGGCGTCCTGCGTTTGGCTTCTCGGTCACAGCGAAGGCGGACTCGTCGCGCTGGCGGCGGCGAAGAATAGCCAAGATGTCTGCGGCCTCATCTTGGTTTCGGCGGCGGGCAGGCCGATTGGGGAAGTTCTGCGAGAGCAGCTCAAATCCAATCCTGCCAATGCGCCGTTGCTCGATCAGGCGCTACCCGCTATTGATGCGCTCGAGGCCGGCAAGCGTGTTGATACTGCCAATATGCCTGCGCCGCTTTTGCGTCTGTTTAACCCGCGGGTGCAGGGGTTTTTGATCAGCGCGTTTTCTTACGATCCGGCGCAGCTGCTTGCGGGTTACACAAAGCCCGTCCTCATCGTTCAGGGACTGCGCGACATCCAGGTGCCCGAGGCAGATGCGCAGCTCCTCAAAAAAGCTGATCCCGACGCCACATTGGTACTGCTGCCTGACGTGAATCATGTTTTAAAGTCGGTGACCTCCGACGACGTGCGAGCGAATATCGCAACTTATGGTAATGCGAGCTTGCCGCTCGCGGCCGGCGTCGTTGAAGCGATAAACTCGTTTCTGACCGCCAATGGAAAAACTGAAGCTGCACCTTCGGGTCGAGCCAAACATTAGTTACGATGCCTGGCCAGATGAGGAACAGTGGGTTGGGCGAGAGTTGAGAAAATGAGGATGACTGATGATTAAGACTTCGATCAGGTCGAAAAGTTAGAGGATGCTCAGGCGGCTCGGCGAGCTCCCGGGTTTCAATCCAAATGGCGCGACCCTAGCCCAATGCCCCGCACACTCTCGCTAGCTGTGCGGCAGGTATAGGTCAAGCCACTCGATCCAGCGCCGATACACATCGCGAATGCGCACCGGATCGGCCGGACTATGCCCGCCGATCGGATAGGCATAAAACTGGGTCTGAATCCCCCGATCCTTAAGGGCGTGATACAACTCATAGCCCTGCGTGATGGTCACCCGATAATCGCCCACGTCCTGCAAAACCAAGGTGGGCGTTTTCATCTTCTGGTAGTAGGTAATGGGCGACTGTTCCACCCAGTGCTTCATCCAATCACCTGTATAAGGAGAGCCGCCGATGGATGCGGCGCGGGCCACGTTGGCATCTGACAGCGTGTATTGATCGAGCAGATTGGTGACCGGTGCACCCGCAATCGCGGCCTTCCAGAACTGCGCGTGGCCGATCAGCCAACTGGTCATGTAGCCGCCGTAGCTCCAGCCGGTGACTGCAATATTGGCTTCATCCACGATGCCACGCTGCTTCAGCATCTCGATTCCCGCAAACACGTCCCGACCGGGTCCGTCGCCGGAGTCGTCCACAATTGCGCGGCCGTAGTCGTTGCCGAAATTATCGCTGCCGCGATAATTGGGCTCAAATACCAGCCATCCTTGGGCGGCGATCAGCTGTACGAATACCGAGAAAGCATTCTTCGAGGAAGAGGTGGGTCCGCCGTGAATATAGAGCACCAGCGGCAGCTTCTTTCCCGGCGCATAGTTCGGTGGATAGGTCAGTATCCCGTTTTCGGTCCAGTTCTTCGGCGCTTTATCCGGGCTGTTCCAAGTGACCACTTCGCTCTTGCCGAGCGTCAGTGCATCAAAATCGGCATTGAATTTCGTCAGGCGGCGCGCCTTTGCGCCGGGCGAGTCGAGGACGTAGATTTCTGCGGGACGATGCGGTTCGGTGCCGCTGAAAGCAATCTGTCCCTGCGGCCCCACATTGGCGTCGAGCCAGTATCCCGTATTGGGAGTCACATCGCCCAGGTCTAGCTTGGCCGCGCGTCCGTCGATGGGCTGTATCCACAGGCTGGCGGTGGCGCCATCATTACCTCCGGTCACAATCGCCTTGCTGTCCGGCGTCCACAGCGCACGGAAGAAATTTCGGTCGATGACATGCGTAATGTTGCGGCCGTCACCCTTCAGTCCGTCCACTACAAAAACGTCCTGATAATTGCGGTCGGAGCCATCGCGAGGGTAGAGATAGGCGACGTGTTTACCGTCCGGCGAGGGGACTGGAAACGATGCAAACATCGTACGCGTCGTGATGGGCTCGGATCTTCCCGTGGCGAGATCCAATACCTGCGGCGAGGAGTGGCGGCGGTCTCCTGAATACGTGGTCTCCAAACGCACGTAGATCAGCTTGTTCCCATCCGCAGTGAAGGCGATCGGCGATGCGGGCGGCCCGGGAGGAAATGCCACCGGCAGCGTCCAAGTACCCGAGGTCAGTCTCTTGGCCTCGCCGCCCGCGGCAGATACCAGCCACAGATGTGTCGGCAGGGCCTTTTCTTTGTCCAAGAAACTGCCGTTGCCAACTTCGAATGCGTCGTCGAACTTCTCCGCCCCGGTCTTCTTCGGCGCTTCGTCGATGGCTGCGTAGGCGAAGGCCGAACCATCCGGCTTCCACGCAAATTGCTGAATTGACGTGGGGCTCTTGGTCAACTGGAACGCATCGCCGCCAGCCATGTCGAGTACGAATATCTGATTGTGTTTGTCTCCGTCCGCCGCGAGAAAGGCGACGCGGTCTCCGTTCGGCGACCATCTGGGAAACCCGGCGCTCTTGCGTCCATGGGTGATAATACGGGTCGCACCGGAACTGATGTCCACCAGCGCGAGCTCCGATACATTGAGATCGTTCTCATAGTCGGGATTGGTCACGACCGTCACGAGCGATTTGCCGTCGGGCGCAATTTGCGGATCCGAGACGCGCGTCATTTTGCCGACCCAGGCCAGATCGAAAACCTTGCCGGGCGTGTCGGGAATGGGTACACGGGCCGACGTGGAGGTTGGCGATGCGCTGATGAGAAAACATGCAATCAAGAGCGGGGAATGAATTTTCATGCAGCGTGAACCTCAATTGGATAAATCGCAGCCGCAGCGAGGGCCGCTCAGGACTAAATATACAGGAGAGTCGTGGGATAGCGCTTGATTCGCAGCCACGCTAAGGGCCATTCAATGCGACTCGGAGTGGGGTAAGCTAGCTCATACAATGCGCCAGGAGGGCACTGTGCGGACCGTATCGGCGCTTGACCCTCAAGCCATGGTGTCGATGATGCTGCCGAGTGCGTTCGTCGAACCGCTCGAGGAACTCGAGTTCGAACTGCCGAGATCCGCGATTGAGCTGTCGACGAACGATGAAATAATCGATTGAGCCGACTCGGCGCTCGTCGAGGACGACGTGCCCGATGGCGTGCCGGAAGAGCTCGAGGTGCTGCCCGTCAGAGCGCTTATCAGGCTCTGAAATATCGAACTCAGGCTCGAGGTAACGCTGCTTGAGGCGCCCGAACCTCCGTCCAGGTTGCCGAGCAATTCGCTATTAGCCGATTCAGTCGCGAGACTCGTCAGTGCCGCGACCGTCGAAGCCATGTTCGTTGAGGTGCTGCTCGTGCTCGCCGATGTGCTGGCCGGTGTTGCCGAGACCTGGCTGCTGCTGACGCTTCCAATTGACATAATAGCCCCGATTGCGACGGCTGGAATCAGGGGTATCGGCCGCAATTGGAAGAAGTTGAGTAAGATTTTCTGCAGCGGACCCAAACCGAAAGGAGAGATACGTGCGCACCTGTCGTTGCCTGCCTTCATGAGTCAACTAATGACCGGTGAGGCTGAGGATCGCTTCTGAGAGTAGAGTCGCCACCGGTGACTGTCTGGCCAACTGCGGTCATACGCAGCGCCAAGTTCATTGCCGCAAAGCCGACATTCGCGAACGGGGTTAGCGGCTTGTGGGCATTCGCGTTTTGCGCTGCCGCCCACATTCCGACAATCGCCGCGACGATCCACCCGCCGGGCCTGCGGGCCGCTAGATCCGCCCGGCGCGCCCACTGTCGCCGATAATTCACGGCGCAGAACTGCAGGCGTGCTGTTCGTTTGAATAGACCGTTTGCACCGCGTATACGTGTGCACCGATCAGGAATGTTTGCACATAGTTACTTTCAAAGAATTCGTTCTGGAAATCCCTGAAAAATACGCATTCATCGGCGATTTCGAGGCCGCTATAGTTAGCGGAGCTGGTGTTTGTCCACGCGTCTCCGTCCGGGTCGGTGATGGATTCAATCAGTTCGTGAGCAAGGTCACTATCGGTGCCGTCTACCAGCCTGCCGTTGATGGTGCCGGGCTGAACCTGGCATCCCGGCACGTCCTCATACGGCTGAACGGTATAGAGAACGTGGCCGATGTCAGGGAAATCAACGCTGGAATGATACGCGCAATAGAAAAATGTCGCGTCATTGTCGGGTGAATAGCACTGGCTCAATGTCGAGTCGGAACACTCGTCCTGTCCGGGCGGCAGGAATAAGTGATAGATATGGCCGTAGCCCGAGGCGCCGCTCCGCGCCGCTACCGCGTGTACGATCGCCTGGATGTCCGTGTCGAGCAGCGGTGTCGCCTGCGGCGAGTAGGTCACCGTTGCGTGGGATCCGACCGTATAGCGGTTGGCCTCGAACAGGCCAATATACTGATCGACAACATGGATGAAATCACTGCGTCCGATGTCGCGCAGAAACCCTTCCGGGTCTCCCCAGCAGGTGGCGATCGTGCATTGGCTGCCGGACTGCGGCTGCAGATATATCGCATGGGAGACCGAGGACTTCACAACCTGTCCGCCCCCATACGTCAGGTCGCCAAAGTATTGAAGGATCTGCCGGCCCTCGCGCTCGCCGCTCGTGCTGCTGTGTGAAGACGTTCGCTCGGCGGTCTGTTGGGCACGCAACGCCTGACCGGCTGCATTATTCGCAGGATGCGCGTGGCGGTAGCGCAAATTTGCAGCCAGTGCCGCCGCGTGATCGGCGGCTGTCGTTTGAATCGTCAACTCGGCTGAGGGTGAACTCTGCGCACGTGCGGGGATTGCCAAGAGCAGCGCCACGGCCGCGGCGATAGCGAGCGTGCAAAAAAAATAGGGGCTGGACGTTTTCATGGGTTTCCTCTCGATGCAGCGGAACTGCAGGCGTGCTGTTCGTTTGAATACACCAATTGCACCGCGTAGCGGTGTGCGCCGATCAAGAATGTCGGTACATCGCCGTAGTACTGGCCGTCCAGAATCACTAAAAATATGCATTCGTCGGCAACTTCGTCAGTGGATAAACCATAGGCGCCGCTCTCATTTCTCCACGCGTCTAAATCCGGGTCGGTGATGGCTTCGAACGTTTCGTGATTGAGGACACTGTCGGCGGAATCGACGAGTTCGCCATTGAGGGTGCCGGGTTGAACCCGGCATCCCGGCACGTTCATATACGGCTGGACGGTATAAATGACGCGGCCGATGTCGGGAAAATCCGCATAACTGTGATACGCGCAATAAACAAACGTCGCGAGATTGTCGGGCGAGTAACAGTAACCCGATCCGTAACCATATGTTGGATCGAAGCACTCATCCTGCCCGGGCGGCAAAAATACGTGATAAATATGACCGTGGCCCGAGGCGCCCGCCTTTGCCGCTACCGCATGCACGAACGCCACGATGTCCGAGTCGAGCAGCGGTGTCGCCTGAGCTGCATATTGCACCGTGGCGTGAAATCCAACCGTATACCGGTTTGCATCATGTAATCCGACGTACTGATCGATGACATGGATAAAATCACTGTTGCCGAGATCGCGCAGAAACCCTTCCGGGTCCCCCCAGCAGGTGGCGATCGTGCATTGGCTGCCGGTCTGCCTCTGCAGGTATATCGCGTGCGAGACTGCGGACGTCAGCACCTGCCCGCCCAAGGAGGTTAGGTCGCCCGCGTATTGAAGAATTGTCCCGCCGGGGTGTCCGTCGCCCGAGGCATTGTTCATGGGTCTTCGGTCTGCGATTTGTCGAGCACGCAACGCTTGACCGGCCGCATTGTTCGCAGGAAGCGCGTGATGGGCGCCCACTTTTGCAGCTAGCGCGGCACCGCGATCGGCAGCCGTCGGCTGTATGGTCAGCTCGTCTGGCGATGAACTCTGCGCGCGCGCAGCGCTTGCGACGACTAGCATCACGGCCGCGGCCGCGAAGATCGCTAGTTTCCTAAAATGCGTCAGGAGCGCCGAAAAGCCGCTCAATGTGTGTGTCATGATTCACTCCCCGTCGAAGTAGGTGTTGTTCATTGATGCAAGTCCGTTTAGCCGACTGACAAATCACCGTCTATTTGTAGAAGTACGGATCGAGTACGCGAACCTCGGTGATCCGCGAAATGGGTAGCTTGCACAGGCTCGCGGTTAGGCGAATGGCCTCGGGTCCCGGCGCGTCGTAGACGCAGAATGTCTTTTTCTTATCGGTGCTGACGTATGAAAAAATCCAGGTTACTTGTTCGGCGAGATTGCTCTCGACTATGGCCAGACAACTCTTGGCGCCGGTCTCACCGACGGGAATCTGGAGTCTGTCCGAAAACACTCTCTCTACGACATAACGTGGCATGGTTGCTCTCCTCCGGCGCCGAGCTTCTGTCGCTCTTACGCTCGGCACGATAGAGCGGTCTGCGCAGCGGGAAAGCGGTGAATAGCCCTATACTGGTTACTCGGACACCCTATTTTTCGGCTGCCGAGACCCCAGGTTTGTGTGTTGACGGACGGCGTGGCTACCGTCGCCCCCGGTGTCGCATAATGTGCCTGCGATGCACCTACTCGAGCGCAAGGGACAACTCGAAGAACTGAACCGTTGCGTGCAGGAGGCACGCGCGGGTTGCGGGAAGCTTGTGCTACTCGCTGGTGGAGCAGGACTCGGCAAAAGCTCGTTGGTCGAGAAATTCGTTTCAGAGCATAGGCGCGATGCGCGCACACTCTGGGGATCCTGCGATGGACTCTCGACCCCGCGCGCGCTCGCCCCGGTGTACGAAATCGCCGCGCAGACCTACGGGTTTGCGGAGCGAGTCACGCGCGATGAGGAGTCGCGTGATGGGCTGTTTCGGGATCTCCTTGAGGATCTGGCCCGGCCTGAACGCGTTTGCCTCGCTGTGCTGGAGGATCTGCATTGGGCCGATGCTGCCACGCTCGACTTCCTGCGATTCATCGGCCGGCGTATTCAGCGAACCCATGCGGTCTTTGTTGTCACCTATCGCGATGACGAGCTCGGCCCAAGGCATCCCGCTCGACTCGCGCTGGGGGAACTCACCGGTCATCACGTGCTTCGCATGCGGCTAGGCCCTCTGTCCCTGGCGGCGGTTGAGGTGTTAGCAAAGGACAGCGGACGGGACGCGGCGCTCCTCCATCAGTTCACGGGCGGAAATCCTTTCTTCCTGCGCGAGGTGCTGGCGAGCCCCGACGAGATGGTCCCGGATACCGTGCGCGATGCCTTGCTGGCGCGGCTGGTGCGCTGCTCGGCGGTCACGCGCGATCTTGCTGAATTCGTCTCCATTTCACCGAACGGAGCCGAAACTTGGCTCGTCGAATCCGTCCTTGGCATACAGCAGACCGCAGTTGACGAAGCCGGCGCTCGCGGTTTGCTTGTCGTGCACAGCGACGCGGTCGGTTTCTGCCACGAACTTGCGCGTCTTGCCGTCTACGGCGCGATCCCACCCGAACGTGCTCGCGTGCTGCACCAGGACGTTCTCCAAGCGCTCGCGAAACACGGCGGCGATACGGCACGGCTCACACACCACGCGACGCTGGCACAAGATGCTGCGGCCGTCATCAAGTACGCGCCACTCGCGGCCACGAAAGCCGCCCGACTTGGCGCTCATCGGGAAGCGGCCGCGCACCTGAGTGCCGCCCTCCGCTTCGGATCTTCCTTGGCCACGGCGGATCGGGCGGCACTCCTTGAACGGCATGCGCAGGAAAGCAGCCTCGCGAACCAAACGAGCGCAGCCATAGCCTCAGCAACGGCGGCGCTGGCAGCCTGGCAGCAGATTTCCAACATCGAGGCTCAATCGCGCGTATTGAGATTGCTGTCGCAGGAATACCGTACTGTGGGTGACAAGGAGGCCGCGGACGATTCTGTCGCGGGCGCCATTATTCTGCTTGAAAAGTTACCGCCCAGTGCAGATCTGGCATTGGCTTACGGCTGGCGATCGCTGTTGGTGGTTCATAGGGGCTGGGACCGCGAGGCCCTCGAATTTGGCCAGCGTGCGCTCGAGCTTGCCCGCAAGGTCGGTGATCGCGCAGCTGAATCGAACGCGCTGTGCAACATCGGAGGAGCGTTGCTCGGTACCAATGATCGGACCGGGTATCAACCCCTGGAACGCGCTCTCGCGCTGGCGCTGCAAGACCGGCTTGAAGATCATGTCGCTCGAGCCTATCGTACGCTACTGTTTTACTCGGTCTTGATACACGACTTCGCACGCGCCCACCGCCTGTTTCCGGAAGCTGTCGAATATTGTGAGGAGCGGGGAATTTTTTCGCATAGCACCTACATTCGCGCTTATTACACAGCGTGCGAACTGGACCGGGGCGAGTGGGCGGAGGCTGCGCGCATGGCGACCGAGCTGCTGCGCAGTTCCGACGTTACGGGCATACAGCAACGAGTCACTGTCATGGCTACGCTTGCACTCGTGCGCTTACGCCGCGGAGATCCGGGCGCGGATGAGTTGCTGGATCAGGCGATCGAGCTCGCCCTGCCCACGAGTGAGCTGAACCGCATCGGACGCGTCACAGCCGCGCGCGCCGAAAGGGCCTGGTACGAAGGAAGACTCGCCGACGTCGCACGCGAAACGGCAATTGGCCTGGCGCACGTGTGCGGGCACACGGCGCCCTGGATACACGGCGAACTTCTATTCTGGCAATCCCGCGTCCAACCGACCGTGGCACGTGTGGGCGAAGTGGCCGAGCCCTACCGACTTATGCTTGAAGGTGACTGGCGAGCTGCGGCCGATGCCTGGGCGCACATTGGTATGCCATACGAACACGCGCTCGCACTCGCGGACGGTCCCGAAGAGGCCCTACGCGAGTCACTCACCATTCTGGATCGATTGGGCGCCGGTCCGCTTGCTGCAATCGTGCGCCGACGCTTGCGCGAGCGCGGCGTCCGCAGCATACCTCGCGGCAGGAGAGAAGCGACTCGCGCCAATCCGTCGAGTCTAACCCCCAAGGAGCTGGAAATACTGCAGCTGCTCACACAAGGCTGTTCAACCGCGAGGCTGGCGCGTCGATTGCATCGTTCACCGAAAACCATCGATAATCACGTTTGCTCACTATTGGAGAAACTCGGCGTGCATTCACGCGCTGAAGCGGTCGCAGCCGCCTACGCGCGGGGCATAGTCGGCGCGGGCAATCACCAGACCGCGAAACCGCCAGTGGAGTGAACGCGTACGAGCATACTCAGCAGCTTGCGCTGCGGAGTTTCTTTCGCGAAATCCCGCACACTGCCGGGCGTCGATTGCAGCCAGCGGCACGGAGAATGCGTGCGTCTGAGAGCTGTCAATTGTCTATGCATGCCGTTCGACGGTGCGATCCTCACAAAAGCGGTGACCATCGCAGTCAATTCGACTCTGGAGGTTCGTGCCTGTGAATTCGATTCCGTAAGAGCCTTCATCAATCGATCTCACGTACCGGACGCTGCAAGGCAGCGATAAACGTAACCACGAGGACCAAGGCCCCAGCTCCGGCGAACATGCCCGGCAGGCTCCACTGGACCGCGACTCCTGCTGCCGCCAGCGATAACGGCATGAGTCCGAGGCTGGCAAACATAAGGACGCTCATGACGCGGCCGAGCATGGCGCGATCCACGCGTTGTTGGAACCAGGCCAATAGATGGACGTTCAGGAAACCGGCGCTTGCGCTCATGACAAAAAGGATTGGTAAGAGCGACCACATTTGGCTAAGCAACCCTATCGTGGCCGTACAGATTCCGATGATCGCGCTGACTACGAGTAGAAGCCATCCACGCTTACGCTGTTGACGCGCGCCTGCCAATAACAGGCCGACCAGGCCTCCTGCTGCGACCGAAGATATGAGAAGACCATAGGCCGTTGGCGAGCCGAACTCATTTTTTGCCAAGAACGCTACGCCTACGCTCAATGGACCGGTGATGCAGAAGTTCAACACCGAGGCCACCAGTAATAAGGAACGCAACGCTACGTCGTTCTTTACGTAGCGTAGACCTTCAAGAATGGAATGAGCTATGTTGGAATGGGGTGCGGCCGATTCGACTTGGGGCGGATCGCGCAGCATAAAAAGCGCGGCGATGATGAAAAGAAAACTGATGGCGTCAATGGAAAATGCCGATGCGACGCCAAATGCCGCGACGATGATTCCGGCCGGTGCAGGCATGGCCAACATCGCAATCTGCTGCGTGCCCTGAGACAGCGCGTTTGCAGCGGGTAATTGCGCAGGGGCTACTAGCGAAGGCAACAGGGTTTGCGCGGCCGGCGCTGCAAATGCGTCCGCGACGCCGAAGAAGAAGCTCAGCAGGTAGAGCTGCCAGACTTCCACATGACGTGTCCAAATGAGAGCCGCCAGGGCGGCCACCAGGAGGGTCCGGGAGGCGGCCGTCAGAATCATGATTTTGCGGGGCGAGACGCGGTCCGTGACCGCGCCACCGATGAGCATCAGCGCAGCTCTGGGGATGGCTTCCACCATCATGATTCCGCCGAGGACTGCGCCGGATCCGGTGAGTTGCAGGATGAGCCAGGGAAGAGCCACGAGGAAAAACTGGTCACCGCATCCCGAAACCGTGTTGCCTATCCATAGATAACGAAAGTCGCGATTGAACAGGGGATGTCGTGCGTCTGAAGCGTTCATGGGTCGCGAGAATTGCTTCGCCTGGCGTTACCGTTCATGAGTGGCCCCTTGGGTCGAGAATCGACTCACAGCCTAAACCTTACTTACATAGACCATGGCTAGGGCGATGCATCATCTCGTCGGACAATAGCTGCCGCTCACTTAGAGCTTTGCCTCATTTTGGATCTTCTTGCAATCGTCGTATCGATTATTCTCGACGATTGAAACGTCCGCTCGCCCTTTTAGCACTCAGTTTCGCCAAAAATCGCCCCAAGTGTGGATCGCTGCGATGAAGCGGCACATCCGAATATCCGAACCACTTAACCGCCGCGAATTCCTGCTCATCGACTTGGATGCTTTGACTCCGATCGACCTTGAGCACATACCACAGCGACACATCAACATGCCCGGCGGTCAGCCCTACCGTCGTCGTGCACGTGATCATCAAGGGCTGGGTAATCTCATATCCGACAACAATCCTAAGTTCCTCAAAGAGTTCGCGTACCACCGTTTCTCGAGGGTGCTCACCCGGCTCAACATGGCCACCCGGCGGCAACCAGAGCTGCGCACTTTTATGATCGACGAGAAGAATGTCGTGTCCATCAACGACGGCGAAATAGGAGACTAGATGTTTAGGCGGCGTGGCGGGTTTCGCCGTACGACAAAGAGGCACCCCTGAATCGATCCAAGCCAGCGCGTCCGCTTGGTGAATCTTCTCAAGCTCGTCAAATGGCCGAATCGAAGCCACCTCACGGCGTATCGCTGCTCGCATCAATGCTCACTAGGTTCCCGTCTGACGCGCTCGTTTCGCCGCCAAGTCACCCTGAGCCTCAATCGAAACAGCATTCCACTTCTCCCAGGTCTCGATTCGTCTCGCATATTCGGCGAGCGTCATGGGCAAGCCGCCGGCGCCAAAGAAAATTCGCAGCGGCGGATCCTGCGCATCGACCACCTTCAAAATCGCCGGCCCGGTCGCGTCCGGATCGCCAGGCACGCTGTTGGAACGAAACGAGGCGATCTTTGCGCGCGCGCCGTCGTAGACCGGGATGGCCGCGGCGCGGATGGCCGATGCGCCGCCCCAATCGGTGGCAAAGCCGCCGGGCTCAACGATGGTCACCTTGATGCCGAATCCGGCGACTTCCGCGGCAAGCGCCTGGCTAAAGCCTTCAAGACCCCATTTCGAGGCGTGATACAGGCCAACGGTGGCAAAGGCGTTGACGCCGCCGATCGATGAGACCTGAATGATGTGTCCCGAACCTTGGGCACGCATGATGGGCAGCGCGGCTTGGGTGACCCAAAGTGCGCCAAACAGATTGGTTTCGATCTGTGCTCTGGCTTCGGCTTCGCTGACTTCCTCGATGGTGCCAAAAAGTCCGTAGCCGGCATTATTGATCACCACGTCGAGGCGGCCAAAGCGCGCATGCGCCTCGGCAATCGCCGCGCCGACCGCCGCTTTGTTGGTGACGTCCAACGTGAGCGCCGCGACTTGCTTTCCGTAGCGTTCGAGCAGCGGCGCGAGCGCCTCGATATTCCGAGCCGTGGCCGCAACCCGATCGCCGCGGGCCAGCGCCGCCTCCGCCCAAACGCGGCCAAAGCCCTTGGACGTGCCAGTAATGAACCAGACTTTGCTTGCCATGTGTACCTCTTTTGCCGCGTGGACGCGCAGCGCTTGCGCCAAAGAAAAGCCTAGCACGGCCGATCCAACGGGGGCTGTCAGACAAGTCCGGCATATTTTTATTGCTAACATGACGCCGATGGGCAGCTACGACGTTTTGGTGCTGGGCGCGGGCATTGCGGGTCTCGCTGCCGCGCGCGCACTGGCCGAGGCCGGTCAGCGTGTCGCCGTCATCGAAGCGCGCGAGCGGATCGGTGGGCGCATTTTCACCCACCACGTGCTCACGCGGAATCCCGGCGAACCGATTTCGATCGAGCTCGGTGCGGAATTCATTCATGGGTTGCCACCCGTGACCTGGGATCTGATCAAGGAAGCCAAGCTCGGCACGTATGAATTGGACGGAGCTCAAGTCGTTCGCGAGGACTTCCAATCCGCCGACGAACTTCAAGGGGATGCCACCAGCGTCATCGAGGAGATGATGACTTGGCTGGCGAAGCAGCCTCGCGGCACGGACGTGACCTTTGCCCAATACTTAGATCGCGCGGGGATCGATGGGTCGCGGCGCAAGCACGCCACGGCCTATGTCGAAAGCTTCAACGCGGCCGACAGCCATGTCATCAGTGTGGCAGCGCTCGTACAGCAACAGCTCGCCGAGGACCAGGTGCATTCAGATCGGTTGTTTTGCGTCGAGGCTGGTTACGATGCGCTGCCGACATTCTTGTCGGATCGATTTTGTGCAGCGGGCGGCACGCTTTTGCTGGCGCATCCGGTACGCCGCGTGCGCTGGTCGCAAAACGCAGTCGCGATGAGCGGTGTCAATGCCGGCGGCGAGAATTTCGAGTTGCATGCAGAACGCGCCATCGTGACCCTGCCGCTCGGGGTGTTGCAGGCCGGCACGGTCGAGTTCGAGCCTGCGCCGCAGGAGATATGGTCGAATGCTGCGCGCATGGCGATGGGTCCGGTTGTCCGAATCAGCCTGCTGTTTGACGCGAAGTTCTGGCAGCAGGACTTAAGTTTCCTGCTCACACGTGATGAGGTCCTGTCGGCGTGGTGGACCCCGATGCCAAAATCCGCACCGCTGATCACGGGATGGGCCGGCGGCCCGAAGGCGGCGGCGCCCGCCATCAGGATTGGGGCGCGCAAAGAGGGGCGTGCGTTGCTGGAAGAATCCTTGGGGGCACTATCGCGCTTGTACGGGATCGCGACGCGGGACCTGCACTCGAGACTGATCAGCTGGCACACGCACGACTGGCAGGCGGATCCCTATTCACGCGGCGCTTACAGCTACGCGCCGGCCGGCGCACTCAACGCAGCGGCGAACATGACGCTGCCGGTGCTAGATACCCTTTATTTCGCGGGTGAGCACATCGATACGACCGGACAGTGGGGAACGGTTCACGGCGCCTTGAGCAGCGGGCTGCGCGCGGCAGCACAGTTGGTTTCCAAAACGCAATAAGCCGTGCCTGGCCGCACCCGCGGCGCAAAGGTCGACAACGGCCCCGTTCCGTGCCAGATTCAGCACCGGGAGTACCCCGTCGCACCAGCGAGCGATTGCGAATGCCTACGACGACAAATATAGATCGCCGCGCCGCCATTCAGACCCTGCTGCGGGGCGGCCTCGCCTTGAGCTTGATGCCCGGCTTTGCCGAGGCCGCCTGGGCCGCCGTCGCCGCCGGCGGCGATCGCCCTATTCCGCGTGCCCTCAACTCCGATCAGACCAAAATGATTGCATTCATCGCTGATGTCGTTCTGCCGCGGAGCGACACGCCGGGGGCGATCGATGCGGGCGTGCCATCTTGGATTGACTTGGTCGTGGCCGAGTATTTCTCAGCGACGCGGCGCGCCGGCTTCCTCGCTGACTTAGCCGCCATCGACGCATCGGCGAAATCGACCTCCGGCGGCCTCATGAAAGTGACAGCCAGTCTCGATGCCGCCTGCGGCTCCAAAGACCTCACCCCCGCCCAGCGTGGCTATGTGCAGCTCAAGGAACTTATCGTTTACGGCTACTTCACCAGCAAGCCCGTGCAGCAGGACCTCCTGAAGGTGGTGATCGTGCCCGGCCGATTCGATGGCGACGTGCTGATCAAGCCCGCGGGCACCGCATGAAGGAGCAGTACGACTTCGACGCCATTGTGGTCGGCTCCGGTATCACGGGCGGGTGGGCTGCCAAGGAATTGACCCAGGCTGGCTTGAAGACGCTGGTGCTCGAGGCCGGCGGCCCCATCGATCCTGCAAAAGATTATGTGGAGCACGTACAACCCTACGAGGTGCCGTTCCGCAATTGGGGCGATGATCGCAGGTTGCTTAAAAAGGAGCGCCCGATCCAAACCGACTGTGGCCCCTGCGATGAGATCGGACACAAATTCTTCGTCAACGATATCGAGAATCCTTACACCCACGCTGACGGCGCGCCGTTCAGTTGGTTTCGCGGGCGCCAGGTCGGTGGCCGGTCCATTACTTGGGGCCGACAGGTCTATCGCTGGAGCGACTTGGATTTCGAGGCGAACGCCAAGGACGGTCACGGCAATGACTGGCCGATCCGCTACAAGGACATTGCGCCCTGGTATTCACACGTGGAGAAGTTCATCGGTGTATCGGGCGCACGCGAGGGCCTGTCACAGTTGCCCGACGGTGAGTTCCTGGCGCCCATGCCGATGACGGCTGTCGAGCGCACCGCGCGCGAACGGATCCTGAAGGGCTTCAACGGTGAGCGCCTCATGACGATCGGCCGCGCGGCCATTCTCACCGAGGATCACAATGGCCGCGCGGCGTGCCACTACTGCGGTCCCTGCGACCGCGGCTGCATCACGCACTCCTATTTCAGCAGCATAGCCTCAACGCTCCCCGCCGCCAACGCCACCGGCAACTTGACGCTGCGTCCGCACAGCGTCGCCGCCGAGCTCACCTACGATGCGAAGCGCGGGCGCATTCGCGGCGTACGCCTGATCGATGCGAACACGTTCAAGGAAACCGAGTACAAAGCCCGCGTGGTGTTCCTGTGCGCCTCTGCCATCGAGTCGGTCCGCCTGCTGCTCAATTCCAAGAGTGCGCACTTTCCTGAAGGCCTGGGAAATTCCAGCGGCACGCTCGGCCGCTACGTCATGGATCACCACTACGGCTCCGGCGCGTCGGGCACGATGAGCGGTTTTAACGACCGCACTACGTTTGGGCGCCGGCCGAACGGCATTTACATTGCGCGCTTTCGCAATGTCTCGACCCAGCACTCCGGTTTCCTGCGCGGCTATGGCATGCAGGGCGGCTCGAGCCGCCGGGACTGGCATCGCGGGACCACCATGCCGGGCTACGGCGCGGACTTCAAGAAATCACTGCTGGAGTTGGGTTCCTGGTCACTCGGCGTCGCCGGCTGGGGAGAGACGTTGCCGCACGCCGACAACCGCGTGACCATCGATCCTACTGTGAAGGACAAGTGGGGCGTGCCCGCCGCGCGCATGGATGTTCGCTGGCGTGAGAATGAGCGCGCCATGCAGAGCGACATGGTGACCAGCGCCGCTGAGATGCTCGATGCGGCCGGCTGCACCGAGATCAAGCTGCAGCCGGTCGATCATCCGCCCGGGCATTGCATTCACGAAATGGGCGGCGCGCGCATGAGCATCAAGCCGACCGAAGGTGTCCTCAATGCCTCGAATCAAGCATGGGATGTTCAAAATCTGTTCATCACCGATGGCGCCTGCATGGCGAGCAGCGCCTGCCAAAATCCCAGCATCACCTACATGGCACTTACGGCGCGCGCCTGTGATCACGCGGTGAGCCAGATGAAGCGCAACGAGCTATGACAACCAACCGCCGCGACTTTCTTGTGACCTCGGGATTCGCGTTAAGCACGGTTGCGCTGAGTACGCTCGCGCTGCCGCGATCGGTGCGCCCCGCTCCTGGGTCCGGACCGAGCTTGGGTCCCATCGGCGTGCAGCTCTACAGCGTGCGCAAGTCCATGCAGAGCGACTTCGAGGGTACGCTGCAGAAAGTGGCGGCCATCGGCTACCGCCAAGTCGAATTCGCGGGACTGTTTGGACATTCTTCTTCGGAAGTTCGCAGCATGCTGGATCGATTGGGACTGACCGCGCCCTCGATGCATGTGCCCTTCGAGAGCTTGGATACCGGTTGGGATGCGGTAATCGACGATGCGCACCGAATGGGGTGCCGCTACGTCATCGTCCCTTCCATCCCGGGCGCATCGCGCGCATCGCTCGATGACTACCGCCGCGTCGCGGATAAATTCACGCGCGGTGCCGAAGCGGCCGCGAAGGCGGATTTACGATTCGCTTATCACAATCACGACATCGACTTTGCGCCGATCGACCGCCGGCTGCCCTTCGATGTGCTGCTCGAAGCCACCGAGCCTAAGCTCGTTGGATTTGAGCTCGATCTCTACTGGATCGTGCGCAGCGGCCAGGACCCGCTGCGCTACTTCAACCGCTGGCCGGGGCGCTGCAAACTGGTGCATGTCAAAGATACGGTCGGCGCGCCGCAGCATCGCATGACCGAGGTGGGCAGCGGCATCATCGACTGGCCGCCGCTGCTGGCGCACGCCCGGAGCGCAGGCGTCGAGCATTTCATTGTCGAACAGGACGATGCGGCTGAACCGCTGGCCAGCATCACCACGAGTTTTTCCTATCTTAAGAATCTGCGGCTACCTGCGACACTGAAGCATCACGGCCGACTGAAGCAGTCCATCGCGCGCTGGACCGCGAAGGACGTCGCCCTGCCCGATCTGTGCCGGCGCGCCAAGGCGATCGGGTTCGAGGGCATCGATCTTTTGTATCCGGATGAATGGCAGATCGCGCGCGATGCCGGCATGACCTGCTCGATGGGCTATGCCTCGCGCCGCGAGGCTTTCATTCAGAACGGATTCAACGACCCGGCGAACCACCCAATGCTGCTGGCGGAGCTCGAAGCCGCCATCCCGCAAGCCGCACAGGCCGGTGTGCCGAACCTCATCGCCATGTTCGGCAATCGCCATGGCGCCACTCAGCCAGAGGATATGGCGAGCTGCGTGAGCGGCCTTTCCAAAATTGCGCCGCTGGCAGAAAAGCACGGCGTCACGATTTGCGTGGAACTGCTCAACAGCCGCATCGATCATTTTGGCTACGAAGGGGACCACACCGCATTTGGCGTCGACGTGGTCCAAGCGGTCCGCTCGCTGCGCGTGAAGCTGCTGTACGACATCTATCACATGCAGATCATGGAAGGCGATGTCATCCGCACCATCCGCAACAACATCCCGTGGATCGCGCATTTCCACACCGGCGGCATTCCGGGACGGCACGAAATAGACGGAAGTCAGGAGCTGAACTATCGCGCCGTGGCCCAAGCCATCGCCGACACCGGCTTCCCAGGATACGTCGCACACGAGTTCCTACCCGTGGGTGATCCCTTCAAGTCATTCGCGGATGCCTACCGGATCTTCGACGTGTGAGACCCGCGCAGACGGGTGTGAAACCAGCCATCACTTGGTCAGCCTTTACTCTCGAACTTAAACGACACGCTGATTCGAGATCGATACGCTTCAACCTTGCCATTCTTGAGCTGCACGTCGAGTTTGACGACTTCGGCGACCCTGAGGTCTCTTAAGGTCTTGCTGGCGCGCGTGATCGCCGCGGCTGTCGCCTTCTCCCAAGACTCAGTGCTGGTTCCGATGAGTTCGATGACCTTATAGACGTTTTCCGCCATGACAAATCCCCCGCCATTTGTGAAAAATAATTCTCAAGGCGAAGTTATACCATGTTGATCTGCGCGGACTCGCAGCGCCGCGATGGCAGTGCCACCGCATTGCGGCAATCTTAGCATCGCACGCAACCCGGCCGGCATCCGCCCGGCGGTCAAGCGATTTTCACTATGGTCCCATCAACTCGTCCAATGCCGGCCCGTCGATGAGCTTGATGGCGCATGAATCGGCAAATTCGCGTGCTTCTCGCGTGAACTGACCGCCGGTGACGACAAATCCGCCATGGGCACGTTGTGCCGCGATCACGCCATTCAGTTCGCGAACGACGGTGACCCCAACCTGGCGCTTACGCCAATGTTTGCACTGAACCAGGAATCGCTGGCCGTTCTTCGAAAGCCCCAAGTCCACGGCCCCGTCCGGAGCGTGGCCGCCGAACCCGGTGACCGTGAATCCTTGCCGACGAAATGTTTCACCGACCAGCCTTTCAAAATCCCGCCAGCTCATCGACGCAATGGCGACCTTGGGATTGGCGCGAGCCACCACAAGCTGCGCTCCCGAATGCGATCGTTTCAGCGCCGAGACGGTCGCCCCGATGACGAAGCCCACCGGTACGATAAATTGAAGAACGTAGGCAAATGTATGGATGCCCAGTTGCACGGAGAATGCAACGGCCGCGAAGTGAAAGCCCAGAGCGGACGCTACCGCAAGGCCAATGCCCGCCTGCCACGGCAGCTTCGAGGACAATTCTAACAATTCGGTGAAAGCCCCTTG